>RCUU01001210.1_pt1 | contig 12723 bp, 12 predicted proteins | sample 2166211 | NCBI WGS metagenome assembly RCUU01 (sample SAMN09932620, study PRJNA488358) | compost metagenome | feature: garden; material: soil; isolation source: compost soil in phenylacetic acid-enriched culture | place: Germany: Experimental Botanical Garden Goettingen | collected 2016-01-27
GTTGAGGTTGGCAAGTTGGTCCGTATTGTTGTCGTTATGATTCATTCAACGATTCGCCCCTTTCGACATCGATTGTAGATGATGTCATGCTTAGTGTCAACAAAACTGAACCTTGTTTCACATTTTATATTGACAAAGGTGAACTAAAGTTCATATAATCCAAACATGAACCAAAGTTCATATTTTGAGGGGGCGAATAGATGAGTAACATAGCGAGAAGAAACATTTCTTTTATCGCCATTGTTTTGGGCTTTTTTATGGCACTGTTGGATACAACGATCGTCAACATTGCTCTGCCGGAGATGATTAAGCATTATGGCGGGACAGTGGGGCAAATCTCCTGGGTTGTAAATGGGTATAATCTTGCATTTGCTGTCTTTATACTTACATCGGCCCGGTTTGCAGATCAGTTTGGAAGAAAAAGAGTTTTTTTGACAGGTGTTTTTCTGTTTACTGTTACCTCGCTTTTAGCAGGGTTGGCTCCATCCGTGGAAGCATTAATTGTGTTCAGAATATTGCAGGGATTAGCTGGGGCTATTATTGTTCCCGTTACGATTCCGATGGCTACAGAAATTTTTCCAAAAGAGATGCACGGAACGGTTGTAGGCATATGGGGGGGGATTTCAGGATTAGCTGCAGCAAGTGGTCCGGCGCTTGGCGGAATTCTAACGGATAAGCTGGATTGGCAATGGATTTTTTATGTGAACATTCCGATAGGGATCATTAGTTTAGTGCTCACCTATTTGTTTATTAAGGAATCTTATGATATGACGTCAGGCAGAAAAATTGATTATTTAGGTATGCTATTTATTTCCGGGGCAATGTTATGCCTCACATATGCGTTGATCGAAGTAAATGATTTGGGCTGGATGTCTTCAACGATTCTGTCATTGCTTGGGGGTGGTTGTTTACTTCTGGTTTTATTTCTGGTTTCCCAGTGGAAGGGGAGTAATCCCATGCTTCCATTATCGTTGTTCAAAATTTCTGTTTTTAACGGAGCGATTGTTACGTTGTTTATAGTTGGTGCCGGAGTTATGAATATGACTTTTTTAAGTTCATTCTTCTTAACAAAAGTAATGGAAATGACAGAACTCAAAGCTGGGTTATTATTGTCTATGATCGCAGTTGGAGCCATGGTTACTTCTATTTCTTTCGGTTCATTGTCCAACAAATATGGGAGTCGATGGTTTGCAGCATGTGGTGTAACCTTACAGTGCATCGCTGCATATTGGCTGGGCAGTCTTCATGTAAATTCAACAGATCTCGATGTTATAGCTCGGCTGGTTGTGGTGGGACTTGGCGTTGGATTAACAATGGCTCCGGTAATGGGATCGATCGTTCGAAATGTACCGGAAAGTAAGGTTGGAATTTCGTCGGGGGTAACGAATATGATGAGATCTCTTGGCAGTGTGCTGGGGGTGGCCATTATAGTTACTGTTCTTCAAAGCAACATGACAGACCAGTTCGGAAAAATTCAAGGCAATGTAAATGAGATGATACAATCCAATACTGTAATAAATGATGAGGTGAAGGAGAAGCTAATTGAGGGTGTGCTCCATGCCAATAAGGATGCGGATTCATTTGGTAACTCTCAGGGCCAAGTAGAGGAAATCATTGCTGCTATGCAGGAGCAGGGCAAGATTGCAGCAGAGAAGCTTCCAGAGGAACGGCGCCCGGCATTTATAGATGCTCTGGGTGGGCAGGTCCATGAAGTGAAACAACTCATGGCAGAAGTCCAGCATGAGTACTCGGAAGCAGCTGCCAGCGCATTTAATGATTCATTTTTGTTCACCGGATTCCTGCTGCTGCTTGCGATTCCCCTTGCTTTGTTCAGTGACCATCGTCGAACGGGCAAGTTAAGAAAAGGAAGCATTCAAATAAAAACGGATTCCTGATTATAGATATATGTAGTTACTTGCGAATATAAAAAGAGAAAATTATCAAATAAAAACATTAATAATACGAACAATTACTGGTCGTTATCCTGGATTGTTCGTATTTAATTTGACTTTGAAAATAGAGGCTGTTAAACTAATAGTGCTGCCTTAAAGGCAGTAAAATGACGTGTTGTACTAATTTACTGAATTATTTATGAAAATGCAAATACGGGTGCGCACAGCACCAGGCGGAGGAATGAACATGTCAACAGTAGTCGTTGTAGGAACCCAATGGGGGGACGAAGGTAAAGGTAAAATCACGGATTATCTCGCGGAGAGCGCAGATGTGGTAGCCCGTTATCAAGGTGGCAACAACGCCGGTCATACCATCCTCATCGACGGTAAGAAATACAAGCTTAGTCTGATTCCGTCGGGTGTGTTCTACGAAGATAAGAAGTGTGTAATCGGTAATGGTATGGTTGTAAACCCTGCAGCTTTGCTTGAGGAAATTAATTATATTCATGAGAATGGCTTCAGCACGAAGAACTTAGTTATTAGTGATCGTGCTCATGTCATTATGCCATATCATTTAGTTCTGGATGCACTTGAAGAAGACCGTAAAGGCGATAACAAGATCGGTACGACCCGTAAAGGGATTGGCCCGGCCTATATGGACAAAGCAGCTCGTAATGGTATTCGGATTGCAGATTTGCTTGATGCTGAGGAGTTCGAGCTTAAGCTGCGTCATCTGATGAAAGAGAAGAACCACATCATTGAGCAGGTATATGGTGCAGAGCCGCTAGATGTGGAGGGAGTATTAAAGCAATATCTGGAATATGCAGAATTGATCCGTCCTTATGTAACAGACACTTCAGTTGTATTGAATGATGCCATCGATGATAATAAAAAAGTGCTGTTTGAAGGCGCACAAGGCGTTATGCTGGACATTGACCAAGGAACTTATCCATTCGTAACTTCTTCAAATCCATCTGCGGGCGGTGTCTGCATCGGTTCCGGCGTAGGTCCATCCAAGATCAATCAGGTTATCGGGGTAGCAAAATCTTATACTACTCGTGTTGGTGATGGTCCTTTCCCTACGGAGCTGAATGATGAAATCGGGGATACCATTCGTGAAACCGGACATGAGTACGGTACAGTAACAGGACGTCCTCGCCGTGTGGGCTGGTTCGATAGCGTGGTTGTCCGTCATGCTCGTCGTGTCAGCGGATTGACAGGCCTTTCGTTGAACTCGCTGGATGTACTTACTGGACTTAAAACGGTTAAGATTTGTACCGGTTACAAATATCGTGGAGAAATCATCACTTACTACCCGGCCAGCCTCAAAATGTTGGCGGAATGCGAAGCGGTATATGAGGAGCTTCCGGGCTGGAGTGAGGACATTAGCGGTGCGAAGACGCTTGAAGACTTGCCTGAGACAACTCGTAATTATGTCAAACGTGTATCCGAGCTGACAGGTATTCCGATTGCGATCTTCTCTGTAGGTCGTAACCGCAGTCAAACCAATCAAGTATTGCCAATCTATTGAGATAAAGTATTGCTATTGCATGCTGGAATGCTTTATGGGCGTTCCAGCGAATCTAAGCAACGAGTGTGGATGGGACTACAACCATTTTGCCGTGGGTGTAGCCTCCATCAGCACTCGTTTTTTTGTGTTTAGCTACCATATCGCACTAGCAAATAACGTCCTCGTGGCAAGCAGCAGTTTCCATGTGAACGTGCTTGAGGGTCAAGACGCTTGAGTTAAGGGGCGACCGAAACGGACTCTTTTGATAACGACTGTCAACGTATCGCTTGCGCGCTGTTCCCTGTACCTAGTCACTCTAGTTTTGTTTCAAAAAAACAAGCATCTTGTTAAAAAGGGTAAGGTTGAATTCTCTTTTTGCCGTCCATACTGACAATAGAAGAGTAGGAGGCGGAGGAGGATTTACAGATGAAATGGATTGGATGGCTGCTAAGACTGTCCTTAACGATCGTTATGGTTAGTGTGCTTACTATTATGACAACGGGCTATGTAGTTAATTCGTACATTCAATCATTGCTCAGCAGTTACAATTTACCGATAAGTGGACAGGCTCCAAGTTTTGGCGGCATGGTAAAAGGGATGCTCGGATTTTCCGATGCAGATCAGACTAAGCCTGATAAGGATAAGCAGGAGCAGAGTGTTACTGAGCAAAGTACTCCGGAGGATGCTTTTCCCGTAATGGGCGGCATATCTTCAGGCTCATCCTCTGGGACAGCAGAAACAGGGAATAGTGAAGCACTGGGCCAGATTTCGCAACAGGAGCAACAAGGAATGCAGGCTGGGCAGAATCAGCAGTTGGATCAGCAGCAGGATCAGGTACTGGTCACACCGGACGAACTTGTGGCGAAGAAGGATGAAATGGCGGATAAGGATAAAGAAGAAGTATTCCGAATTCTTATGGCCAAATTGCCACAGGAGGAAATGCAGAAGCTTACAGTTGCGATGGAAGATGGGTTAACAGAGATTGAGATGATCGAAATTGAACAAATAATGTCGAAATATCTCGATAAATCGGAATATGCAAAAATGATAAAATTGTTAAAGGAATAAATTTTTTGGATAAAAAGGTAACCATAATAGCGGTAACATTCACATTATTGTAAATAAAATACTAGATAATGAAAGGTTTACTAATCGGCGCAAACCCGTATCATAACTCGGTTTGTGCCGTTTTTGGCATGAGTTGAAATCTATGGACGGGCTATGGTAAAGTAATCAATAGCGAAAAAAGGTTAAAATTTTGAAACTTTTTGTCGAATTGAGTTAGGGTGAAGGAGAGCAACATGAAGGGTTTCAGGGAGAGATGGGATCTGTTCAATCAACAGATATCCAAGTTTAACATAGTGAAAAAGGTTAGAAAAACCATAGACAGTTCTAGCTTAACTAGAACGAGAAGGATCGCCATAGGTTCAATTGCAGGTTTATTTATCGTAGGCGCGGCATATTTGACGGGAAGACATTATGTCGATGCGAATACGATATCCTATTACCGAGTGTTCGTAGGTGATCAGGAAGTAGGAAGTATTAGGAACATAAATGATCTTGAAGCCTTGTACGCGAAGAAAGAGCAGGAGTACCGACAACAATATCCTGATGTAGAGATGGCTGTACACACTGAGGGCATCACTACTTTTGAAGAAAAGAAATATAAGGCAGAGGTCAATTCCGAGGAAACTTTGGATAAGGTATACAGCATGCTTACGGGTTACGCCAAGGGCGTTGAGCTGCGTGTAGACGGCAAAGTGATCGGCATTGTGAAGGATCAGGCTACTGTAAATGCAGTTTTGGAGAAGTTAAAAAATAAATACACGCCTGCGGCTGCAACGAATGCACCACAAGGCATTGCATCCAAAATCAAGCGAACAGGGGGACTGAGTAATAATACTTCGAGCACCTCGGGTACAGGAAGTAACATCGAATTGGAATCTGTGAAGATTAACGAGGAGATTTCAAAGGTTGGAGTGGATACGGACCCGAATAAGGTGATGGATGTCGACGCAGCTGTAGAACGGATTCTGGCCGGAGATGAAGAGGCTATCACTTATGAGGTAAGAGAGGGAGATACAATCTCTTCGATTGCGAAGCGGTATGATATTACACAGAAAGAGCTGTATGCTAACAACCCTGGAATTAAGGAGCTGACGCTGCAGATCGGAACCTTAATCAATATTAAGGCAGTGCAGCCGTCAATTACGGTAAGAACGGTAGAACGTGTAACCGAAGAGATTGTTACAGAGCCGCAGGTGATTATTCGTAAAAGTGATTCCATGCGTGCTGGTGAGTCCAAGATCATTTCCCAAGGACAAAGCGGCCTTAAGACGATGGACTATCGCTTCACCAAAGAAAATGGCGAGGTTGTTGCCGAGGAATGGTTAGGCCAGGAAGTAACGAAGGCATCGAAGCCAAAAATTGTTCTTAAGGGCACCAAAGTAATACTTGGTGAAGGATCAGGTGATTTTGCATGGCCAGTATCGGGAGCTAAGATGTCGAGCAGCTACGGGCAGCGCTGGGGTAGAACGCATAAAGGTATCGACCTTGTCTCCTCTAACCGCAGCATCCTTGCTTCTGATGATGGTGTAGTTACTTTTGCAGGTACGAAATCGGGTTATGGCAATTGTATTATTATAGATCATAAGAATGGGTATCAGACACTGTACGGACATTTGAGCAAGATTAGTGTGAAAAAGGGTGAAATCATAGAGAAGGGTTCGAAGATCGGAGTTATGGGCAGCACAGGCCGTTCCACAGGCACTCATCTTCATTTTGAGATTCATAAGGACGGTTCAATTCAGAATCCTATGAAATATTTATAAGATCTTGTAAACATAAAAAGTGGGATCTAAACTTAAAACCTGGCGTTGGCCAGGTTTTTTTGATGTTACTGTATACGTTTATAGTTTTCCCAGCTAATTGCACAATGTCCTGCTGCCAATATTATTGCGGATATGCCCAACCACCAACATTGTCCCCACAAAGCTGCAAAAACAAATGCACAGACAGGCAGCACTGCCCCCGGAATAGGGATGAATAGAAGCGGTTTGAGCATCATGGAGAAATCACCGCCTTTCATCGCATAGGCAATCCATAAGGCATAATACAAGACAAGGCATACGATCATTAACAGGGTAAAAAAGTTTGCTTGTTCCATAACGAAGAAGTCTTTAGAAATGACTAGAGAAATTATGCAACCCGCCTGACCTACTTTTTCCAGGGCACCGAATGTTTTTGGAAGTTTGCTTGCTTCTTCTGCAGCATGCCCGGGTGGAAATTTTATGAGGAAAATAATGCTGGGCAGCAGTATGACTATTGCTATTGCGGTTCCTAATAATGAAAACCCCATGGTATTCCTCCGTGTTTCACTAGTAATGGACTTACTGTTAATCGAATTGATTTATTTTACTGTGCTTTAATAAACTTTTCCATAACATTTGGCTGTGGGTCTATCGATATGATTTCATAGCGCTAATGAAAGAAAAGCTTCAGGTATGTTAAAATAGAGTAAGATTGATTGGCCAAGGGCTGAATGTGTGGGGTGAAGTCGCACGATGCAAGGTAAAATATTAGTGGTAGATGACGAAAGACCAATTGCAGATATATTAAAATTCAATTTGGAAAAGGAAGGGTATGAGGTTATCCTCGCCTTTGACGGCATTGATGCGGTGGAGCTTGCCTTTTCGGAGCAGCCGGATTTGATTCTGCTTGATTTAATGCTGCCGGGCAAAGACGGTATGGATGTATGCAGGGAGGTGCGAGCCAAGCTGCAAACACCGATTATTATGCTGACGGCAAAAGACGGAGAAATCGATAAGGTGCTGGGGCTGGAGCTTGGCGCTGATGATTATGTGACCAAGCCGTTCAGTACCAGAGAACTCCTTGCCAGAGTAAAGGCACAAATGCGCAGACAGCAGAAGCCTGCCTCTACGCTGGAGGATGCGGAGGACAGACAGGGAATCAGCCTGTTTGAGCTGTTCATCGATACGGATACATATACCGTATTTAAGAATGAGGAGCCGCTTGACCTGACTCATCGGGAGTTTGAGCTGGTGCATTATATGGTGAAGAACTCCGGAAAGGTTATGACTCGGGAGCACCTGCTGCAAGCGGTATGGGGATTTGAATATTTCGGTGATGTGCGTACGGTGGATGTAACGATTCGACGTCTTCGGGAGAAGATTGAGAAGGACCCGAGCAAGCCGGAATATATTTTGACGCGCCGGGGACTCGGCTATATGATGCGCAGCTCCAAGGCGGGTGGATTCTAGCATGAATCTGCCCTCTTTCTTCCGCACTCTTCAGGCTAAGTTAATCATCGTTTATGTGCTATTGATTTTGATTGCAATGCAGCTCATCGGGGTTTATTTTGTGAGCGCTATGAAGACATCGCTAACGAGCAATTTTACTAAAGATTTGCAAGAACGTGCAGAATTGCTCTCTGTACTGGCAGCGCAAAACCTGGGAGTGACCGGGGAAGCGGCGGAAGAGTCGCTGGAAAATCTGCGTGTACTGGTGAACAATCTGTTCAATATCAATGGCGCAGAGATTCAAGTGCTTGATGCAAGCGGCAAAGTGCTGACCACCTCCAAGCCTTCGCATGCGGATTATGTAGGCACAAAAAATATGCAAACCGTAGTGAATCGTGCGTTGCAAGGCATACGCGATAACGAGGAGTACATTATTGATGAGGATAATGTCCGCAAAAAGGTAGTGGCAAAGCCCGTCATGAGTGACGGTAAAATTGTAGGCGCAATCTACATCGCGGCTTCCATGAATGATTTGTACGATACGATGGAACGGATTAATAATATTTTTATATCCGGTATTTTGCTGGCGCTTGGGTTAACAGCAGTGCTGGGTGTGATACTGGCCCATACCATCACTTCCCCGATTAAGGAATTAACCCGAAGGGCAACAGCCGTGGCAGAGGGAGAATTCCATCAGAAGATGCCTGTGCGGGGAAATGACGAGATCGGACAGCTTAGCAAAGCATTTAACTATATGACTAGCCGGCTTCGCAATGCACTGGCACAGAACGAGGAAGAAAAAGAGAAGCTGGCTTCGATTTTGACGAATATGAGCGATGGTGTGGTTGCAACGGATGGGACAGGCACAGTGATTTTGATGAATCGCCGCGCCAGTGAAATGCTCAAGGCCAAAGAGGATCAGGTAGGCGATATGAATATATCGGATTTGCTTCATCTGACACCTGAGGAACAGGATATTCTTCAGCAGGGCACCATGCATTCTACGCTTCTGGAGGATGAGGGCGAAGAAGGCGATTCGTTTGTGATTCGGGTAACCTTTACTCCGATTCATCGGCGGGAGTTCGGCATCATCGGAACGATTGCAGTACTGCAGGATGTCACGGAACAGGAGAAGCTGGAAGAATCACGGCGGGAGTTTGTAGCGAATGTATCCCATGAGCTTCGTACACCACTGACAACGATAAAGAGCTATACGGAGGCGTTGGAGGACGGAGCGCTCAGCGATCCGGAGCTTGGGCCGAAGTTCACTTCGGTGATTCAAATCCAGACCGAGCGAATGATCCGCCTTGTTACGGATCTGCTTCATCTGTCGCGGCTGGACTCCAAGGAGTCCATGCTTCGCAAGCAGTCAACCGGTGTGATGGAGATGCTGGAGGAAGTGACGGATCGATTTTCTTTTCAAATGCAGGAAAAGGGAATTAAACCCACGTTATTTATCAGCAGCGGAGTAAGTACCGCATGGATTGATCGCGATCAGATTGATCAGGTACTGGATAATTTGATCTCCAATGCGATGAAATACACGCCTGAGGGCGGGACGATTTCGATCGAAGCTCGCAACATGGAGGATGAACTGCTTGCCATTTCTGTACAGGATAACGGAATTGGTATTCCCAAGAGGGATCTGGACCGGATTTTTGAACGGTTCTATCGTGTAGACAAGGCGCGGTCACGAAACATGGGAGGCACGGGGCTTGGCTTATCCATTGCCCGGGAAATTGTGAAGGCGCATGGCGGGACGATTTCGTTGCAATCGGAGCTGGGCAAAGGAACAAAGGTTACCTTTACACTGCCTCAGCAGAAACAAGGAGGCGAGTCGCTGTGAAGGAGAATTTAAAATCACTGCTGCTCGCTTTGCTGGTTGTCTGTAGTTTGGTACAGAGCTATTTTATGATTTATCGGCTGCCAGGCAGTGATACTGTTGTTAAAACCGAGAACGATTATGTTCGGACAGAGGACATGGGTGAAGATTTGCAGGTTGAAGGAATGCTCTATCCTTCGCAAATTGCCCTTCATTTAGGCGACAATCGTCATACGGTATTTTATCCGGAATCCACGTTCTATAATTTGATTTATTCGCGGCTGAAAGGACGCCAGTTTGATGGATTCCAACGGTATGCAGTGGAGAATATCGATTGGAAAGATGTACTCAGCCGCATAGGTGTAGAGCTTGACTTTGGACGTGGAATCCCTGTTGCTTTGCTGCAGAAGGTGATGCAGATTACACCAGACCCGTTGTTTGAAGGCGAGAGCATTAGCCGACTGCTCATCTATAATACAGAGAATGAAGATCAGGTTCGAGTCTTCTTCGTTAGCTCCAAAGGTGATGTTGTATATGAGGCGACAAAGGCGGATCTGACGATTCAGGACGTGAAGCAGCAGGTTGATTTCGGCAAGGACTGGATTCCATATACACTTGAGAACGGGTATTACATTCCTGAGAAGCCGATTGATATGATTGAGACAGGCCTGACTATTGGCTTGTATACGACGGAGCAGATGCAGCGAAGCTTGTTCTTTGATGCAAGTATCACCAGATATATTCGGGAAAAGGATGGTTCCGAGATATACACCGACAGTAAACGGAGCTTGCAGGTGAAGCAGGATCGCAATTGGATCAATTATACCGATCCGGCGGCTCCGGCAACGGGTGAGAACAATCCCGGCAAAAACGCGCTGTCCGCTGTCGATTTCGTAAATCAGCATGGCGGTTGGAGCGGACAATATCGTTTGGCGCAGACCGAGGGTGTGGATTCGGAGAGAAATACTGTTGTTTTTAAACAATATTATGGGCTTGGGCAGTACGGAGCTTTTCCGATTATTGATCTCTCGACTTTCCATTATGGAGAAATTACACTAGAGATGCGGCAGGGTACGATTACTGGGTATGAGCGTTCATTAATCTATCCGAAGGGCGACATTTTTGAGAAAAAGGTTATTCAGCTGGAGGGCGGCGACAAGCTTAGAGAGCAGATTGCAGGGCTTAAACGAGAGTCCCCGATCGTGGAATTGTACCCGGCTTATGTTCCTTCACTAACGAAGGATGGATTATTACTGAAGCCGATGTGGGTGGCTGAGCTTGAAAACGGAGCTGTCCGAGTACTTCAATAAATGGGCTAACGTGAAGCTGACAGGAAAGGGGGCCGAAGGATGGATTGGGGCCGGGCTAAAAATGTGCTGATTTATGCTTTTTTGTTGCTAAATATGGTGCTTGGATATCAGCTGTGGAATGATGTACAGGAACAGGCCGACTCCAATCTGGATTTCACCTCCTTGGAGAGCAATATTCAACAAACAATGGATGATAAACGGATTAAGGTGCTTGCCAAAATTCCTACCGAGACTCCGCAGCTCTCTAAAATTTCATATCGTTTTGTAGAGGACGAGAAAGATAATAAAGTGATTGAGCTGGAACAGCCGATAGACAGTAAATTGATCTATTCTCCAAGAGATCTGGTCAATTCGCTGAAATCCAGTATTCCTGAAATCGGGAATTACAGATATGACGAGCCGGTGAGCCGGGCGGGAGAATTCATACTGCATCCGTTGGTCGATGAGGAATGGCCTCTTTTTAAAATCGAGCTGAAGCTTTTTTCCAGCAATCAAAAGATTGTATCCTATCAACGGCAGATGATTGAAATAAGCAGTGGCGATGAAGACAAGGCGCAGCGCGTATTGTCCGCCTCAAAGGCATTAGGGAATCTGATAGAAAACTTCCTGCCGGAAGGTGCTGTGGTTACACAAATAGAGCTTGGCTACTACGGTGAAGTGTTTAATTCGGATGCACATTTGCCAGCGGCGCCAGCATGGAGATTTCTTCTGGAGAGCGGCAAAGAGTATTATGTGCAAGGCATCAGTGGGGACGTAATTAGTCCGAACATAGAGAAAACAAAGGAGTAATGGGGAAATGGGATTACGATTTACGGTGCTGTCGAGTGGATCAACAGGGAATGCGACGCTTGTTGCAAACGGTGAAGTGATGTTAATGATCGACGCAGGTTTTAGTGCTCGCCGTATTGACGAGCTGTTGCAGGAACGAGGCGTCACCGGAAATGATATTCATGGTATTCTAGTCACGCACGAGCATTCGGATCATATTAAGGGATTGGGAGCCGTAGCGAGAAAATACAATCTTCCGATATATGCTAACGAGAAAACATGGAGCGCCATGGAGAAATCCATCGGAAAAATATCGGAAGAGAACCGCTGCTTGCTCGGTACAGGCGAGACGCGGGATTTCGGTTCGCTGAGAGTAGAATCCTTTGCCATTTCCCATGATGCCGCCGAACCGGTTGCGTATTCCTTCTATGACGGAAAGGACAAGCTTAGCGTTTGCACTGACTTGGGGTACGCAAGTGACAAGGTGAAGATGGCGATTGCCGATTCGGACGTGCTTGTGCTCGAGGCCAATCATGATATTGAGATGCTGCGTATGGGAAGATACCCATGGAACATTAAGCGCCGAATTCTCGGGGATTTGGGGCATTTATCCAACGAGGCGACTGGTGAACTGATGAGCGAGCTAATGAACGGACGGATGAAGCGGGCTTATTTAGCGCATCTCAGTCGTGAGCATAATATGCCTGATCTCGCGAGGATGTCGGTCCGCAGCTCAATGGAGGATCGTGGCTGCTTCTATAAGGATAGCGAGTTTAAGCTGTGCGATACGTATTATGATCGACCTACGCCATGGGATACGGTGGCAGATCTATAATTGCATCGAGTTCATCGACTTTTTTCTGGATCTCCTCCCGGGTGAGGATACCCTTTTCAATGCATAGCTCCATCATAGCGCTGAGTGTTACCAACTGGTGGTAATGCTCTTCTTTTATATCTGCAAGCTTGGCAAGAATATGAACTTCGTTTTGCGGTGAAGAGAAGAAAGAATTCATGAATAATCCCCCCAGATTTTATATTGAAAAGGGAAATGATTGGGCTGAAAAAATGCCGTAATTTCCCTCTATGAAAATGCTCCAATTCCGCCTGCATATGGTAAAATAAATCTATCAATCTATCGCTTGTTAATATTAGTGTAGTCCGT
>RCUU01001213.1_pt1 | contig 12717 bp, 15 predicted proteins | sample 2166211 | NCBI WGS metagenome assembly RCUU01 (sample SAMN09932620, study PRJNA488358) | compost metagenome | feature: garden; material: soil; isolation source: compost soil in phenylacetic acid-enriched culture | place: Germany: Experimental Botanical Garden Goettingen | collected 2016-01-27
CCCCTTACTGATTATATTTTTTTAGAATAACTGTTGCGTTATGTCCCCCGAATCCGAACGAGTTCGACATTACAATATCAAGATCCGCTTTACGTGGCACATTTGGCACATAATCCAAATCGCATTCTGGGTCCTGATTGTCCAAATTAATGGTTGGCGCAATCATTCCTTTTTGCAAAGAGAGACCACAAATAATGGCTTCCACCCCACCAGCAGCACCTAGAAGATGACCTGTCATGGATTTCGTTGAACTGATAGCTACGTTATAAGCATGATCTCCCAATGCCTTCTTAACAGCAGCCGTTTCTGATCTATCTCCTACAGGCGTTGAAGTACCATGTGCATTGATGTAATCAATATCTTCAGGAGAGATACCAGCATCGCGGATTGCCATCTTCATGCAGCGAGCAGCGCCATCTGGATCTGGTTCGGTCATATGGTGAGCATCAGCGCTCAGACCATAACCAATAACCTCAGCATAAATCTTTGCCCCACGTTTCTCTGCATGTTCAAGGGATTCCAGAATCAAGATCCCAGCGCCCTCTCCCATAACAAAGCCATCGCGATCTACATCAAATGGACGACTTGCCTTCTCAGGCTCGTCATTACGAGTAGACATTGCTCTCATAGCACAGAAACCTGCCATTCCTGTTGGACGAATGGTCGCTTCTGAACCTCCGCAGATCATAGCATCCGCATCTCCGCGTTGAATCAGGCGGAATGATTCCCCAATGGAATGACTACCTGTAGCACAGGCTGTCACTGTAGTCGTATTGGGTCCCTTCGCGCCGAGGTTGATAGACAATTGTCCAGAACCCATGTTAGCGATCATCATCGGGATAAAGAACGGGCTAACCCGCTTCGGCCCTTTTTCAAGCAACAGATTGTGATTGTCTTCCCAAGTACCAAGACCACCGATTCCCGAACCAACCGATACACCGATCCGTTCAGCATCGATATCTTCACCGATCTTAAGTCCACTGTCTCGCAACGCGTCTTCTCCAGCAGCCACTGCAAATTGTACAAAACGGTCCATTTTGCGGGCTTCCTTACGGCCAAAAAGCGCCTCAGGATCAAAATTTTTAACAGATGAAGCTATTTGCGTAGTATACTCACTGACATCAAAGGCTTCAACCATCGACACACCTGATTTACCGCTCATCAGATTATCCCAGAACGTCTCCAAGTCTTTCCCCAGTGACGTAATTACGCCCATCCCGGTTACAACCACTCTATGACTCAAACACAATCACCCCATCTATAGGCTGTATACATTATATTCAGAACTTATATACTGCGAAATTTATACTATATGAACAGCGGTCACCGCATCAACAAAGCTTCTGCGGTTCTGTTATAATCCCTATAAAGTTGCGCAAAGCAACCTTTGATACATCTGTAATGCTGTATAAATGAGGAGAAGCCCCGCCCAAGTAGGAACGGGACTCTCAATCATATGACTCTAGGTATGAGATTGTATGTACTTCACAACTTCACCCACGGTCGTAATCGTCTCTGCATCTTCATCAGAGATTTCCATGTCGAATTCATCTTCCAATTCCATAACCAATTCTACTACATCAAGAGAATCAGCACCTAAATCATCTTTGAAAGACGCTTCTAATGTTACCTCAGCTTCATCGGCACCTAAGCGGTCGATGACAATGCGTTTTACACGCTCTAATACATCGGACATCCGGTTCACCTCCTCTTTTGGTATTATACGAGATATGAGGTCAAAATACCATAGACCGTAAAAAACGCTTTTCCGATCCCTCACATTTCATCTTTAAAACAGTGTAATTTCTCCCAAGCATAAACGCTTTCGGCGTCCTTATAAGGACGGTAAGTGTTTTAGCGAGAAATATAAGGATAAAGTATAGTGTGAAACTTATACTTCCTTATATTTTTGACGGAGAGTTACATATACATCCCGCCATCCACGTGTAGTGTCTGGCCGGTCATATAAGCGGCGCCTTCAGAAGCCAGGAAAACAACTGCCATAGCTATCTCTTCCGGACGCCCAAGGCGAGCTAGCGGAATGCCCTTCTCTAGCTCACTGCGCACTTCTTCAGAGAGCTCACGCGTCATATCTGTATCAATAAAACCAGGAGCGATACAGTTCACGGTGATGCCCCTCGAGGAGAGCTCACGAGCGGCTGCTTTCGTCAGGCCGATGACACCAGCCTTAGCGGCAGAGTAATTAGCCTGACCAGGGTTACCTGTCACGCCCACAACCGAGGAAATGTTAATGATACGACCATAACGCTGTTTCATCATCGGACGTGTAGCTGACTTAAGGCAGTTAAACACACCTTTCAGATTCGTCTCGATCACTTGATCGAACTCTTCCTCTTTCATGCGCATAATCAGATTATCCCTGGTAATGCCGGCATTATTGACAACAATGTCAATACGTCCCCAGGTATTAAGAACCTCTTTCACAAGGCTCTCAGCCTGTTCACTATTGCCGACATCTCCACGGAGAGCAATCCCCTCCGAGCCAAGCTCGGCAATACGAGCCACTGTCTCGTGTGCCGCTGCTTCACTCCCTGCATAGTTCACGGCTACCTTTACGCCGTGTTCTGCAAGAGCAAGCGCGATACTCCGACCAATGCCTCGTGAGCCGCCAGTTACAAGGGCTGTCTGGCCCCGCAATGCTGAGAACATAGTTTAATCCCCTTTCAAGCATGATACTGTTGTCTAAATGTTAAACCATCCCTTACAAAACAGTTTGAACACTTTCAAGTGTATTAATGTTGATTACTTTGACTGTTTTGTCTATTTTGCGGATTAGACCAGTCAGAACACTGCCAGAACCAATCTCAACAAATGTATCTACACCATCCGCAATCAACCATTCAATACTGTCCTGCCAAAGGACAGGAGAATACACCTGACGAACAAGCAGTTCGCGAATTTCTTCGGGATCTGTTACCGGTGATGCTGTGACATTAACAATGACAGGTACATTTGGAGTATTGAAGGTTACTTTCTGCAACTCTTCTGCCAAACGATCCGCAGCCGCTCTCATCATAGATGAGTGAAAAGGTCCACTTACTTCCAGTGGAATCGCCCGCTTACCACCAGCTTCTTTAACACGCTGCACAACGCCATTCACGCCTTCTTGCGATCCGGAGACAACGATCTGGCCCGGGCAGTTGACGTTAGCTAATTCTACTACACCACTCTCTTCAGATACATTTTGGCATAATACTGCCAGTGCTTCACGTTCAGCACCAAGCACTGCCGCCATTGCACCCTGGCCGCCTGGAACAGCTTCTTCCATAAAACGGCCCCGTAAGCGTACGAGCTTTACAGCATCTTCATATGACAATACATCTGCAGCTACTAATGCGCTATATTCACCAAGGCTATGTCCAGCCACATAATCCGGCTTCAGACCTTGTTCGCGTAGAGCTTCAAGATAGGCTACGCTAGCTGTAAGAAGCGCTGGTTGTGTGTTTACTGTCTGTTTCAACTCACTGTCCGGCCCTTCAAAAATCAGCTTACTCAGTGGAAATCCGAGAACTTCATCCCCTTTCTCGAACACTACACGGCTGTTTGGAAGTGCATCATAAACATCTTTGCCCATTCCAACGGCTTGTGCTCCCTGACCGGGAAAGACAAATGCAATTTTACTCATAAGTACGAACTCCTTCCCGTATGACGGTCTTAGCTAATTACCAGATCAATACAGATGCGCCCCAAGTCAAGCCACCGCCGAATCCAACCATCAGGACCGTGTCGCCTTCTTTCATACGTCCTTCTTCTGCAGCTTCAACAAGCGCCAGTGGAATGGAGGCAGCCGAAGTATTGGCGTATTTATCAACATTGATTACACATTTCTCCGGTGGCAGTTCAAGACGCTGCATAGCGGATTGAATGATACGAATATTGGCTTGGTGTGGTACGAACAAATCAATATCTTCCTTACCCAGTCCAGCTTTAGTAAGCACACGTTCTGTAGCTGTACCCATCACACGAACTGCAAACTTAAATACTTCACGGCCATTCATATAAATGAAATGCTTCTTATCTTCAACGGTTTGCTGAGATGCTGGCAAGCGTGAACCGCCGGCTTCTAACTTGAGCAAGTTCCCGCCAGAGCCTTCAGCACCCAGATCAAAGGATTGGAAACCACGACCTTCTGGAACCTCACCAATGATTACTGCACCTGCTCCATCACCGAACAAGACACAAGTATTACGATCCGTATAATCTGTGATGCGGGATAAAGTATCCGCACCTATAATAAGTGCATTGTTGTACATTCCGTTCTGAATAAATCCAACCGCTGTAGCTAAGCTGTATACAAAACCAGAGCAGGCCGCAGACAAGTCAAACGCCGCAGCGCCTTTAGCGCCCAGTTTATCCTGCAAAATGCAGGCTGTAGAAGGAAAGGCACTATCAGGTGTTACTGTAGCAATAATGATAAGATCCAAATCTTCGGCTTTCATTCCCGCGGAATCAAGTGCCTTGAGCGCTGCTTCATACGCTAGATCAGAAGTTGCCTCATGAGGCGCAGCGATATGTCTTTCACGGATACCCGTCCGACTGACGATCCACTCATCGTTAGTCTCCACTATTTTTTCCAGATCGCTATTTGTCAATATTTTCTCAGGTACATATTTCCCAGTTCCTATAATTCCAACCGGTCGCAACTGTCTCATGTCGTCACTCACTTCCCGCTAATTTCCTTGGATATACTTGGCACAAGTTCGGCTTGTAGAGCAATCCGTGCTTGTCTTACCGCATTTTTAACCGCATTTCCGTCCGAAGATCCGTGCCCCTTCACTACCAATCCACTAAGACCGAGCAGGGGTGCACCACCGTGCTCTTTGTAATCCATTTTACCTTTTAGAGCTCTAAGCTCCGGCATCAACATCGCCGCTCCAAGCTTAGTCTTCAGAGAACGACTAAATTGTTCCTTCAGTAAAGCGAACAATGCACCCGCCGTACCCTCTAGTGACTTCAGCAAAATATTACCGGCAAATCCATCGCAGACAAGCACATCGCAGTTTCCTGTCAGTACGTCACGTGCCTCAACATTACCGATAAAATGTATGCCTGGCAAGTTCGCGAGCAGCGGATAGGCTTCTTTCGTCAGTTCATTGCCCTTTCCAGGCTCTGTCCCAACATTCAGAAGTCCAACTCTCGGCTTAGCAATGCCATGCACTTTGTTCCGGTAAACGCTGCCCATCAGTGCATATTGCACCAGATGATCAGGCTTCGCATCCATGTTGGCACCAAGATCCAGAGCTAATACGCCAACATCGTCAAGTGTTGGAATCATAGGCGCCAGTGCAGGACGTTCAATCCCTTGCATCCGGCCAACAACGAGAAGTCCTGTAGTCATGAGCGCGCCCGTGTTCCCAGACGAAATCATAGCATCCGCTTCACCCTCGCGCACCATTCGTCCAGCTACAACCATGGATGAATCTTTTTTACGACGAACTGCCTTAACTGGCTCTTCATCAGAACCTATGACATCTCCTGCATGACGTATGGTCAGATTGGACGGCTTGTCCCCGAGTAGTGGCACTAATCTGGCTTCGTCACCAACGAGCACAATCTGCGTATCTTTCCATTCCGCGGCCGCGGACAACGCCCCCTCGACATTACATTCAGGAGCGTTGTCCCCGCCCATGGCATCAATGGCGATCAGCACTATGGTTACCCCCTTCACTGTGTTCATCATTTGCGGACCGATACACTATAAAATGGCCCTGAAACACTAGCTCTTCTCCGACATAGGTGAATACGTCCACCTCTGCTTTGCCACCCCTACCTGCGAGTGACCGCACCTGTGCTTTGGCAATACATTTCTCACCTAGCTGAACTGTGCGTACAAAACGTATATCGGCTGAAGCAGTCAGAGCAATTTCATCGTTGATTACGGCAACCGCAAGCGAGTTCGCTTGCGCAAACACATAGTGGCCACGGGCGATCCCATTTCTAGAGAAGACATGGTCTTCACGAATCTCGAAGATCGAGATCCCACTCTTGTCCAGCTGTAAATCCACAATGTCTCCGATGACTTCATCCGCAGGCAAAGAGCGCACCTGATCATAGGAGTGCTCTGCCATTTGCTTCATTCGCTCACGCAGTTCCGGTATCCCCAGCTCCATCCGGTCTAACCGAATCGTCTGAATGCTAACTTTCAGCTGACGAGTCAATTCCCGGTCCGTTACAAAAGGATTACCTGCGATTATATGTAGCAGCTGTTGCTGACGTTCTTTCTTGGACATCCGCTCGATTGCGGCTCACCTCCTGGCACGTGCCAAGCATAAACGCCTTCGGCGTCCTTATGGACGATAAGCGTTTAAGCGAGAAATATAAGACATCAAGTATAGGTGCATAACTTATACTTTCTTATATTTTAAAGAAAGCATTCGGCCGCTTGAATGGCCGCTGTTATATTAGGTCAAATAACCTTAAACATTATTTAGAACCAGGTACTAATATGTAGTATAAAGCATGCCGCACCAAAAATAAAGCATTGACTTCTGGGCGGCTTATATTTGGATAAGCATAAACGCCTACGGCGTCCCTAATAGACGGTAAGCGTTTATGCAAAAAATATAAGGATAATGTATAGCGGGAAACTTATATATTCTTATATTTCAAAAAAAATAGTACTCCACCGATTGTGAAGTACTACTTATTCTGAAACTATTGTTTGATGATTTCTCTTGCTTTGTAAGTTCCGCAAACTTTACATACGTGGTGAGCCAATTTCAACTCTCCGCATTGTTCGCATTTCACCATGCCCGGCACAACCAACTTAAAGTGGGTGCGACGTTTGTCACGGCGTGTTTTAGACGTTCTACGTTGTGGTACTGCCATGTGTTCCACCTCCTTGTGATATTTCTGTCAGCCTGCTCCTCAGAGCAGGATGTGTTTTGTTGTAATGTTTCATTTGAAAAAGTCTTTCAACCCAGCGAGTCGAGGATCGATCACTGTGTTGTCGCAACTGCAGGTGCCTTCGTTCAAGTTCTGTCCGCATTTCTGACAAAGACCAAGACAGTCTGCCTTGCACAATACCGAATCCGGTAAGTGCAGTACGAAATTTTCTTCCACATACGGGATAAGATCCACAACCTCATCCTTGACGTAAATGAGATCCTCATCTTCGTCATCTGGAAGAACTGGCTGCTTAAGCCACTTGAAAGTCTCAGCAAAAGGAATGTTCAAATCACTTTTGACCTCCGTGAGACAACGTGAACATAACATGTCCACATCTCCACTCAGTTTTCCCACCACGTTCACACAATCGGTTCCCGCGGGCAGCGCTTTAAGGTCTACTGAGAGCGGAGCAACAGCTAGAATATCCTTGCGCCCTTTGACTACCTCGCTGACATCCACAACATCGTGAATATGTAACGGTTCGTCGGCATTCGCTAATTTGCGAAAGTGAATCTGCATACTTATCACTCCCAAACAAACAAAATTTATTATACCTAGTATTATATACCTTTGTCAATCATTTTCCCTTTATATTGTTTCAGGAATTGGAGAGAATTATGATATAACTATTAGTGTAAATCAAAATGACGGCTAGTGCGAACATCGTTTCTAAATATTCATCCTACTAATCTCTACAAGTATAACACCTTCAGCGTCCTCATAAAAACGGTAAGCGTTTAAGCGTGAACTATAAGACATATAGGTTAGGTGCATCACTTATACCTTCTTATATTTTAAATAATGGTTAAATACGGAGGGAAGCAGCAGTGACAACGGTTGGAATAATAGCAGAATACAACCCATTACATAACGGTCATGTACACCACTTCACTGAATCGAAAAGACTATCAGGCGCAGAGAATACCATAGTCATCATGAGCGGACCCTTTACTCAACGCGGCGAGCCGGCGGCGGTGAGCAAGCAAGCCCGGACAGAGATGGCGCTACGAATGGGCGCCGACCTCGTCATTGAGCTGCCGGTGGCCTATGCCGTTCAACCGGCAGAATGGTTCGCCTTCGGAGCTGTTGCACTGCTGGAAGCGACCGGGGTCGTGGACAGCTTGTGCTTCGGCTCCGAAGCCGGCACTTTGGGTTCGCTGCTTCCTCTGGCCAAGTATCTGGCAGAGGAAAGCAGCGAACTTCAGAGCGAGATCCGCCGCCGCATGGCGCTCGGAGCGAGCTTCCCCGCCGCGTACAGCGCAGCGGCGGCGGTGGCCTTCGAAGGGACTCTCCATGAAGTGGAGAGTCCCGGCGACGCTAGCGAGCTGCTGCACCAGCCGAATAACAGCCTTGGCTTGCATTATCTTATCGCTTTGCAGCGACTGAATAGCAAGATCGAGCCGCTTACCGTTCCGCGAACAGCAGCCGGATTCCATGATCCTTTGCAAGAAGACTCTTCGATCGCAAGCGCTACTGCAATTCGCAAGCTACTGCAAGAAGGCGGCTCTCCAGCAGCTTACATGCCGGAATATAGCGTGTCCATATTGGAAAGAGAGCATGCAGCCGGTAGAGGGCCTTTGGAATTAGAGCATTTCCGGGGTCCCCTCCGTCACCTGCTCTCTACACATACCGCTGCCGAGCTACGAACAATCCAAGACATGAATGAAGGCTTGGAGAATCGAATCCTTCGCCTCATGCCAGAGCTGGAGCAATTCTCTATTTCGGGTTTGCTTCAAGCCCTTAAGAGCAAGCGTTATACGCATACACGGCTGCAACGGCTACTGCTACACATTTTGCTGAATCATACAAAGGAAGAAATGACCCCATCTGTACTTGCAGAGGGGCCCGGTTATATTCGAATCCTTGGTTTTAGAGAAAGTGGACGAGCACTGCTTAAAGAGATGAAACAAAAAGCTACTTTACCCGTCGTCATACGACCGTCACTATGCTCTCATCCACAACTAGAGCGAGATCTTCAAGCCGCATCCGCTTTTGCGGGAGCCTTTCGAGAACCTCTCAGCGCCGATATGTATCGCGATTTCCTGGAACCTCCGGTCATGGTTTGACCGGCTGTTCCTCCATATATTTCAGCGCTTCATCCAGCGTAGATACAGGCACCAGCTTCATCGATGTGCCGATTTTATCGGCTTTTATTTTAGCTTCTTCATAATTCTTGATCGGCACGAAAAAAACCTCCGCCCCTTCTCGGTCCGCGGCAACTATCTTATGCTTCACCCCACCGATTGCGCCTACCACACCTTCAGCATTTATGGTGCCCGTGCCAGCAACGCGATGGCCTTTGGATAAATCCCCAGGAGTAAGTCGGTTGTAAATCTCCATAGTGAACATCAGTCCTGCCGAAGGTCCGCCAACATTGGTATCTACAAAGCTGACAGCTTTCCCTTGTTCTTTAGGCTTTACCTTTTGAACAGCAGCTATAGTGACTCCAAAACCAGGCCGAACTGCAGTCCCTTCTTTATCTTTGATCTCGACCAGTGTCACTTGCTCCTTTACTTCTTTACCATTTCTTTGCAAAACGACGGCGACCTGGTCACCGATTTTTTTAGTTGAAAGTAATGTGGCCAGGGCTTCTGGATCAGGTATTTTCTGTCCTTCTACACTTATGATTTTGTCACCTGGCTGAAATTGACCTTTATTACTAGCAACCGGAACCGAAAAAACATACAAATAGTCCACTACATCCTCATATGGAACTCCTGCAGCATGATAGGCTGCCTGAACGGAATAGGATTGTGAGCTATTCATATAAAAAACCTGTTCCGCAGCATACTCGTCTTCGGTCTTATCTCCTAACCGAGATTCTTTTAGCACCACCTCTGAATTGGCGTTAAAAACAGAGGCGACCAGCAAAGCCACATTAGCGTAACTAGCGGACACTGTAGTCATCATGAAGGTTCCTTCTTCAGCCGGGTCCGCATTCTCCACTTTAATCATAGGGGCAACCTCAGATGCGCTACCCGGTTGATAAACAATGTACGGGGTATTCATAAATACAAATACATACACGATAACTACAAACGTAAAGAGGTAAGCTGTGGCGCGGAATCCCGGCCGATGCTTCAACTGCTTCACTGCTCTTCCCTTCTTTCCCACGGCACATTTAGGATATGAATGTTTGAACTTCCTTACCGCTTCGACTTGTGGTTTGGCATGATGGTTGTCTACTCTGCATAAATTGATAACACATCCGCTATGCCTTAAGTTATGAAGAGGTGATTCTAGAAATGAACAATATTAAAATACGCCGGCTAGCTAATCGCTCCACACCTTTTTTAACCGGGGCGATTGCAATCCTGTTAGCCATTGCAATCATCATCTCACCAGAAAGCTCTTTCGAGGCTTCTCTCCAAGGCTTAAAGCTCTGGTGGACACTCGTATTCCCGGCACTACTTCCCTTCCTGATGCTGTCTGAGATGCTAACCGCGTCGGGCTTCGTGCATGGTTTCGGAGTGCTCCTGGAACCATTGATGAAAAAGGTCTTTCGACTGCCTGGCGCGAGTGGTTGGACTTTGGCGCTTGGAATCACTGCTGGATTCCCCGGCGGGGCTGGAGGTGTAATGCAGCTTCATAAGCAAGGCAGCATTACTGACAAGGAAGCCGCTCGTCTTGCCTCACTTACGCATTTCGCCAGTCCAGTAACCCTGCTCATTGTGATTGGTGTAGCTTTCCTACATAGTCCTACAGCAGGCTACTTCCTACTTGCTATCCACTGGATTTCAGGACTTCTGGCCAGTTATACAGATGCACTGTTAAATGGCCGGGTTGACAATCCACACCCTGCTGTAAAGGTAAGTATGGATACAAAACAGCCTTCTTTATATCACCGCGTCCAGCTTGCAGCAACAGAAGCCCGATCAAGAGACGGCCGAAGCTTCGGCAAACTTCTTGGGGATTCAGTAGCTACAGCGGTACAAAATTTGATGGTTGTGGGCGGTTATATGATTATGTTCGCCGTAGTCATCAATATCATTACTACTGTACTCCCTGCATTGCCAGCCGCTCTGCCAGCAGGCTTGCTAGAGGTTCATTTAGGCGCCGACGCCATCAGCAAAGGGCTCACGAGCATAGGAGCCGGATCATCAGGCGTACTCGGCTTGGCTTTACTCTCTGCTGCACTAGGCTGGAGCGGGCTCTGCGCCCAGCTACAGGTGTTAACTCTGCTTAAACAAGCAGGTGTCCGATTCCTCCCCTATGCTACAGTGCGCCTGATGCATGGCGTTTATGCTTTTTTATTCACTCTTTTGCTGTGGAAGCCACTGTTGGCAATAAGTGAAGCTGCTTTGCCTGCACTTGCAGAACCTCAACCCGCACCAAACAGAACCATTAATGTAACTGCCATATGGAGCTCTTTTCCACAATTACTTAGTCTGCAATCTCTTCTGCTTATCATCTTACTGGCACTATCTGCAGCAATCTATCTCGTTAGTGCTTTTCGCCGTCGGCTCGATTAAATTTAAGCTTCATAGCTTGTTCCACTTCAGGCGTCACAAAGTCAGACACATTTCCACCAAAATGGGCAATTTCTTTTACAACGCTAGAGCTTAAATACGAATATTTCGGATTAGTCATCATAAAAATGGTTTCCGCATCTGGATCCAGGCTATGGTTGATGGATGCATTTTGCAGTTCATATTCAAAGTCAGTTACGGTACGAATCCCCCGGACAATAACTTGAGCATCTTTTTGACGAACATAATGGACTAACAAATCCCGAAAGCTGTCGATTTCCACATTGGGAATGTCAGCTGTTGCCTGTCTTAAAAGTGCTGTCCGCTCTTCTACAGTAAACAACGGGTTTTTGCTCAAATTATTAAGCACCGTTACGATTAAACGGTCGAATTGCTTGGATGCGCGCCGAATAATATCCATATGTCCCATAGTCACGGGATCAAAGGTACCTGGATAAATGGCAACACGTTCTTTTCTAATTTGCTGACTCATTCTCTACCTCCTCACCAGTCTCGCCTTCCACTGAAGGATTAGCTTCATACTGATAAATAGAAATTGTCGTTTCTCCGTATACGGCCTGACGCAGCCTATAAAATCCCGGGATATCCTCAGGATAGGCATAACTTGATTCATGTTCCAGAACTATAATTGCGTCCTCTTGCAGCATTCCTTTTTCTACCATAGACAGCATCAGCTCATCTCCGTGCTTCAATCGGTAAGGAGGGTCTAAAAAAACTAAATCAAAAACACGTCCCCGCTTCTCCAACGCACTGAGCGCTCTTCCTGCTTCATTTCGGTACACTTGCGCTTGTGCCTCTAGATTAGTCGCTTTCAGATTGGCACGAATAGTGTCAATACTCTTAGGATCCATATCTACAAATACGGCACTTTCCATTCCTCTGCTTAAAGCTTCGATCCCCAAACCACCTGTACCTGCGAACAAGTCCAGCACCGCTCCACCTTCGAAATATGGGCCGATCATACTGAATACAGCTTCCTTTACCTTATCGGTTGTAGGTCTTGTTCCGCTTCCTGGCACACTTTTTAGTGGTCTTCCTTTTGCACTTCCCGATACCACTCTCACCGTCAATCACCCGCTCTATGTCTCTGTTTGTTATACCCAAAAGGGCATAAGTCCACGCCTATCGTAACACATTTGCGCGATGAAATAAAAAATTTGTCTAGATATGTAAGATGGAACAAACGAAGACTATTCCGATAAATAAGTCTTCATTATGTATAAGACTGGACTTTCAGGGACATCATGTAATTATCGACACCACAAATGTCGTAGACAACCGCGGAGCAGGCTTACGTTTCCCCATAAGCTCTTCGTCC
>RCUU01001214.1_pt1 | contig 12717 bp, 13 predicted proteins | sample 2166211 | NCBI WGS metagenome assembly RCUU01 (sample SAMN09932620, study PRJNA488358) | compost metagenome | feature: garden; material: soil; isolation source: compost soil in phenylacetic acid-enriched culture | place: Germany: Experimental Botanical Garden Goettingen | collected 2016-01-27
TTCCACTGGATACCACTTCACAAAAGGTCCGCAAATAGGTTAATTCCATCGCATGGCTCCTGAACTATTGAAATTTTTGATATTTATTATTGAGAACTATAGATAACTACAATTATAGCTTTGTTCTAAAATAAAGCTATATAAAGTGAACTTGAAAAATTACAAGCTCGGTTTATATAGCCCGATAACCCAAGAGGAGGAATACCATGAACACAAAACCCAGATCACAGGTGCTGGCTGCTCCTGCAGCAGACCCGGCAGCAGCCGTGCATTATTTTACAGCCAAAGGCTCCTTTGAAACCGATGTGGCCGATGTGGCGTTTGACCTGCGGGAGGGGATATCCGGCTTCACACTGATTGATGTCCGCGATCCCCGTTCCTACGAGGAAGCCCACCTGCCGGGAGCCCTCTCCTTGCCTTCAGGCCGTCTCGGCAGCAGCTCCCCGGAGTTGCCCGCCGGAGAAGTGCTGATACTCTACTGCTGGGGTCCTGCCTGCAATGGAGCCAGCAAAGCTGCCGCCAGACTGGCTGCGCAAGGCTACCAGGTGAAGGAAATGCTCGGAGGCATCGAATACTGGCGCAAGGAAGGCGGGGCACTGGAAGGCACGCTTAGAGAAGAAGCGCCGTTATACTGGAATATGCCGCAGGGGTAATTGCCCATATTCCGCCATGGCAACGAGCGGCATGCAAAACAGGCCCCCAGACAAACAATAAACAAGCCCGTCCTCCACAGTCATGTGGAAGCGGGCTTGGCTTAGGGCTGAGGCTGATCTGCCGTATACTCTGTTTCGGAACTATCCAGCAGCCGATACTGCGGCTGATCCGCTTTTTAATGCTTATCGTTAGGCTCGTCATGCTGCTCATCGAGAAATGGCTTGTTCACATAATAATACATCACGCCCATCAGTACTCCTCCACCGATCAGATTCCCGAGCGTAACTGGCACCAGATTGTGCACCACACCGCCCCAGGATATCGTACCGGGATGATCCAGCACGAGGGCAATTGCAAACGTACACATATTGGCGATACTGTGCTCATAACCGGAAATAAAGAAGCAGAAGACAAACAGAACCATGGCAAACATTTTGGCTCCATCGCTTTTCATGGACATAGGGACAAAAAAGGCCAGACATACCAGCCAGTTACAAAGAATCGCCCGGAAAAACAGCTGCAATGCCGGGGCTTCCATCTTGTGGGCCACCACATTCAGCAGGAATCCGTTCACACTGGAGTCATAGAACAACCCCGTCAAAAAAATCAACAGCGCAAAGGCCGTGGCCCCGAGAATATTGCCGATGTAGCTCATGACCCACATCCGCACCACCTCGGTCCACTGCAGCTTGCGTCTTAAGGCGGCATACGTGTAATAGAAGGTGTCTCCGGTGAACAAATCGCCTCCACCATATGAGATCAGAATGATGGCTGCGCCGAACGTAATCGCAGCCATCGGGTACGTCATCGGCGAATGCTCCATGTAGAAAAAGTTGCCGGTCTTAAACGCTACGATGACGCCGAATCCAATAAACATACTGGCCAGCATTGCCCTGGCGATATAACGGAAAATACTTTGCTGATAGATCTTCTGTTTCTTCAGCGCTAATTTCTCAACCTGCAGCAGTGCCTCGTTCTCCATGTGACCTCCGATTTAGCTTCTTATTTTCAGCGATGTGGGGCTGATGTACAGCCTCCGGGTTATTATACCCAATAAACCGCTGGAAATTGCTTGAACCACGGACGGTCCAAAAATTGTGGGGATTCCGTTAGAATCCCCCGCCACTGCCGCTTTAGCTGTCATCGCCCGGATCGTTCAGCCTGACAATCGCCTCCGCCTTTTCGCTGCTGGCTACGACGATAAGCACCAGTATCAAACATCCCAGTATCATCCGCTTATCCTCACTTCCTCCATATGCCGCCTCAGTGACAACTTATGTGGAGGAGCGGGGGATTATGAGTGGGGATACAGGATTCTCAATTCAAGAAACTGCTAAGCTCGCTGTCGGTACCGGCCTGCTTCAAGGCTTGCGGCTGTGAGGCTTCATTGAGTCCGAGGCGGTTGTTCAGCTGCGTGTTGATGGTTGTCATCTTGGACGTATAATCCTGGCAGCTCTCAATGATCCGGCGGTTGGACTGTTCGGAAGTATCCAGAGCGCTCAGGAGGTCGCCAATGGCCTGATTTACAGCCTCAAGCGACATAGAGGGCTTGGAGAGCAGCTCCGTCGTTTTCTCCGTAGTGGTACGCAAGAGACGCGCATTTTCCTTAAATTGATCTTCAATGGTCTTATTTGTCGCTTCCACTGCCGAAATGACATTCTCCTGGTCCGCAAGAGACATGGCAATCATCGCCGAGACTGTAATCAGATTCGAAGTCTTATCAATCGCGTTGTTTACGGAATCGATCAGCTTGTCGTTGTTGTCATTGATAATATCTGTAGCGGCAATCGCCTGATTGTAGAGGAGAATCATTTCCGTCATGGACTGGATACGAACCATAACCTTGCGCAGTCCGCGCTCCAGGTACGCCTTGCGGAATTCATTCTCCGGCTTGGCGATTTCAATCTCGAACAGCTCTTTCAGCTTGTTGCCGAAGGCGATTTTGGTCTGTAAGTTGTAGATCTCCTCCATGGAGGTGCGTTTGAGCTGCCGCATATTGACGATGCTCTCTTCCAGGGTATCGCGTCCGTCACGCAGCCCGGTAATGATCGCGTCGATGTTGGTGCGGACTGACTGATACTTGTACACGTAATTCTTGAGCGGGCTCTTGCGCAGCATTTTGCCAAAAAAGCTGACGTTCTTGCTCTGCTGAAGCGTCTCGCACTCATTGCGCAGCTTCATAATCATGTTCGGCACTTCCACCCGTTTGCCGGACATCAGATCGTTCACCGGGCGGTCCAGCAGCTTCAGGGTTTGCCCTGCCTTTTCCTGCGTCTTCACCCCCAGCTTGCCGATATCATCCATTAAGGAATCCAGAGCAACGGTGTCGGTTTTGGCGACCTTCTCAATCAGCTGCGAAGCCTCTTCAACAACCTTCTGCTCATCTTCTTTTTTGAGCTCTATCAACTGTGTGGACATGGGTTTCCCTCCTCCTATAATTCGGAACTGCTGTACCGCTGATGAATCAGTTCCGCCTTGGTCTGAAGTTCCATCAGGTCTTTATGCTCGATCGTCGAGGCAATGTCCGAAATTTTGGAATCGACATCCCGCAGGCCGTTCAGCAGCATTCTCCGGTTTTTTGTTTTGGCTTCTCCACCCAGGCGCAGGAACGGATTGATCACACCATTAAGATCCTTGAGTACCAGCCTGCGGACCGTATGGTTAATCTCGGCGTTGCCCAGCTCCTGCAGCAGCGGAATCACGCGCTGAAGTCTGGCAAACAGCGCCAGCGACTTCTCGACAATCTCATTGTCGAGCGTATCCTTCTGCCCTTCAGAGATAATCATATCCTCCAAAATGCTCAGATACTCCACTACCGGAGCGAATTCGGCACCAATCTGAACTCCGGTGCCCGGCCGTCCGGCAAGAGCTTGTCCACCTGCAGCAGCGGCTCCGCTTACGGAACTGCGCTGCTCAAGATTGCCCGCAGCAGGAGACAGGGCGGCCGCCTCCTGCCCCTGGCCGGCGGGAAGAACCTCCGCCGGCAGATTGATCCGGTTCCGCTTGCCGCCTATGGCTGCTGCACCAGCGCCAGCCAGTGGCAGCAGCAGAGAAATCATCTCCGGTACAAAAGCGCTCGTCACCAAGGCAATCACATAACCGGCTCCGGCATACATCAATACTTTCCATTTCAAATGAATTGTTCTCACCTCTTGTGAACGGGCTTATGAATTGCTGCCGCTCAGGTTCACGGCATCCGTGGCCACGGACTCGCCGTTTATTCTCATAATCAGCGGCTGCTCTACATGGCTGGCCAGCACATTGCCGGCGAATTCCGCTGGCTGCACCTCGCCGCCGAGTGCGCTTTTGACCGCCAGATAAGGGAAATTAATTCCGGACAGACAGGAGACATGCAGCCCGCCGGACATCCGGGGATTAATCTCCAGCAGCTTGGGAACCCCGCCGCTGTATTTCATCTGGATATTGAAATTGAAGGGAATGCGGTAAGCCTCGGCCACCCGTGAAGCAATATGCTCCAGTTCCGGAATATGCTCCATCAGCCGCAGGCGTCCGCCCGCCTTGCGTCGCGGCACCGCCGCCAGCAGCCTGCCGTTCTCATCGGCCAGGCAATCAATGCTGTACTCCAAGCCTTCGAGAAGCTCCATTACCATCAGATTCGGGAAAGAATCCACACTGGAGAGTATGCGGTGCGCTTCCTCAAAAGATATGTACGGCGTGACATGGCCAAACAGATCCTGCAAAGGATTGCGGTTGTTATTAATGATGCGGAAGCCAAGCCCGCCTTCGGTTTCTGTCGGTTTGAAGCAGACCTGATGCCCTTTGGCCGCAAGAGCCTCATAGGCGGCTTGGAATTGCTCCGCTGTGCTGACCACATGGTAATCCGGGATCATCATGATTCCGGTTTCTTTGACACTCTCATAGAATTTGCCCTTGTCCATAATCTTCTCCAGCAGGTCCAGATCGCGGCAGACCAGCACTTTCGTGCCTATGGCGTCGAACATTGAAGCGTGTAGGGCAATATCCAGCATGTGCAGCCGCGGAATAAAAATATCGATCTCATTGCTGCGGCAGTAGTCGACACAGAACTGCACATATTCGATCCCTTCAAGTTCAGGCTCCGTTCCGGCAACATCAGCGCCTTGCAGCGACATATGCCGGATATCCGGATGGGTGGCAAAGATTTGAACAGGAATGCCGTCCTCATTATTGCGGATGAGGTTCATATAATGAAAAGCCACGGAGAACCATCGGTTGAAATAAATGTTTACCTTTTTCATTGTGGCCCAACTCCTAGTGCTGTCAAATTGTTATACAGCCTCTGTACATATTCCATAATCTCATCCCCGGCAAATACACCGGCCTGCTTCGTAAAAGGATACTCTAATTTTACTAGACCTGCCTGCTGTTCGGCAAATATTTCTCCATGGCAAGGGGCTATTGCATAATCGGCACTTGCCAGCAGGCTTTTGTCCAGCAAGGAGTCACCCGACGCTACCATCGGCTCTGAATGGACCGTGCGGCGCACATGGATGATGGCATCGCTTTTGTTGACAGCCTCCGGAACCACATACAGCTTGCGGCCTTGAAGTGAAACCTTCCATCCCCATCCGTTCAGCTGCTCTGCCATCCGTGTAATTTCATCCATAGGCAGCAAATCACGATGAACAACAAACGTATAAAACAGCTCGTCGCAATACCGCTCGCTGATGATCCATTCGGCCCGGACTACAGACCGCACCAGCCTCCCGGCTTCTTCAGCCGCCGCAGAGCCCTGTTCCACCAATCTGCCTATAGCTGCCCGCCACTCCTGATCCACTACCCCATTCACCAGTATATTTCCGCCATTGCTCGTAACTGCGTAATCCGGAATGACTGTCTCCTGGAACAGATTAATCCTCCTGTACTGTGCCACAGTACGCGTAGTTACCGGCATAAAAACAATTTTTGACGTAAGCTCCTTAAGAATCTCCAGTGTATGCTGTGAAATATAGGAAGCCGTCTTCCCGTCGATAATCTCCGCCGGAACAAGGCCCGGAGAATCCTCGGGAACACCGATCGCACTCGGGGAGTAGATAAGCGTACGGTCCAGATCGCTGGCATAGATCATTCGCCCGCTCCCTTCAGCGGCTTGATAATGCCACAACAGGAATAGGTAAGGCCAGGGAAAATCTCCACCGGAACGCCGCGGTCCTCCGCCAGCAGCAGAATATGGCGCAGATTCGGATTCTCCATAGTATCGACAAGAATTTTCCAGGGTACTCTGCGCAGCAGCACGCGGGTGGTCTCGCCGACCCCGGGCTTCACCAGATTAATATCTGCGATGCCGAACGTTTCCTGAATGCTCTGAATATCACGCATTCCCTGCCAGGTAATCTCAGGGGGAGCAACCAGCATCTTTGCGGCGATTGCCTGTGCTTGCTTCGTTGCAGAGGAAAAGTAGGGGATAATAGCCTCAATAAACACATTGGATAGGTCAGCATCCAGCCACTCTCTGTAGAACTTGGCTCCATGAAATTCGTCAGGCCCGATGAGGTCGTCCCGCAAAACGGTGCGGCTCATCAGACCCGACACCGTAGAGTTCAAGCATGCGCTTGGAATCAGGTAATCTTCACGGGTCCCAAAGGTTCCCGAGCAATGACCCGGATCGGCAAGCACTGCCAGATCATCACTGAGGACAATGCCGTATTTCTTATACATGCTGAGGCAGGCTTCAATTAATACCCGGCGGATCGCTCCTTTGCCGGTCCATCCGTCGATAAATTGCAGCTTCGCATCCGTTCCGTGCTGCTGCAGTATATAGAGGATTGCATTCTCATCAATGCCTTTGCCCCGGATAATCGAAATGCTGTAATGGGGCAAATCCACCCCGTAACGGGCAGCGATATAGCGTTTAATCAGCACACCAATGGGAGTGCCCGCTCTAGCCAGGGATACAAGCACCGTACCCTCGGTCCCCCGCTGAGCTACAATCATTTCGGATACAATAGCGACTTCCAGCGCTACCTTCTCCGCCGATTGCTGAAGCGTCCTATGGAACAGTTCAATATACTGCGCGGTCGGCTGATATTCAACCGGGAGCATTTCAGAATAATGCACACCGGACTGGATCGCTTCTTCCCGCTCAGCGGTCCCGCGCTCCAAGCGCACATCGCTGAGATCCTTAAGCAGAAACGTAACATCGGACGGGGGATAGCTGCCCAGCGGGACAGGCGGTGTTATTTTTTTATTCATGATCTCTTCCAGTTCTGTTCCCTTCATCCGGTCAAACCTCCTCTTCTGAATCAGAGGCCAGTATGACAAGATGCACCTTGTTCCCTGCCAGCCGCATCAGAATATCCGTCATCGGTTCAATTCTCCGGCGGGGCACGTCACGCTCAAGAAGCACAAAAATATCATCATACTGGCCAGGGTCCACATTGTAGATATAATTAGTAATTCCCGGATCGCCTGCTGACGGGTACGCCGCTGCGCTGTGGACCCCATAATCAGAACGCCGGTCGGGATGGATCGGACTGCGGGTCGAGGATTGATACATCACACCATCCCCCATCTCCGCCGCAATTCTCATGGGAAGATACATGAACTCGCCGACACCAAGCACAAGTGCAGTTGCTCCTTCACGCAGCCCGCGCAGTTGTGCCGCTGCCTGTGCAATCCCTTGATCCAAGCGCTTGTTATCCTGCGATTCCAATCCAAAACGGCCGCTATGCTTCAGGTATGGCGAAGGGTTGATTTCTCCGCAGGAATCCGAGGAGGTCACGTTCAGCCGCTCCAGGCCATCCTTGACATAAGTAAGGATCACGGGAGCTTCAGCGGCAATGGAAGAGTTCACCCCAGCCTCCACCAGGCTCAGCTGAGGCGTGCCTTTTACTTCAATGATCCCCTGCAGCAAGCTTAAAGCCCTGATGCGGATACCCAGCTCCTGCTCCAGATCACGGTAAGCCTGAATGTTGGCACTGCTGCGCCAATCGAGAAGGGAAGCAACCACATACTCCTGACGCGGAAACTTGGACTGGATATCACGAATCGTATTGATCGCCGTATTGCCGGTAGTAATTTCATCATCCACCAGCACAATCGGCTCTTCCCCGGACAGCAGTTCAGCATTCAGGGCATAACATAAATGGTCAACCGCATGAGAATGCTCTTCCTCAAAGCTGACCACCGACACAAGCTCTGGGATATCTTCACGGGTAGTATGAATATATGATGCACCCCCGGCAAACATGTTGTACATGCTGTGGCCCAGGGCCGTTGCCGTCTCGGCAAAGCCGATAAACAAAACAGGCTCCGGGAGAACCAGCCGGGCATCCAGCAGATCACGATAAGCCGCCTCGGCATGCTCCGGATAAATCAATCCCTGAACGGCTTGATCCAGGAGCTTGTCCATCCGTCCGCCGTCCGCTTCCTCTCCGCCCATCTCCTGGTAGAGAAGCAATGCCAGTGCAGCACCGCTAAGCAGCGGAGTGTACGGATTGACTGGGATGTGCTTGCCGAGCACCTTGCTGACAAAAAGAAACGAGCGTTTCTTGTTAATCCGGGCCGCCATCGCGAACAAGGCATGGACCGGGATATGAAAAGGGTTGGAGGTTTCAGTTACCGTAACCTGCAGGTTCTCGACGATATTAAACGTGTGTGTACTCGTTCCCGGCCAATAATCCGACAAAATGCTGTTGTTCATGTAACACCCCGTATATTTGAGATCGTAGTAAGATACGTTTCGCCCAGTTCAAATGCGGCTTAATTTCATTCATCTTGTTGTAGTATTCGCTTTTGAACACACCACGGCTGCCGTCATTGCTCTCGACAATACTTAAGGCGTCCACATATTCCTCATGCATCACCGTATACATGGCTTGTACAGGTCTTAGGTGGGAGGGGTGAATGATTGTTTTGCCGACAATCCCGTTCTCCTTATCCAAAAGCACTTCCCGGAAGAGCCCGTCCATTGAACTGGTAATATAAGATTCACGGATTTCACGGCCCTGCCTGCCATAGGTGTCTTCAAAAGGGGTCTGCCGGAGCTGCGGACGCAGTACCCGGTGGCCCTTGTTGGCGAAATATTCCCAGACCGGTCCCGAGATGACATATCCCTCATCTACCCGGCCGAACACATTGATAATATCGGAGATGCAGTCGCGGATCGGTGTCAGATCATAAATGCTGATATCCGGACTGCGCCGCAGCCCGAACAGGCTGGAGAAGTCCGTAGCCCCGATGCGGACATTCAGCACATACTCACGATATTCGCCCAGCAAATCGCGGATACCAAGCAGAGTGTCGAGCCGGCTTTCCCGGTAAATAACCGATGCGCTCTCCAGGATCGGCATGCCGTACAGGACAGGAGCCGAGTAGCTGCGGGAGCTGTTATAATCGGCTATCGCCTCGAAATATTCGACTCCGTTCTCCAGGGTGAATTTGGGAAACACAAAGCCGGTCAGCATGGTAATTAAGGTGCCCAGACGGAAAATCAGCTGCTGCAGCTGCTCCGGATTGCGTACACGGATAAACAGCAGCGGAAGGCTATTCCTTGAATCCGGCTCATTGTCGGCATAAGCCGAGAGGAACGCAAGATGTCTTACAATAGACTCCTCGGCAAAATCAACTTCACCGTCGCCAATCGCATCCTCCAGATCCATAATCACCGTTACCAATCCCGAAGCCTTGAGCTTCAAAATATCTTCAGCAACACTGGGGCGGGTGGCCGGCATATAGAGGGCGGCTCCAACGGCGTAAGCCAGGAGCTCCTTATGAGTGGCAGGGTCAAATGATACAGGCGGAGAGTAGAATAAGGACATTTCTTGTTCTTTGGTCAGGTAATCGAAGTATCTCAAGGCCTTTCCCCCTTATCGGTTCACGAAGAAGCGCTACAAAACGAATAACCTCTCCTTATAGAAGAGCAGTAGAACCGGCTGCGCCGTCCTCTCGGGGACGGCATCCGGCTTTCTCAAATACAAGCAAAGGCCATGCTATTACCTATATGATTACCATGCAGAGGAGGAGGTCCACCTTCCCTGTGAACATCCCCTCTACCTATAAAACTCTGATTGAGATCCGGGCTTCTGCTAAGTTAAGCTTTGCGGTTGGCCTCTCTCTTCTTCTTGCCGGAGCTGTACAATATCGTGCCCACAAAAACCGCGATCAGAATAGTGAAGAACACCACATGCGACATTTCATAGCCAAAAGCTCCAGCCATCATCTTGCCGGCAATAATAGCAATCAACAGAAACGCAGTTTGCTCCAGTTCGGGGAATCTGGCAATGAGCTTCAGGAACAGCTGGGCCACACCGCGCATCATCAATACGCCGAGTATACCGCCCAGGAAGAGCACCCAGACCTTGTCGCTAAGTCCGAAGGCCGCCACAACACTGTCAATACTAAACGCAATATCCATTAACTCAACCATCAGCACCGTCCGCCAAAAAGAGGTGCCTTTGTTCTCCGTGTGACCTTCCTCGCCGCCACCTTTAAACAGCCCTTTGTAGGCGATGTAGAAGAGATAGAGCGCACCCAGAACCTTAACGAGAGTAAACTTGATCAGGAATGTCCCGAGGCCAATAGCCAGGAATCTGAATAAATACGCGCCCAGAATCCCGTAGAACAACGCCTTCTTTTGCTGCTCCTTGGGTAAATGCTTGACCATAACCGCAAGCACGAGTGCATTATCTGCGGAGAGGAGGCCTTCCAGCAGCACCAGACTCCCAATAATCCCCCAGCTTACAGGGTCGGATAGGGTACCTACAATATCGCTCCACGAAAAGAAGTGCCCGTAGTTATCACTAATACTCCTAAAAAAATCGCTGAACCAGTCCATTCCATTATGCCTCCGGTAAAATAGTTTATTTGCTGCCTGCTACCCATTGCAGGCCCCATCCATAAGCCTGGTCCATTTCGCGGTGCCCGCTGAAATATTGCACGAGCCTTTCAATACTGAACGTTTCATTCCCAACATTCTGAATCATGGCTATGGCGCACATGCCCTTACGGTTGTTATGCTCGTCCAAATTGACAATAATATCCGGCCCGCCGCCTTGAGTGATGGTAACCACACCATCTGCCTCAGACCAATGAGTAACACCTTTGTAGATAAAAGCAAAGATTAAAATTCTTTCGATTTCCGCAACCTTACTCCCGTTTATACGCAAGTTTTCTCCAGTGGTTACGGAGCCTGTCCGGTCATCTCCATCCAGCATCACAAAGGGCGGCTGCTGATAATGTCCAAAAGCATTGCCAAGCGCCTGAACAACGCCCTTGTGGCCGCTTTTCAATTCAAACAGACAGGCAAGATCCAGATCCACGCCGCCCTTGCGGCTGAACAAACCGCCGCTCTGCTTCTGGTTCCAGTTGAGGTTGACCAGAACTTCTCCCAGACCGGCGGCGGATTTCTTCAAGTTAATGGAATCGCCTTTTTTCTTCAGCTCAATCTTCTTCAGATTAAGATTCAGCGGCGCAGAGGAAGTCGACTCCTGCCGCTCTGCCGTCTCCGGCTTGGGGGAAGCTGGAGGCGGCTCCTCCGACACCTCAATTCCATAGTTGCTGCACAGCGCCCGCAGCCCGCCGTCAAAACCCGCCACAATAGCGTTGAATTTCCATTCACCGCTGTATCTATATAATTCTCCTACCACAACAGCCGTTTCTACGGAGAAATGACTTCCAAGGTTACATCGCAGGATTTCCGGACCAGCTGCCTGAGTCAGAATCCGGCAATGAGCTTCACTCATTTGCCCGAAGCTTTGCTTGCGGTTTTCGCCGTCATAGAGTGTAAGCGTAAATGCGATTCTCATGATGTCTGGAGGAATCTTGTCCAGTTCAACTTCGAAATGCCTGAGGCCCCCTGTAGCTTGGCCCGGCATGTCCTTATACCGGATATAAGATGTGGACGGATTATTATAAAAGATCAGGTCATCATCCCCGCGCACCTTGCCCTCAGAACCAAGCAGGAACGCCGAGGCATCAATTTCCATAGAAGAAGGGGCATGCCAGGCGATCTCCACTATCATTTGATGGAGCCCCGGATTGCCTTTGGTCAGGTCTGCTTTCTGCCCTTTTACCACTTGAGTGCTCATTCTTACGCCACCTTTTGTGAAACCTGAACCTCTTAAATTTATAAAAAGGGCAGGATCGCTAAGATCCCGCCTTTGAAGCTACTATTGCGCGTCAAGTCCGTAGTTCCTGCACAAGGCACTAAGGCCGCCGGCAAACCCGCTTCCCACTGCCTGGAACTTCCAATCTGCACCATGGCGGTAGAATTCACAGAACACAACGGCAGTTTCTGTTGAGAAATCCTCGCCCAGATCGAACCGCAGAATCTCACGGTCACTGGAAGCATCCACGACACGCACAAATGCATTGGAGACTTGTCCAAAGTTCTGGACCCTTGCCTCATAATCATAAATAGTTACTGTAATTCCGATACGCTGGATATTCGCGGGAACCTTGCTGAAATCCACGAGAATCTGCTCGTCATCCCCATCGCCTTCCCCTGTACGGTTATCCCCCGTATGGGTTACAGATCCGGTGCCGCCGGTAGGATTATTGTAAAAAACAAAATCGTCCGCACCTTTGGCCTTGCCATCCTCATGGAGCAAAAATGCCGAAGCATCAAGGTCAAAATCCTTGCCGCCGCTATATTTGTTCGTATCCCAGCCGAGTCCCACAACTACCTTCGTCAGACCGGGATTGGTCTTGGTAAGATCAATCCGCTGTCCTTTGGAAAGACTGATCGTCACTGGTAACAACCTTCTTTCGTGAATAGTTTCATTGGCAGAAGCGGCAGATTTTATTGCAGCCCGTAATCGCGGGTCAAGCCGGAAAGACCGTCCTTGTAGCCGCTGCCGATAGCATTGAATTTCCATTCCGCACCATTGCGGTACAATTCGCCGACAACTACACCAGTTTCAATGGAGAAGTCTTCTCCCAAGTCGAAACGGATCAGTTCTTCACTGTTGGCATCATTTACAATACGCACGTAAGAGCGGGAAACTTGTCCAAAGTTCTGGCTTCTAGCTTCTGCTTCATAGATGGTAATGGTAAATGCCACTTTATCAACATCTGCCGGAATGTTCAGCAGATCCACTTGAATTTGCTCATCGTCCCCGTCGC
>RCUU01001216.1_pt1 | contig 12712 bp, 13 predicted proteins | sample 2166211 | NCBI WGS metagenome assembly RCUU01 (sample SAMN09932620, study PRJNA488358) | compost metagenome | feature: garden; material: soil; isolation source: compost soil in phenylacetic acid-enriched culture | place: Germany: Experimental Botanical Garden Goettingen | collected 2016-01-27
TCGCTCGAAGGGTCAGCTGCTTAAGCCTTTCGACGTCGGGAACACGGAAACGTTAGCTGAAACTTCCTATATCAAATAAAATATATGAACAAATTGAAAGATTCAAGATGAATAAAACGATGAAGTTGGAAATGACAGTTGTAATTCAATATGTTTCAGAACAATTGTTACCCATATTTTCATGAATTAAGAAGGAACTTAGACGATTTCTGTCGAATGAAAATTAGGATAATGTCATGATTCGAAAATTAGCAAAGGATTGAACGTTTAGTTAAATAAAATTGTACTATTATTTTTACATAAAATCATCGTATGGGAGAAATTGAAATGGATAGAGACGCAAAGGTTATTTCTTTTATTAATATGAAGGGTGGAGTCGGTAAAACCACTTTGTGTAGAGAAATGGCACTTTATTTATCGGAACGTTATAATTATGATGATAATTCTTCAGTTAAAGTATTGTTGGTGGATATTGATCCCCAAGCAAATCTTACTCAATCCCTATTAGAAAAATTCAACAAAGAAACTACGTTTTATAAAGATAATGGAGATATTGAGTATAAGTGTTCGGTGGATAATATCTTCAAACAAGAAATGGTAGGTATGACAAAGAAACATGTAATATTAGAACTTAATGAAAACCTACATTTGATTCCTGGTGAACTAGAAACAATTTTTTTACAAAGACAGCAGAATTCAGGCACTCCAAATAAACTAATGGATTACATAATTGATCAAGAATTAAGAAGCCAATATGACTTTATATTTTTAGATTGCCCACCTACATATTCTGTCTATACAGAAATGTCGTTTTATACAAGCGACTACTATTTCGTTCCTGCAGTTCCGGACGCTTATTCTGTTTTAGGTGTAGATTTATTAGAAAGAGTCGTAAAAGATATAGTGTATTCACAAAGGAATACTGTATTCAAAAATTCACAGCCCAAAAATTTAGGTGTGATGTGGACAAGGGTACAGCTAGGAACTAAACCTAAACAGACTGAATTTATGCAAGGTTTGGAAGCAGCGGAAGTGGTCATAGACAATAAGATTCATATTTTTGAAAGTATTTTTTATGAGTCAAATAAACTATCTACTTCAACATTCGATAAAAGTATTGTCGATAGAAATGACAAAAGTTTAGATGATATGATGATTAAGATATGTGATGAATTTATTAAAAGAGTGGAGGTGATGAATAGTGATAACGCTGTGGAAGCGAATTAAGTTGTTAGAAGTTAGAAAAGATTCTAATCAAACTAAAATGGATTTTTATGCTGTGTTGATACCTACTCTTTTATCAAGAGAGATTTTCAAAAATAATCGTGAAATTAAGGAACTTATCGATAAGTTGAAAACGAAAACGAGTATAAAAGATTATTTATATGATAGCAGAACGGCACTAATAGCAAGAATTATAAGGGAAATACAGTCTAATGCGGATGAAGACTTAGTAATTAATATTAAAGTTTTTAAGGAAATCACTTTAAACTTATTGGAACAAAAAGAACTGATACATACAAATGAAGTGACAAATATTATTAATAGATTCTCTAGAAACAATAAGGAAGAGAAAAATGACTAACTCATGGATTGTAAATAATTATATTGATTATTTGAAAACGAGCTTTCCTAAGTATTTCACAAGTTTATCAGAAGATGAGTTGAGTGCGCTCAGTGAACTTTACTTTTCTGTAAATGATTTTTTTGTTTTGTGTAGTTGTTTGAATAAGTCAGAGTATGAAAGATCTAACTTTCTTAACTTGGTAAATGAATTTATGAGTTATATTAGTAGACTTTTGTTAGTTGTTCCGATTAATGATAAGTACTTGGTAGATTCTATTTTGAGGATGTTAATTGAAAAGTTGTATAGAATATTATATGCACATTATCATAGTCATCTTCTCGAGGCTTCTATTAGGAAACATGAAAGAAGAAAAATGAGTAGTAGATTAATAGGGAAATTAAACAAGAAAAACGAATTAGATAATTTATATAATGAATATTCAGAATTAATACATCATTCCAACCCTACTACAACTGATCTCCTTAATTTTAGAGAATTAAGTGAAATCAATGTTGGATTGATAGCTTATATAAGTGAAAAGGTTAATATCTTGAAAGAAATATTCATTGAAGATTTCTTTATTTCGAAGGTAGGAGAGGCTGAATTGGTATTGGCTTCAAAATTAAGATTGAAAAATCAGTTAATCAAGCAAACTTCTGAGAGACTTGAGGAAGCAAGTATTATTTGAACTTTAAAATGCTTCTAATGAGTATTCATGATTTGAGTAATATACAGTTGGAATTGGTGGAAATTGAGATACTAGGGGATTCCCCGAGGCTCAATCATTAATAGCACTGGGATTCCCAGTGCTTTTTGATTTTTTGAGGGGAGTTAGCTTCCAAGTAACACTATGCTGTAGAAAGATTAGTATCAATGCAATATATAGAAAATTTATTGTTAACAATTCTAAACATACTGGATATGGTTTTTTTTAGTTTCAAGATTAAAAAAGTATATGTTTCTTAAGAAATAATTAAAAGCAACTGGATTTCAAGAATAGAATTAGTGCTCTTGAAGATGATTAATAATTATAATGATTAGTAAATGATCAAGAAATACTATATCGTATACTCTAGGAAGAGGAAGCATCAGCTAACAATATATTCACGCTACGGGGCTTACACCCCTTGATCGTCCGATGTATAATCATGGGAGATAACTCAGACGACACACGAGCCGGCCTAAGATAAGAGCTATCTAAGGCCGGCTCGCGTCGTGAATACGGGAACGTTAGCTGAAATTGACGTATACAGAAGGAAAATCTAATAGTACAATTGGTATATATTTCCGAGAAATGGAGGGTTAATTTTGATAAACATAAAAAACTATATTTCCGATAATGTACCTTCTAATAAAATCAGTTCACGATTAATTGAAGCAATAGAGAAAATGGGTTACACCCTTCCTATCGATGAAGCAATAAATGAATTTCAAAAAAAACTAGGCTTACCTTCTGTTGAAAATAGCGTTCCAAATAAGAGACAATTTTTTGAAATACAATATATGAAGAACAGACTTAGAGAAAACAGTGGGGATATTTGGAACTCATTCTTTCGTTTTGGGAACAACAATTACTGTATATTGAAAGTAATTGAAAAAAGTGAGGAAGACACAAGGAAGTCAAAAACCGATAAATGTTCGATAGATCTTTGTTTTATTATTCTTGATGATAATATTGCTGAGATTGAAATGATTTTAGAAAAATTTAAGACGAATATTTCAGCGATTAAACAATGGAAAGAATATAAAAAAATAAGTGAGACTTTTAATGAATTGAGTAAAAGTTACTCTGCACCAGTCTTTACAAGTAAAGATTATTTAATAGCTAAGAGTTTGTATGAACCAGAGTTACTAAATATATTAATGAGTATTAAGTCCTCAGGGGGGCTTCTCAGAAGAGATGCTTTGGCGAAATTTGATAAAATTACTGATTCATCCAAGCATTTTCTGGAGTTGATAAAATTAAATTTGCTTAAATCTGAATATGTTGTTTTATGTAAGAAAACCTCGGAACAGATAAATAAGGCTCCAAGTAAAGAGAGTATCAATTTGATGGGGGAGCATGGTATAAAATGTAGTCGATGCAATAGACTTATTACAGATGAAACAATAGAGGAATATTTAACAGCAACAGAGATAGCAAACGAAATGTTGGACGGAAGTAAATGGATGACGATAAATTTAGTTGAAACTTTACTTAACTTGGGTATCACCGAAGAAGATATACTGGTGAATATAACCCAAGGCCCTGAAGAAATTGACGCTATTGTCTCAATTGGGGATGAAATCGTACTCTTTGAGCTAAAAGACTCTCAATTTTCTCTTGGACATGCTTATGCTTTTCAAAGTAGACTTGGTCTTTACGAGGCTGAAACAGGTGTAATTTGGGCTTCAAAAGGCGTAGCCCCTGAGGTTAAAGAGCATTTTAATAAAGTTAAGCCTGATGCTGAAATATGCTATATAGAGAGCAATGAATCACTCTGGCCATTGCTTTTAAAGATTATAGAGGAACTTAGATGGGGTATATTAGAGAGGGAACTAAGTTCTCTTGCGATTACTGGAATTGTTATATCGAATATTCCAGGCGGTATCATAGAGGATATAAAAGAGAAAAGTAAACAAATGCAAAATATCAACTATGAAGAAGTTGCTGCTTCTGCACAAACATAATCAATTATTCTGGGATGAAGGATATTTCTTTATCCCTATTTCTTTATCTGCATTTCAATGAAGACGCCAACTTCAGCTAACAATGTGTTCACGCATCGGGGCATACGCCCCTCGGTCCCGGAAGATAAATCGGGGAAGCAATTGCCGGGACACATCCGCACCACCCAACCGCATCGCGGCCGGTCCTTCGGACCTTAGGGTGGTGGGACGTCGTGAACACTGAACGTTATGTGAAATACCTGCAAAAAGTAAGGAGGTCCTGTGTGAACCTGTACCTTGATTTTTTATTGAAAAATATAGTTCCAGCTTTAGTAATAGCAATACTAACCTCTATTATTACTGTCAGATTATCAATCAAACAGTTTTACACTCAAAAGTGGTGGGAGAAGAAGGCAGATACATATTCAAAGATCATTGAAGAATTATCATACTTACAGTTTTATTTTGGTGAATTATTTGATGAAGGTATCCAAATTAAACATATTAGTGAAGAAGAACGTGAAGACCTATATAAAAGGCACAAGAATTCAAAGCAATTAATCTTTAAGAGTTTTGCATCGGGCGCATACATTATTTCGAACAAATCGATAAAAGCTCTAGAGAGATTAATTAAATCATTAGAAGAGGAAAAAACTAATTGTCATTTCACTGATAATTATGATAGATGGTATGGAGCAACAAAAGAATGTATTCAAGAAATAAGAGAAGAGGCCAAAAGAGATTTAAAGAGATAGTTCTGATTGCAATTCTAGAAGGCAGGTAATTCACATAACAATGTGTTCACGCATCGGGGGACAAGCCACCTCGGTCCCGGAAGATAAGTCGAAGAAGTGGTTGCCGGGGACACATCCGCACCACCCAACCACATCGCGGCCGGTCCTTCGGACCTTAGGGTGGTGGGACGCCATGAACACGGAAACGTTATGTGAAATCATCGAAAAGAGGTAAAGCTACTATGTCAAGTTTTGTCTGGTGGAGGGACATACAAGAAGCTTATGAAAACCCCTATGAATATGAAGCACAGAATCAATTCTCAAGAGAAGCAAAAAAGTTGCTAGAATTAATATTTGATTTTTTATTGAATTTACCATTTGAATTTACACGAGATGATAGATCATCAGAAAAGGCAATATGGATGTTGTCAATCGATACAGTTGATTCACTTAGAGATTGCCTTAAGCTGATTGATAATAAAGAACATAGATTGGCGAGTAGATTATTTAGAGATGTTGTAGAAACAATGGATTTGGCATCCTTTTTTTCAAGTGATGATGAAAAGAAACAAAAACATTTAAATGATTGGTATGATAACAAAGTTATTCCAAATAGAATTTTTAGGGAATATGTAGAGAAAACACATAATAAACAACTTGCAGACGCCTACAATAGCTTTTACAGGCATCTCTCAAAACTAAATCATAGAACTTATAGGTCCTTAGCATACTCATATACATTGGGCAGAGGTGAAAGAATGGTATATGAGGGTAAAAGCCCGGGGGATTTATTAGTTCCAGTTCAATCGATATCAATGTATTATGCAATGTTGGCTGAACTAATTTCCATTTTTTCAGATAGATTAATTGAGTTTGGCTTATTTGATTCACAAACAAATATTGAATTTTGGAATCGTGCGCTGGAGAAGAATACTGTATCACGGAGATTTGCGACTATAGAGGATATATTTCTTCAGAGATTTAAGAATGCGAAAGTAAATCAGGAGGTCGATGACATCACATAACATAGTATTCACGCTGCGGAGCCATTCGGCTCCTTGGGTCCGCCCGAGGTTTTTCGAGGAGCTGATTCAGGCGGATAACCCTGCGAGGCAAAGTCCGTTGGACCTGGCGCTTCGCGCCTTAAGCCTCTCGGGTTCGTGAATACAAGAACGTTATCTGATACGGCTGCTAATTATATTAAAATCATATTCAAATCAAAAGGTTAAGGTTGTTATAAGAACGCTTGTACGTGGATGTAAATAAAGGTAAAATATAACTACAATTGAATCTTGGGTGGGCATGGTTTCCCCTTCGAAAGGAGGTGAAGCCATGGAAGTAAAAGATGCAATAACGATTATGTTCCTTTTTGGAACGTTCATTCTTGCTCTTTTAACATACATTAATAATAACAACAAGAGAAAGTAAAAACCCACCCCAAGGTTGGACGCCGAAGGTGGATTTCTTCATTCGCAAATGACTGAGAAGGGAATACCCATCCAAGCCAATCGTATGGACCAAGTGTTAGCGCACTTGGTCTTTATTAAATATATATTACCATAATTGAAAAGATGTATCAAAGAATTCATGGATTTTAAAACCTTGTTTAGAAGGCATATTAAAAGTGTTTCGAAGAGGGCATCCCTATCAGATAACACTGATTCACGCATCGGGGCTATCACCCCTTGGTTGTCAGATATATAATCATGGAAGAAGCTCAGACAACAAATGCCCCAGCCTAAGATAAGAGCTATCTAAGGCTGGGGTATTTCGTGAACACAAAACGTTATACGACATTCGTCAGTTCTTTTTTTTGAGGTGAGTTTATGAAAGCGAGGTTGAGTTATAAAATCACCTCGAATATGAGTGTTGTAATTAAAGAATTAGAACCTATTGAAGTCAATTCAGTACCCGGAGTGATCGCTTACCTTGACGATATAGATGAATGTGATTCATTAGTCTTTCTTAGAGTGAATGAGGAGATCACTATTCATTGTTTTTTAGATAGTAGTAGTTTTGGAGTAAATGATCTAACTGTCTATTGTTTAGAAGAAACACGAACAATTTTTATTGGTGGGAAGAAGAAATCTTTTTCAATAAATATGAATACCAATCAGATCTCAAATGAATTTGAACATTGTTTATTTTGGGATTTCAATAAACTATCTAATGGATTAATTTTTGAAACAGGTGAGTTAGATTGTTTGTTAAGAGAAAGTAATGGAACAATAATAAGTCATGCTCCTGTGGATCCACCTTATGAAATATTTTATGAAGAAGACGGAATAAGATTTAGTTCAATAGTTTATGGAACAACTTATCTTAAGTACCCAGAAGAATATTAAATCATGAATAACTTGATGTAGTTCAAGGAAGTGACGAACGTCGTATAACATTATATTCACGCTTCGGAACCTGGCGGTTCCTCGGTCCGCCGGAGGAGATTGGCAGGGAAGCGAGATCAGGCGGACACATCCGCACCGACTAACTGCGCAAGCGCAATCGGTTCCTGGCGGAACCTTAAGTCGGTGGAACGTTGTGAATACAAGAACGTTATGCGAAATTGTTGCAAGTGCATAGTAGAGAGTAATTCATTGAAAGTAATCATATAAACTATGATTTACTCAAAATATTACAAACTCAAAAGGGGGTTCCAGTATGGAAAGAAGGCATGAGGTCTTGTTTGAGCAATTGAATACATACCGGGGAGAATTACTGGAAATGGTGGCAGGGGTATCTGAGGCGGAGTCAGAGATTATACCAAGAGGATTTAATAATAATATTCGGTGGAATCTTGGTCATATCTTTGTGGATCAATACTTATGGATACGAGTACTTACGAAAGACGAAATGCCTATTCCTATGAAATTCATTGAATGGTTTGGATATGGTTCAAGTCCTTCCCGGTTTAATGATGAAACACCGACATTTTCTCAGCTCATTCCGATGTTACAACAGCAACCGTTTACCATCCAGGAGAAGTATCAGGACCGTTTGGAGGAGGAGTTTGCCCCTACAGAAATGGGGATCCATACAATTGAGCAAGTACTCATCAGAACAATTTTCCATGAAGGACTGCATTTGAGTGCGATCCAAGCAATTAAACGGCAGTTGGACAGTAAAGCAGGACGTAATTAATTCGATGTCTCGGAATAATTTAACTAAAAACGTTATAGTTACTCAATGATGGCAACAACTTCGTCTAACACCGTGTTCACGCATCGGGGCTGTCGCCCTTCGGTTGTCAGATGTATAATCATGGAAGAAGGCTCAGACAACAAACGCCCCAGCCTAAGATAAGAGCTATCTAAGGCTGGGGCGTTTCGTGAATACAAAAACGTTAGCTGTAATTCGGTTAACCATTTTTTGGAGGGGGAAAATGAAGGAAACAAGGATTTATAAGCAAATAGATAACTGCTCTATTAGTGCAGATATCTATTACCAAGGCACTGATACTCCTGTAATATTATATATTCATAGCGGCGCTTTAATTTTTGGGACAAGAGAATGGTTACCGACTGCACAAATTGAGTATTTAACAAATGCAGGGTTTAGTTTGGTTAATATTGATTATCGCCTAGCACCTGAAACTAAATTTGAAATAATTATTGAAGATATTAGAGATGCAATTGATTGGGTAAGAACTAAAGCTATTGAATGGTATGATTTTGACATTGATAATATTGCAGTTATGGGGAGTTCAGCAGGTGGGTACCTGAGTTTATTGACTGGTACAATGGACTATAAACCAAAAGCTATTATTTCATTTTATGGATACGGTGATATTCTAGGCACATGGTACACAGAACCAAGTGAGTATTACTGCAAGAAACCGATGATAAGTAGAAGTAAGGCAATAGAGAACATAGGTTTTGAGGAAACAACAGATGGTAAATGGGATAGGATTGACTTTTATTATTATTGTCGACAACAAGGTGTTTGGGTTCAAGAAGTAACTAAAATGGATCCTAACTACGATTTGAATAAATTAATGCAATATAATCCAATAAATAATATTTCAAATGATTACCCACCTACATTATTTCTACACGGTGACCAAGATACAGATGTTCCATATGAACAATCTGTAAAAATGTATGAGAAGCTCAAAGAAATAGGAATCGAGACAAAATTAATAACAATTGAAGGCGCAGATCATGTTTTCGATCATGATTTTGAAGATCCCAAGGTTCAAGGAGCGTTTATAGAAGTTGTAGATTTCTTAAAAACACATTTATGCAAGTGATTCGAATTAGAACCAAACTTCAGCTAACACCGTATTCACGCAGCGCGGCTATCGCCCCGTGGTAGTCGGATGTATAATCATGGAAGAAGCTCAGACAACAAACGACCCAGCCTAAGATAAGAGCTATCTAAGGCTGGGTCGTTTCGTGAATACAAAAACGTTATGCGAAATTACTGTATAGATTTGAAAGTAGGTGATTCATAGATGATTGATAAAACACGATACCCTATTGGTCAATTTGAACCGGCACTCATATTCTTTGAAGAGGACAGGGATAAGTTCATTAATCAAATCTTATTAATTATACCTAAGCTTCGAAACCTAATATCACACTTAACGATCGACCAACTCCAAACGCCATATCGGAATGGTGGATGGTCAATTCAGCAAATTATCCACCATATGGCCGATAATGATATGAATGCTTATTTAAGATTTAAAAGGGCATTAACAGAAATAGAACCTGCGGCTTCATCATATCGAGAAGATCTATGGGGAGATCTTCATGATTATTTTGAAACTGATATTGAAATCTCTTTATTGCTTCTAGAATCACTCCACAAACGTTTTTACATACTACTCCACAAGTTAGACTCAGGTCAGTTCTCGAGGACACTCAGAACTCAAGCATTAGGGTTAATTAATTTGGACACTGCTCTACAAAGATTTATTTGGCACAATCACCACCACATATCTCAGATTGAATCATTAATTATTAGAAAAGCGTGGTAAACAGAGTTATTGTGGGTATTTCAAAGATGACAGTAACTTCGCATAACAATATGTTCACGCATCGGCGGACAAGCCGCCTCGGTCCCGGAAGATAAGTCGAGGTAGTGATTGTCGGGACACATCCGCATCGCCTAACCGCGTCGCGGCCGGTCCTATGGACCTTAAGGTGATAAGGCGTCGTGAACACATGAACGTTATCTGCAATTCGAGCACGGCCTCACAGACCTAAGTCCCATTAATAACTTTTTTAAGGAGACATTAAACCATGTCCATTAATGTATCAGGAATTATCTTTAGTTCCTTAACTTCAATTGTAATTCTTTTTCAAATTGCTTTAGCGTTAGGGGCGCCTTGGGGGAGGTTTGCGATGGGAGGAAAGTACCCTGGGAGGTTCCCTATCTCTATGCGAGTAATTGCATTATTTCAAGCTGTCGTGCTTGCATTCCTCGGACTTATTGTTCTAAGTAAATCGGAACTTGCCGTAAATCAATGGTATGAATTCTCTCTTTCAGCGGTTTGGTTTGTGGTTGCTTTCTCCGTATTGTCTTCTATTATGAATCTGATCAGTAGAAGTAAAGGAGAGAGAGCTATATGGGCTCCAGTTGCTATTGTAATGGTTATTACAAGTCTGATTGTCGCGTTGGGTTAGTATTAATTATTATTAAAGAACACCAGAAACCAAAGCAGAACTGAGGAAAACTGACTTCAACAATTGAAAGAAACATGTATTATTATCTTAAGTCTAAGTTAATCGAATAGTTTAATCGAAGAAGGTACGAACAGCAGATAACACAGTAGTCACGCTTCGGGCCATTCGGCCCTCGGTCCGGCAGATGATTTTCGGGGGTAGTGAATCAGCGGACACACCCAATCCCCTAAGATAACAGCTATCTAAGGGGATTGGGCATCGCGAATACAAAAACGTTAGACGAAAGAACCCTAAATCAATTTAGAGATGAGGATCGTTTGATGACCTACAAATCAATTTTAATAGATCAAATAACTGCATGTTATAACGATAAGAGTTGGTTTATTCCACTTGCAGATATACTGGCAGATTTGACAGTGAGCGAAGCAGTTACTGAGAATGAGAATAAACAATCCATATGTTCAATAGTGAATCATATTATTTACTGGAATGAGAGATGGCTTGAGCGATTTAAGGCTGGAGAATTTGTATCAAATAATACTATTAATAATGATGAAACATTTTCTTTAACTCCAGATCAATTTGAAGATTTAGGTTGGAATGAAACATTAATTAGACTTGAGAAAGTATTTAGTAATTGGAGAACTGTTTTAGAAGAAACGGATGAATCAAAACTTACAAGACAAATTCCAGAATATTATAATGCTCAATGGTGGGGAGTTGTTTCTAATTTGAGTATTCATAATGCATATCATATTGGACAAATCATGTTATTAAAGAAACTAATTCGAGTTAAATAAATTTCTTAAGTTATTCGCAGATGCGGTTCCTTCGGATAACACTATATTCACGTATAGGGCTATTCGGCCCTCGGTCCGGACCGGAGCTCAATGTATTTCGATGAGGCATTTCAGTTTACGATGAAGCGGAATCAGCCGAGACACATCCGCACCGACTAACTGCGCAAGCGCAGCCGGCCAACGGGCTTAAGTCGGTGGGACGTCGTGAACACGGAACTGTTAGACGAATTTCAAGCAAGATTGGAGAGATTTAATGCCACTAAACGACAATCAATTATTAGAGATATTAAGGAATCAAAATGATTTTGAAGTTCTTGATGTAAGAAGGACAGAAAATATTACTCGAGATCGGGCATCACTGAATAAAATCGATGTACACACAAGAGACAATAGGATTGTTCCATTATTAGAGAAAAATACGATATCTATGTCTGTTCCATATGAGAATATTATTTACAAGTACTACTCCAGCAAGAATGTTTCTATTCCAAAGGTTATTTACAATGAATATGATCAAGTTGGACATGAAGGTATATTGTTGATGGAAGATTTAACACCGACACATCGTAATATTGCTGATTGGGAGCCCCCTATTGATACTAATAAAATAAAAACCATTATTGATGTAATCTCACAATTTCATGCGGTCTCTTGGGGGAGGGGAGAACTAGCTGTCCCCAAGCATTTGCAGAGTGTAGAGGAATATTTAATACATATTGGTTATTTGGAAAGAGATTATATTCATTTTAGAAAAACTCAAACCTATAACCTTGGAGATGATCAATTTGAAATATATGAGGAAAGTCTACAGAGGTTACGCGAGAACGCTCAAAAACACATTGAACGTATAAATAATAATCAACATACTTCATTTATCCATGGTGACCTGAATGTATGCAATATGTTGTATCCGTTAATAGGTGATGCAAGGCCGTACATAATTGACCTTGAAGCAGTAAGGGTTGGGCTTTGTACAGAAGACTTGGTCATGTTATTTATTCATGATTTATTTCATGGTGGGGAAGAGACCTTACATATTTTTCAGATTTATTACCGTTCAATTTGCACTAAGATTTCCTGTGAATATACTTACGATCAATTCATGGAGGATATAAGAATATCAATAATGGAAGGGATCTTTTTTCCACTTAAGCTTTTTGTTCATAATGGTGTAAAGGATGAAGAACTGGTATTGAAATCAATAAATGCATATAAAACTTTTATTGGGATAACTTGAAGAAGTGCTTGAACATCGCCTAATATAGTATTCACGCTTTGGTGCTATCGCCCCTCGGTTGTCCAGATGTATAATCATGGAAGAAGCTCCGACAACAA
>RCUU01001217.1_pt1 | contig 12702 bp, 9 predicted proteins | sample 2166211 | NCBI WGS metagenome assembly RCUU01 (sample SAMN09932620, study PRJNA488358) | compost metagenome | feature: garden; material: soil; isolation source: compost soil in phenylacetic acid-enriched culture | place: Germany: Experimental Botanical Garden Goettingen | collected 2016-01-27
GGTGAAGACTACATTAAAACGTTTGGCCCAGGACGGACTAGATGAGAAGCTGGTGTTGGCAGCCGTCAACAGCAAAGAATTTGAACTGCGGGAAGCGGACTTTAACCAGTATCCGAAGGGACTTACTTATAATATCGAAGTGATGAAGTCCTGGCTCTATGACGGTCAGCCTACCAATCATATGCGCTATGAAGAGGCGTTCACTGCCATTCGCGAAAAGCTGGCGGATCGTTATTTTGAGAAGCTGATTGAGGTTTATTTACTGAACAGTGATCATTGCAGTGTGGTAGTGCTGAACCCATCCAAGACGATCGCAGCTAAAAGGGAAGCATCCACTAAGCATCAATTGAGTGCATACCAAACATCACTGCAACCAGACCAGCTGGAGCAGCTTATGCAGCGTACACAGGACCTTTTGGCGCGGCAGAGCCGTCCGGATGCAGCTGAAGATTTGCAGAAGCTGCCGAGCTTGTCCCTCCAGGATATTAACCGCAGCATAGAACCACTGGTGCCGACCCATGAACATACCCATGAGGGCATTAAGGTGATCCACCATGAGGTAGCTACCCATAAGATTGCCTACTGCAAGCTTATTTGGGCTACGGGGGTTGTCCCTCCTGAACGAATTCCTTATTTAGTGTTATTAGCAGAGGTATTGGGCCAAATGGAGACGTCCTCCTACAGCATTGAAGAGCTAACCAGTGAAATCGGGATCAAAACCGGGGGGATTTATTTCAGGAATGAAGTCTTTGGCGCTGCAAAAGCTACCGGGGCGAGTTATCAGCCTAAATTCACTGCGCTGGTGAAGGTGATGGCAGGGCATATTGGTGAATCGCTGGATCTGTTGCGAGAGATGCTCTATACTAGTGCGCTTGACAATCTGACCAAGCTGCAGGAAATCGTCCGCCGGGAAGTTTCTCAGATGGAATCCATTCTGAATCAAAGAGGTAATGATATTGCGGCCACCCGTCTGATGTCCTATTTCTCGGATATGGGAGCGTATCAGGAACATCAGGGCGGGGTTACTTATTACCGCTTTATCCGTGAGCTTGCTGCGATGTTCGATCAACAGGGAGCTCAGGTGGCAGACACACTAAAGGACATCTGTGGGGATTTGTTCAATAAAAAGAATTTGATCATCAGCGTGACCGGAACACCTGATTTGTACGAGGAATTTGTCGCTAATGTAGCGAAGCTGGATATCCAGGATCGGCCAGTGGTGAATATGCCTAAGATTACGGCGCTAGGACATGCGGACAATGAAGGATTCATGTCTTCCAGCCAGGTGCAATATGTGGTCAAGGGATACGACTTCAACAAGCTAGGATTCACATATTCAGGAAAAATGCAGGTGCTCAAAAAAATCTTGAGTCTCACCTATTTATGGAATGCCGTGCGTGTGAAGGGCGGTGCATATGGCGGGAACCTGATTCTGCGTAGAGATGGGATGATGCTGTTCACTTCTTACCGTGATCCGAATTTGCAGGAGACGCTGGAGGTTTATGATCAGGCATACTGCTTCGCTGAGGGATATGAAGCAGATGCCGGCGAGATGACCAAAGCGATCATCGGCACTTTGTCCATGCTGGATCAGCCGCTGAGTCCCAGTGCACAGGGACGGCGGGCGGACCGTCATTATTTTGAACAGGTGACGGAGGCTGAACTGCAGCAGGAACGGGATGCAATCTTGTCGACCACACCGGAAGACATCAGACAGTATGCCGATTTACTCAAGGTCGTAACGGAACAAAATTATTTCACTGTGGTCGGCAATGCCTCCAAGTTGGAATCGAAAAAAGCATTATTCGGAAGTATAGAGGAACTTGTGAAGTAAGTTTCTTTAATAACTCCTCTTCAGTGCCTGTCACTCGACAAGTACTGGAGAGGAGTTTTTTTATTTAGTTAGAACATTGACAGTTAGAATTCTTGTAGATACACCATTTACTAATCTGATTCGAGAGATCGGGAAGAAAATAAAAAGTACAGCCGATACCAGGCTAAATGAGTTAGGTCTGAATTCACAGCAAGGACGCATGATCGGTTATATTTTTGAGCATCAGGAAAAAGGTGTTATTCAGAAGGATTTAGCGAAGGTCTTCCATCGAAAAGGGGCGAGCATCACCAGCATGCTTCAGGGATTAGAAAAGAAAGGTTATATCGAGCGTGTCATTCCTGAGAATGATGAACGACAGAAGAGTATTTTTGTTTTGGAGAAGGGAGCTCTTTTGGTTGAGGAGTTCAATGAGATTTTCTCTGAGGTAGAAGCAAGCATTACAAAAGCACTCCGTCCGGAAGAAACGGAAACCTTACACCCTTTACTCAAAAAAGTTAGTTCAAGTCTATAAACGTTCGGAGGTCCATGTATGACAAAAGAATTCTCGAACCAGTATTATTTAGAGTCGGCGCCCATGAAGAAAGCTATCGCCCATTTATCTGTTCCTATGATGATTGGGATGTCTGTCGGCATCACTCAAAGCGTATTATTTATACCGATGATTATCGTATTGCATGCTACTTTGGGTCTGCACGGCGTAATTTGGTCGATGACTGTGACTGAGGTAATAACGAGTGTAATGGGCGTGATCTTGTTTATGATTTTTAGGAAAAAGCTGAAGAGTACTGATGGAGATGGAAAAGGTGTAATAGAGGTTGTGCCTTGTAAAAGGATCGCTGCTTGATGTGGAAAATAGAAATGGGGTAGATGGCGGGAGCTGAGCTCGCGCTTTTTTGCGTTGTCTAGAAAGTTTCACTATTAAAGGATCGGTAAAATTAGTTCCAAAATGAACAATTATAGTTCTTATGATCGCAGCTTACTTTTTCTACAATTATGGATAAGTAAAGGAGGAGAATTATGATACGAAAATTTCATCTTAAAATGGATACGCGCGAAGCAATTGCTGGGTATTTATTCGTCACTCCACTTATGTTGGGGTTGATCATCTTGACCTTGATCCCGGTCCTGGGTTCACTATTGTTAAGTTTCACGAACTGGAACTTTGTAGCTGGTCTAGGGGGGATTCGGTTCGCTGGCTTCGATAATTTCATAAGGCTGTTTCATGATGATGCCTTTATGAAAAGCTTGCTGAACAATTTGCTCTTTATTATCACAGTACCGGTTACGATCATCATTGCTCTACTGTTAGCTATCCTGATTGATAAACAGGTTTTCCTGAAGGATTTGTTTAAAGTGATTTATTTCCTTCCATACATCTCCAGTGTAGTTGCCATCGCCATGGTCTGGCAGGTTATGTTCCACCCTTCACTAGGGCCTGTCAATCAATTTCTGATGTCACTGGGATGGGATAGTCCGCCCAAATGGCTGGCTGATATTCATTATGCGCTGCCGTCGTTGATGATGATCCAGATTTGGATTCAGCTTGGGTACAACATTATTATTTTTATCGCAGGTTTACAGAGTATTCCGAAGGACCTTTATGAAGCGGCTGATATTGATGGTGCCAATGTCTGGCGGAAATTCCGCAACATCACGGTTCCCTGCATTTCGCCAACTACCTTTTTCCTGCTGGTTACAGGGGTCATCGGCTCCTTTAAGATCTTTGATCTAATTCAAGTACTTACACAGGGCGGACCGGCTAACTCCACGACCGTTATTGTCTATGAGTTATATGACACTGCCTTCAATCAGTTGAAGACTGGTTATGCTTCTAGCATGGCACTTGTCCTGTTCCTCATCTGCCTGATCATTACAGCCCTGCAGATGTTAGCGCAAAAAAAATGGGTCAATTATTAAAGGCGGAAAGGAGAAATTACAGTGAGAAAAGAGCTTCTATCCAGAACCATCTGGACAATCGCAATGGGACTGCTAGGTATCGCATTTCTTTTACCGTTTCTATGGATGTTATCCACTTCCTTTAAACTGGAGAAAGATGTATTTAATTTTCCAATAGAATGGTTGCCTCAGCAGTGGAATCTTATTGAAAATTACAAACAGGTTTGGTCAGGCGATTTCGCTCGTTACTACGGAAATTCCATTTATATTACACTGGCCACGACTATAATTAATGTGCTGATATGCGCATTGGCTGCTTACGGGTTCTCCAAGCTGCGTTTTCCGGGCAGAGATGCAATGTTTGTAGTTGTATTGGCCCTTTACATGGTTCCTCCGCAGGCTTCGCTGGTTCCACAGTTTCTGCTGTTTAACTGGTTAAATCTGATTGATACACATTTAGGATTGATTTTAATTAACAGCTTTAGTATTATTGGTGCGTTTATGCTCAAGCAATTTTTTATGGGGGTAAACAACGAGTATCTTGAATCCGCGCGGATAGATGGAGCAGGTCATTTTCGTTCTTTTCTACAAATTGCCTTTCCGCTGATCCGTCCTGCTGTAGCTACTTATGCTATTCTACGTTTTATCTGGACCTGGAACGACTATCAGTATCCGCTCATTTTTCTGAAGTCTAAAGAACTGTTTACTATTCAGTTAGGTATTCGGTTGTTTGGAGACCAATATGGGGATATCTATTCACTCATGATGGCTGGTGCGGTGTCTGCAATTCTGCCGCTGCTGATTATTTTTGCTCTCGGTCAGAAGCAGGTTATTGAGGGGATTGCCCTCGGCGGCGTGAAAGGATAATAAAAGTCAAAATAGTTTCTCTTCGGTAGAATATGAGAACTTTCCTCATCTTTCCGGCATGTTAGGATGTTCTTGTAAGCAGTTACATAGCACTAGCTGTAAGACGAGGTATACCCAACACATTTATAGGAGGGTCTATATGAAAAAGAAATTATTATCCGTGCTTATGATCTCATCGATGGCGTTGTCATTGGCCGCTTGCGGTGGAAATGCGAAAACAAATAATGCAGGAGCGACAAATGCGCCTGACACTGGTGGAAATAAGGAACCTGCAGCAGAGAAGGTTACTCTGAAGCTGAGCACCTGGCAGACAGAAGCTAAAGCGAAGTGGAGCACCATTATTGCAGAGTTTGAGAAGACGCATCCCGATATTCATGTGGAAGTCGATTTGCTGAATGAAAAAGGCGATTCTGTAGCCTCCATGCAGAAGCTGGACTTGATGGCGGCTGCAAGTGACCCGCTGGATATTGTTGAACTGCCTTATACTAACTATTCACAGCGTGCGGATATCGGATTATTAGCCCCGATGGATGACTATATTCAGAAAGAAGGGTATAAGCTCTCAGATGAATACCTGGTAGATACATCGGTCAATGGCAAAATCTATGCGTTACCGTCTTCCATGCAGCGCTGGTTCGTGCTTCTTAACAAAGAAATGCTGGATGAAGCAGGCTTGCCGGTTCCAACTGACTGGACTTGGGCGGACTTCGAAGAGTATGCCAAGAAATTGACTAAGGGTGAAGGTGCAACGAAGCGTTTTGGTGCCTATCTGCATAATTGGCCGGATTACTTCCAACTTCAGCTGATGAGTAAACCTGAGGATAATACGTTTCTAAAAGCTGACGGAACCTCCAATGCGCTGGACCCACAGTTTAAGGCGAATTTGCAGATGATGAAGAAAATGATGTACGAAGATAAGAGTGCCACTCCTTATGAGGATATTATTTCGCAAAAACTGGCTTACCGAAATCAGTATTTTAACGGTTTAGCAGCGATGCTTCCTATGGGAGATTGGATGGTAGCAGAGTCGGGCGGAACGGATGCCATTCCGGCAACCTTTGTTACAGCATTTGCACCTATCCCTCGGCTTGACAGTGAGAGCAAACACTACTCACCTGTACAACCGACCTATATGGGAATAGCCGCTAAATCCAAGAATAAGGAAGCAGCTTATACCTTTGTGCGCTGGTATACCTCAGAAGGACTGGAAATCGGCGGACGTGTCTTCTCTGGCTGGGCGAAATCGGATACGAACAAATTGGTGGATACGATTGTGAGTGGTTCTAAGGATCCATCTATGATTGATGTTGATTCCCTGAAATATACGATGGAGAATTCGGCACCTGGTGCGACGCAAGTTCCGGCTAAATATGCGGATGAAGCTAAGAACAACGTTATTCCAGAAGCGGAGATGTATCTCCTTGGCCAACAAGATCTGGATGTCACTGTTGCTAATATCGATAAGAAAATCTCGGAAGTCGTTCAGAACAACAGCGGAAAATAGGCGGAGAAAGATTGTACGCTTCCCAAAGGGGGCTTATAATGTGGGGGCAGGAAAGCATTTCTGCCTCCTGCTCCAAATTCAAACAGATATGGGGCCTGTAATCCGTGTTTAGAAAGCATCAATCACTTCGAATGAAACTTGTCTGGTCTTCACTGATCTGCGTACTCATCCCGCTTGTCTGTATTTACATGGTTACAGATTATTTAACACGGGATCTCATTTTGGAGAAGGCCGTTGGCAGCGCGAGAGAATCTCTCAGTGCGTCCAGTGCCAATATGAATGCCATTTTTGAACAGACACTGGAGCAGTCCAATTTCGTGCTCCAGAATAGCGAAATCAGGCAGATGATGTCTGCCGATCCAGAGACGCTCGGTTCAGCGAAGGAGATCATCCAGTATAACCGCATGTCGCGGATGCTGGATGATATGTTCGTTCTGACTGAATATTTGAAAGTGACGCTAATCGGAAAGAATGGTTTTATTTATACCAGCTATCCTTATAGTGACTTTAATCCGAAAACCTTTTATAACGTGCAGTGGATGTCGCTTATGAAAGAAATTCAGCCTATCTCGACCTATTGGAAAGCGGAACACAATACTTACTATAATTATTCGGATAAAGGCTCAGCGAATTGGATAACCATCGCGAGACCTATTCAATCGACCTCCATTAGTACGATCGGATATATGATTATCAACATCAATGAGCGCAAACTCCGTCCTTATCTGAATAATGATAATGGTAAAGAAATGATGCTTTTAGATGACAAGGGAACTGTAGTCTCACATGCTGACAAGACCCGAATAGGTGAAACGATGACGTGGCGGAAAAAAGATGGCGAGCTTGACACTGTCGAAATCGACGGAGAGAAATTCTTATATGTAGACCAGGAGCTGAGCAGTAACAAATGGCGGATGGTAAGCATTATTCCACTGAAAGATGCCTTATCGAAGAATAAGCAGATCTTATTTATCAGCTTGGCTGTGCAGATTCTTTTCTTTACCTTCTTTTCTGTTCTCTTAACCGTTCTAATCTCTAAACTAACTCAGCCTATCGTAAAATTAAGTGCTTTTGTCAAGGGGATTGGGCGTGGTCAATTGGATGAACGTTCGTTCATTCGCGGGAATAATGAGGCAGCTCAGCTGGCCCGTACCATTGACCAGATGCTAGATCGAATAGAGTCTATGATTGAACAAATCACTTATGAGCAAACGGGGAAAAGAAAAGCCGAACTAGAGATGCTGCAGGCACAGATCAATCCACACTTTATGTTTAATCTGCTGAATTCGATCCGGTTAAATATTCTGATGCAAGGAGACAAGGAGAACGCCGAGTTGATTGGTTCGCTGTCATCTTTGCTCCGCATGACCTTTAATAGAGATAATGAGTTTATCCCGCTTCGCGAGGAGACGGATACGATCTCCCATTATGTGACTTTGATGAATTTTCGCCATGCTAATCAGGTCAAGCTGGAAATGAATTTAGCGGAAGGGAGCGCAGATGCGCTGGTCCCTCGGTTTATGATTCAGCCAATGATCGAGAATGCCATAATCCATGGCTTTGAGCAGTTTGGTGGAGAGATCTTTATTGAAGCTCGTATTGTGGCAACTACGGGAATGCTGGTTATCACGATTAAGGATAATGGCATCGGCATGTCAGCGGAGACTTTAACAAGACTTCGTGAAACCGCATACAGCAGCGAGCAAATTGCAGATGAGGACAGAAAAGGGTTCTCTGGCATAGGCTTACGCAATGTGGCCCAACGTCTCAGTATGATTTATGGCGCTGCTTTCAAGTTGAATATTCAAAGTGAACCTGATGTGGGTACGGAGATTTGTTTGGCGTTTCCACTGGATGATGGAAAGGTGGGTGTGGGGAATGCTGACGGCAATTTTGGTGGATGATGACTATCCGGTTATCCGTTATTTGTCGCAGGCTGTACCTTGGAGTGAGCTCGGGATTGAACTCATCGGATGTTATTATAGCGGTCTCGAGGCTTGGGAAAAAGCACAGCAGAATCCACCGGATCTGATTATTACCGATATTGGAATGCCCAAGATGAACGGACTAGAGATGCTTGAGAAATTTAGAGCGGTGAACCCCGCAATCCGTGCGATCATTCTCTCCTGCCATAACGAATTCAAGTACGCTCAGCAGGCACTTAAGCTTAACGTGGGGGAATATATTTTAAAGGAATCTCTGGATATCGATCAGCTACAGCATGCCCTTAGAACCCTTGTGACGGAAGTGGGTCTGAATAGGCAGCGGCATACGGAGATGCTGGTATATAAGCAAAAGCAGTCTCAAAACCGCGCCGCGCTGAAGGAAAAGTTTCTAAAAGATACCTTGTATCAGTCCTGGGACAAGGAGGCTTGGATCGAGCAAGCCCGGTCAAACGGAATTATGATCCATGCTAAGAACTATATTCCGGTGCTTATTGTGATTAACCGCCCTGAGGAAGTTTCAAGGGTACGCCGAATGAGTGAATATACGATTTCTTTTGCCGTTGAGAATATCATGCAGGAAGTGCTTGAGGCTGATCACAGTCTGTTTATTTCGAGATACAGTCATAAGGAAATTGTCATTCTCTTTTGCAGTGACAAGCCGTCTAAAGACCACCAAGCGATCTATCATTCTATTCAAAATGCAGCTTCTGCAGTGCAGAAATATCTTAAGTTGTCTGTCTCCTGCCTATTTGGCGCTGAGGCGCGCAGTCCTGAAGAAATTCGCGGGACATTGCAGCGGATGCTAAGGGAGAAAACCCAACGCTTTTATCTGCCAACAGCAGGAATCCACCGTTTTGAAGAGATTAGCTTTTCAAAGGAAGATATTTATGCCCAATATGGAAGCATTTACGCTGTTATTAATGATGATATAGCCCTAAACAGGGAAATAGAGCTTCGTGTTCATGTAAAGGAATGGAGAGAATGGGTGGCCTCGCAAAAATTCCACCCCAATGAAGTTAAGGAATGTGTGCTTCGCTTGCTGATGGACTTGCAAATGAAGACGAAACAGCTATTGCAATCTCCATTGCCTATGGCTGAAGAGAAGCTGTTTAGCGTGGTGGGTGACATTGAAACCCTGGAGCATTTGGAAGATTGGCTGGTTCAGTACTTGGAGGAATTAGCACAGAAAATAAGTATGTTCTCCATCAAGTCCAAACGGAGTGAGGTCATCAAAGCCCAGCAGTTCGTGATTAGTCATGTAACGGAGAAAATAACGCTAGAGGACATGGCAGGACGCTTGAACTTGAATGCCAGCTATTTCAGTCGTCTCTTCAAAAGGGAAACGAACCAGAATTTTATTGAATATGTAAATATGCTAAAGCTTCAGAAGGCAAAAGAGTTGCTTAATCAGTCTGGAAAGACTGTGGAAGAGATTTCCGAATATCTGGGATATGCCAACAAAAGTTATTTTATCAAGCTGTTTAAACGAGAAATGGGCATGCGGCCTAGTGAATATGCGGCTTGGCATTGAGTTTGGATTGGAGGGACCCTAACTGTGGAAATAAAGGGTACAAAAAATGAATTACAGCTGTTCTTAAATGACCTATATGCTCCGTTAGGGCATCGATTTACTGCTGGTCGTGCAGGAATCAACATGGGGGCTACAGGATCTATATACAATGAAGCGACTGCGCTTATGGAAGCTTTCGCCCGACCTTTATGGGGTCTTGTTCCCCATGCCAGTGGTGGAGGAGAAAGTCCGCTCTGGCCTATGTTTCTAGAGGGGATCATCAACGGGACAGACCCAGAGCATGATGAATATTGGGGTGAATTCTCGACCAAAGATCAGCGTATGGTGGAACAAGCCGTCCTGGGACTGGGGCTTGCTCTTGCACCGCATAAGATGTGGGAACCACTGAGTGATACCCAGAAACGACATGTGTATAACTGGTTAAATCAGATCAATCATGTGGATCGTTCTAACCCGAATAACTGGCTAATGTTCACTGTTCTTGTGAATGTAGGATTTAAGAAAATCGGATGGCCTTACGATCAAGAGATCATGGATGATTATTTGGAGAAGATCGACACCTACTATCTGAGTGATGGCTGGTATTCCGATGGGCTGACCGATCAGAGGGACTATTATATTGCTTTTGCCATGCATTATTACACGCTGATATATGCTAAATTGATGGCGGAGGATGATCCTCAGCGAGCTGCAGTTTACAGGGAGAGATCCGCTCGATTTGCTGAAGACTTCATTTATTGGTTTGCTGAGGATGGAAGTGCCATTCCTTTCGGTCGTAGTCTGACCTATCGGTTTGCGCAGGTCTCTTTCTGGAGTGCGCTGGTGTATGCCGAGGTGCTTCCCTTTTCATATGGCGTTCTTAAAGGAATTATAATGCGTCATTTTCGTTGGTGGTTTGAGCAGCCTATTATGGGAATAGACGGACTGCTAAGTATCGGATACGCTTACCCGAATTTAGTGATGACAGAGAACTATAATGCCCCGGGATCTCCGTATTGGGCCTTTAAAGCTAATCTTATTCTTGCTTTGCCAGATGATCATCCTTTTTGGCAGGCAGAGGAAGAGCCGCTGCCTGAATTGAAAGAGCTACGGGCTCTCCAAGAGGCCCGTATGCTTGTAAGTCGTCCGGAAGGAAATAGGCATGTTATTGCCTATACCTCTGGTCAGATGGCAAACTTTGATATGGCCCATAGCGCGGCTAAATATTCGAAGTTTGCATACTCTACGCTGTTCGGCTTCAGTGTACCGAAGGCGGGTTACGGGTTGGTTCAAGGCGCTTACGACTCTACGCTGGCACTGTGCGAATGCGATGAACATTACCGGGTACGCAGATTCTGCGAGACGTGGGAAATTGGAGAGAGATATGTATATTCCCGCTGGTATCCCTGGAGTGATGTTCAAGTGGAGACATGGATTATTCCAGCAGGTCTGTGGCATGTCCGTATTCATAGCATTCACAGCGCCCGGCGACTCGATGTAGCGGAGGGTGGATTTGCTATTGGCCAGTCTGCCGGCTTCTCACGTAGTGAGCGGGAAATCATTAATGTATCCAACACTGCTGTCTCCGTGCAATTGCCTTGGGGAATCAGTGCCATACATATGTTAAGCGGTTTTGACCGGGGAGAGTGCGTGTATCCTGAACCCAATACGAATCTGCTGAAGCCGCGGACACTTCTTCCGAGCTTGTGCTCCAGATTGGAGCCGGGAGATCAAGTACTGATATCTGCTGTTTTTGGAGGTACGAATACGCTAGAGAACCAGTCAGCGCTAGCTTCGCCACCGCTTATTCAGCGGCAGTCGGATGGAAGAGTTTCTGTATACGATCCCTGTGATGGTGCACTGCTCTATACCGCTGACTTATCGGAAAGGAGAGACAAAGATGTGGAATAAGGCTATTGAGGATGCGATTCACAAAATTAAGAGAAATATTGCTAACCATCCAGGCAAACTGCCTCATATCACGGAGGGGCAGAAGTATGAATGGGGAGACAATGATGATTGGATAGAAGGATTTTATGTAGGTATGATGTGGCTTGCTTATGAATATAGCAAAGATTCATCCTATAAGGAGGCGGCAGCCTCTTGGTTAGGGGACTTCAAGCATCGTCTGGATCATCATATCGCGCTGGATCATCATGATATAGGTTTCTTATATTCACTGACTTCCGTAGCGGAGTGGAAAATAACAGGCAGCGAAGCGGCGCGGGCTGTCGGCCTGCAAGCTGCAGATACGCTGTGCACACGCTGGCGTGAACCAGCTGGGATTCTTCAGGCATGGGGATTGGAGAATGACCCGGATAATGCGGGACGCATTATTATTGATTGCTTGATGAATTTGCCGCTGCTGTTCTGGGCTGCAGAGGAAACGGGGGACAAACGCTATTATGATATAGCTCTCCAGCATGCGTTAAAGAGTCGGAAATTCCTTGTGCGCGGCGATGCTTCATCTTACCATACTTTTTATTTTGATCCGGTCACTGGAAGTGCAATTCGTGGAGGAACACATCAAGGCTATGAGGATGGCTCGACTTGGACACGGGGGCAAGCCTGGGGAATATATGGTTTTGCTCTAGCTTACCGCTATACACGAAATGAAGACTTTCTGGAGACTTCCAAAAGTCTGGCTCATTATTTCATTCGTCGCCTGCCGGCGGACAATGTGGCTTATTGGGATTTCGATGTGCCGGTAGAATCGGGTACCCCTCGTGACAGCTCGGCTTCGGCAATTGCGGCTTCGGGTCTCTTGGAGCTGTTAGATCTTCTGAACGCTGATGACCCGGACCGCGCTATTTATGAAGAGGCCTTACTCCGCAGTATGAGCTCCTTGGTGGAACATTATGCGACGTCTGGAGATCCAGAAGCGGAGGGACTTCTAAACCATGGCTCTTATCATGTTAGAGGTGGACGTGTGCCGGATGGTCATATGATTTGGGGAGACTATTATTATTTGGAAGCACTGATTCGTATGCAGACTGGAATCCGAGGATATTGGTAATAGGATGAATGGAACAACGGTCCTTTCACGTAGTAATCACAACGAGCGTCAACATACATCCTGATCTGAAAATAAAGAGGCTGTCTCAAAAGTAGTGAATGCTACTTAGGGGCAGTTTCTTTTTTTGCG
>RCUU01001218.1_pt1 | contig 12688 bp, 6 predicted proteins | sample 2166211 | NCBI WGS metagenome assembly RCUU01 (sample SAMN09932620, study PRJNA488358) | compost metagenome | feature: garden; material: soil; isolation source: compost soil in phenylacetic acid-enriched culture | place: Germany: Experimental Botanical Garden Goettingen | collected 2016-01-27
TGGATAGCCGTTGCTTTTGCCCGCCTGACAGATTCACTCCGCGCTGTCCCAGCATCGTGTCGTAGCCTTCCGGCAAAGCCGCAATCGTGTCATGAATCTGCGCCTGCCTCGCGGCCTGGATCACCTGTTCCATATTGGCCTCCGGGTAGCCCCAGGCAATGTTATCCTTCACCGTTCCCGAGAACAAAATGACCTCCTGCGGCACATAACCAATCGCCCCTCGCAGCTCCGAATACTCCATATCAGTAATACTCACGCCATCAATACGAATAGCTCCTCCCGAAGTGTCATACAGACGGGGAAGAAGCCCAACAAGTGAGGATTTGCCCGATCCAGTAGCCCCCATGATTGCAACCCGCTGCTTGGGTTGTACTTTAAATGAAATATCCTCCAATACAGCCACGTCACCATCGGGATACTGAAAGCGAACTTGCTCGAACTCAACCTCGCCTTTAACCGGACGGTGCTGTGCGCTTTTACTAGTATCCTGAGCTCTAGCACCTTGGTTATCTGTAGTATCCAATACTTCCCCAATTCGCTGACCGGATGCGGCAGCTCTGGAATAAGAAGCCATGATCCACGACAACGCTGAAAGTGCACCAATCGTGCGGAACGAGTAATTAAGCACCGCCACAATTTCACCAGTGCTTGCGTTGCCTGCAGCGATATCCAACCGCCCAAACCAGAGGATAGCGATGACCGAAGCATTCATGATCAACAGCAGTAGCGGCATCGTCGTCTCCGTCAATCTAAGAGCGGACACCGTGCCCTGCATCAACTCACCGCTTCGCTGCTTGAAGCGTTCAATTTCGTGGCCGATTCGTACAAACACACGAATGAGTCTCATGCCGGTCAAATTTTCTTGTATAACCCCGTTCACCGTATCCATTCTCGCTTGTACCTCACGAAATTTGGCTGATGTTTTCTTCATCATCCAAATCACAAACCATACCAATAGCGGCACCGTAACTACGAGTAACAAACCAAGCTTGAAGCTTACGACCAGAGCCATAATCATGCTGCCCGTTACGAGCAGAGGCACCCTTGTTGCAAAACGCAGGCTCATGAACACCATTTCCTGCAGCTGCGTGATGTCCCCGGTCAATCTGGTGATTAAGGAAGAGGCCTGAAATTTGCTGAACACCGCATAGGTGAACGACTCTACCTTCGCATACAGCTCGTCGCGCAGATCAAAGCCGAACCCCTGACTTGCATGGGATGCAAAGAAAGAGCTGGCAACGCCAGCTCCAAAGGCAAGTAGTGCACTAACAACCAAAACACTACCCCACAACCAAACTACGGAGAGATCCTTATGCGCGATTCCGTCATCGATGATTTTAGAAATTAGCAAAGGCTGAATCAATTCAACAGACAGCTCAATCAACATCATGCATAAGGCGGAAATCGCAGCAATCCGGTATTTTTTTAGAAAAGAAAGCATCGTAGCCATAAGCATTCCCCCGAACTACATACGTGTATTGAGTATAGTGCGTATATTGTGCATTGAGTGCATTAAGTGTGTTGCGTGTATCACCACTTTTTCATCCGATTTCAGTCGCTTCGGCTGGATTTATGGGATTTTTACTACTCATTCCCCTGTTCGAGCCACCATTAGCCGCATATCTATGGGACTTTTACCACTATTTCATCCGATTTCAGTCGCTTCGGCCGGATTTATGGGATTTTTACCACTCATTCCCCTGTTCGAGCCACCATTAGCGCATATCTATGGGACTTTTACCACTATTTCATCCGATTTCAGTCGCTTCGGCCGGATTTATGGGATTTTTACCACATATCGCTCCCCTTGAGTTCATTCCATCCCATAATACCATCTCCCATAATTCCATAAACCTACAATCCCATATCTCATACCCCATATCTCTTATCCTTTATCTCATTTCCTTTATCCCATATCTCACATCTCATTTCCTTTAGCCCATATCCCATATCTCATACTCCATATCTCATTTTCTTTATCGCATTTCCTTATCTCATATCCTTATCTCATAATCCTTTATCTCATATCCATATCCATATCATCCCGCGCCAATCATATACCTACTCAACCGATTTTAGAGCTTCGATCATATCTATATGCTTCAGCTTGTAGTGCATCGACAGCATCACTATGCCGGAGAACAGCAATGTGAGTAAGGAGGCATAAACATAGCTCAGCCAGTTGATTGTAGGGCTAAACATCATAATATCGATCTCCGCTGTCCGAAGCACAAATTGATGCAGCAGAATACCTGCAAAATTTCCCGCTACAACTCCCATAAACGTCAGGATCAGATTTTCGCGGTAAATGTACATCGTGACTTCCTTATCGTAGAAGCCAAGCACCTTGATCGTCGACAGCTCCCGCACCCGTTCGGACACGTTGATGTTTGTCAGATTATACAATACGACAAAAGCCAATGCTGCGGCGGACACAATCAATACGACCATTACAATATTCATGCTATCGAGCATATCCTTAAAGCCCTTCCCAACACCACTCGAAAAGCTTATAAGCGCAACATCCTCAAGTGCAGTTAGCTTGGCGCCAAGTTCGTCCTCAAAAACAGAACCGTCCTTCACGTTCCCATTAGAAGAAGAATCAGAACCGATCACATTGTAGTTCAGAAGCTCCGTATTATACTTTGGTACTCCTCCAAAAACCTCGTCATAATAACCAGGAGTCATGTAAACATAATGCAGGGTATAGTTCTCAGTAATTCCAGCTACTTTTATCTCATAGCTCTCATTGTCGTTATTTTGCAACTTAAGGGTATCGCCACGGGTTAAGCCATACAGCTTCGCCAGCTTTTCAGTAACTATTGCACCGCTGTCTGTGAGCTGTTCATTTACCTTACTTCCACGTTCCTTTAGCACAACATAATTTTCAAAATGATCACTCGTCTCAGGAACAAACAGCTTCACATTTTGATTGTTTACTCCTTTTTGGATCGCAGTCATGCTCTCCTGAGCGACCTTTAATCTACCCGTTATTTCCGGAACTCCGGCCAGAACCTCATTATAGCCTTCCAGCAGCTGCTGCTTCTCATGATTATCATTAAAAGCTACGATAGCATTGTATTTCATAATCTGTCCATACTGTATACCGCTCACATCGCCTATGGAATCCCTGAGTCCGAATCCGGCCAAAATCAACGCCGTACAGCCCGCAACACCACACACTGTCATGAACATTCGCTGCTTATATCGGAACAGATTTCTTGCAGTAACTTTGCCAATGAACCCAAGCCGCTTCCATATAAACGAGATCCGTTCGAGCATAATACGCTGGCCGCCTTTTGGCGCCTTTGGCCGCATCAACACGGAAGCATTGCTTCGTAGTTCTACTCTTGTTGTGATCAAAGCAGTAAACGTCGTGCAGATCAATGCTACGATGACAGACATGATGCTGTAGCTGGCATAAAAATTGAGGCTAACGTCCGGCAGATTGTACAAGGTGCCATATGCGTTATAAATAACTTTAGGAAACAGTGTGTATCCGATGGCAAGCCCTACTACAGATGCGGCAATACTCGCAAAGGTTCCGTATATAAGGAACTTTTTCATAATATCCCCGTTGCTGTAGCCGAGCGCTTTTAACGTACCGATCTGCAGCCGCTGCTCCTCGACCATGCGCGTCATAGTAGTGAGACTCACCAGAGCCGCAATTAAGAAGAAAAACACAGGGAATACCGTTGCAATTGCAGACAGTCGATCTGCATTATCGCTGTATTCGGTATAGCCCGAAGTACTGCTCCGATCCAGCACGTAATATTTCGGCAGCTCCATTTCGTTCAGATCCTTTTGTCCTTCTGCCAGATCGTGCTCAGCGTTAGCAATTTCCTTGTTCGCCTTTGCCTTCTCCTCGTTATACTCGGCAAGCCCTTTATCATATTCAGCCTGCCCCTCATCTAACTCGGCCTTGGCTTCTGTCAGCTTTTGTTCCCCTGTCTTTTTGGCCTCAGCCAGTTGAGCAGTTCCCGACTTCAGATCCGCTTCGCCTTGAGTGAGCTTGCGCTGCCCTTCTTTCAACTGCTGCTGACCTTGATTCAGGGTTTTCTGCTGAGCATCAAGCTGCTCGGCTGCTTTAGTCAATTGCTCCTCAGCACCAGTCAGAGATTTCTCAAAGCCACTGATAGCGCTTTGAAGGACGGCAGCATCTACATTTCCGTTCAAATAATTCGATACAACCTCACCAAGCTGAATATCCGCTGATTTTGCCCCTGCGATGTATTGCTGCTTCTGCTCTGCAGGTATTTTCTCCGGATCCTGGGCTGCAACCAGCTTCAACCCCTGAACTAGCGACTTCCCTTGCTGCAAGCGGGGAGCTGCGGCAGTCCGCTCAGCTTCTATTTGCTTCTTCGCCGCAGTCAGCTTATCCTGGCCTTCCTGAAGGGAAACCCGATTTTTCTCCAGCTCCTTTTTGCCCTTCTCCAGCTCACGGGCCGCACTATCCAATTTGGCCTGACCTTTTCTCAGCTCATCCTCAAGCTTGGACACGCCCTCCTCGTATTGCTTTTTGCCATCCTCCAGCTTGCTTTTGGCATCGGCTAATTTCTTTTCGGCATCAGCCAGCTTGGCCTTACCCTCTTCAACTTCCCTTTTCGCGTCATCGAGCTTGTTCTGTCCCTCCTGCCGAACCTCCTCGAGACGCAACGCCGGACGGGGGCTTAATTCTGCCTCAAGCTCCTTTTTATGCTTCTCCATGAGATCATCATAGCTAGAGGAATAAGCGGGCGCAGATGATGTATCCTTAAAGCTGAGATAGGCTCCTGTATATACAGATAGATTGAAATCCGCCGATGGAATAACCGCAAACACGTCTGCCGTACCTTTCCCGATGCTGCTCGTTCCCCGGCTGGTTGCGTTGATATACAGTGCGCTTTTAACTTTTCCAACTACCTTATAGCTTATTGTTCTAAAAGTATCTTCCAAATCCGCCTCAGCATCAGGATTCGTAAAGTTTATCGTATCACCAATTGCAAAGTCGTCATCGGTGCCGAGGTCATCGATCGCGATTTCCCCGGATTGCTGAGGCAATCTGCCCGACGTCACGACGTAGCGGTTCAATGTATCCTGTTCATTATAAGAATGCACCTTGGCAATAAGTCCGCTATCCCCTAAAAATACATCCCCGCTGTACTCCGGCTGTACCTCCTTGACACCTTCATGCTTTCTAATCAGTTCGAGATCATCTTCTGTTATTCCATAAGTAGACTGCACCTTGATATCCATAAAACCTAACTGTTTATAATATAAGTCCGCTGTTTTTATCATATCCGGCCCTGTCGCTTTAATCCCGGAAAAGAAGCCGATCCCTAACGCAATAATGGCGAAAATCGATAAAAACCTGGCCTTGGTATGCCATATCTCCCTAAAAATATCACTCCATAACGCTTTTTTTCTCAATGTCCCCTAGCCCCTTACCACTCAATATCGTCAACGGATACCGGATTTGGATTCAATGTCATTTTACGAACCTTGGCATTGTTGATTTCAATCACCCGATCAGCCATTGGAGCGATCGCCGAATTATGCGTGATAACAATTACCGTTGTTCCAGTGTTCCGACACGTGTCCTGCAGCAGACGCAGCACCTGTCTTCCAGTGTTGTAATCAAGCGCCCCTGTCGGCTCATCGCAAAGAAGCAGCTTAGGCTGCTTGGCGAGCGCCCGGGCAATCGCAACACGCTGCTGTTCTCCACCGGAAAGCTGTGCAGGAAAATTGTTCAGGCGCTCCCCAAGTCCTACACTTTTGAGCACCTCTTCCGCATCCAGCGCATGGGGCGAAATTTGCGAAGCCAGCTCTACGTTTTCCTTGGCCGTCAGATTAGGAACTAAATTGTAGAACTGAAATACGAAGCCGACATCGTCGCGACGATATCCGGTCAGCTCCTTTCGATTAAAGCCTGCTATATCCACGCCATCGACGATAACCTGGCCTTCATCCACCGTGTCCATTCCGCCTAAAATGTTCAGCACTGTAGATTTACCCGCCCCACTGGGACCAACAATAATGGCAAATTCACCCTGCTCTATCTCAAAATTAATCCCGTCATTTGCTACAATCGTCGTCTCACCCATCTGATACCGCTTATATTCATCCCGAATCGTTACAAACGCCATACGTATGTATTCCTCCTATCCAAATCACACCATTTAACCTAGTGTATCATAAGGTTTGCAGCAAGAGAAAAAAGTCAATGGTGTGTCAAGCCAAGGCGCCCTAGTAACCAACTAGTAACCAAGTCTGCTCATAATCCGTCAGCTAGTAATTTGTATGAAATATCAGTATGATTAGACATAGCTAAAATTTTCTGAAGGAGTGGCACAAACGTTTATGAAGAAAAAGCACCTGGTTTTGACTTTGATTTTGCTTATTACTACTGCTCTATTGATCGGCGGCTGCGGAACTAACAAAGCAGCAACCGAAAAACCGGCAAACGATCAAGCATCGAACAACCAGACAGAACAGACAACTCCTGCTGCTGATCAGACTAAGCAATGGGACAACCCCCCTGCGATGGAGATCGACACGAACAAATCATATTCGGCTGAATTAACGACTACGAAGGGAACCTTCACCATCGAGCTGTTTGCTAAAGAAGCCCCCAAGACGGTCAACAACTTTGTTTTTCTGTCCAGACAAGGATACTACGACAACGTGATCTTCCATCGGATTATTGAATCCTTTATGATCCAAACTGGCGATCCAACAGGTACCGGCATGGGTAACCCGGGGTACAAATTTGAGGACGAGAAGACTAACTACACCTACGAGCCTGGTATCGTAGCTATGGCTAACGCTGGACCGGATACTAACGGAAGCCAGTTCTTCATCTGTACGGGGGAAGACAGCGTTGGATTGAATAGCCAGCCTAACTACACCATTTTCGGCAAAGTAACGGACGGCATGGATGTCGTGAAGCAAATTGCCGCTACCCCTGTCGATGTAGGCCCTGGCGGGGAGACAAGCAGCCCGACTGAGACGATTCAGATCAAAGAAATCAAGATTGTGGAAAAATAATTCTGATGCAAAAAAAAGCGTTCATCCTGGCAGTTGTCTGCAGGGTGAGCGCTTTTTCTATCCTTATGTTCGGTATTCTTATGTTCGGTATCCTTATGTTCGGTATCCTTATGTTCGGCTCAAGTCGGTTTGATCGGATTCAGTATACCGATGAACAGCTCCATTCTCAATATACGGATAAACATTCATTATCTACATACGAAAAATAACGATGCAAATAAAAATTGCTGCATAAATGCAGTTTTTTAAATAGAATATCACTAATCCTTCAGAAAACCTGCAAAAGTACAGTTTTTTAGGACAATTAATTAACTAAACATGGATTTAACCTAAAAAAGATGCACTTTTGCAGCAAATTCTCTCAGTAAGGCAGTCTATCATAAAAAAAGATGCACTTTTGCAACAATTCACTATTGCTTAGGCAGAGAAAAGGCTTCTTCTCCTTTTCAAAATCAGAAGCTGCTTTTACAACCATACTCCCCCCGCCAAGACTACTTATTCCCGGCAAGCTTGTATGTATTCACCCAGGTTGCAATTCCGTCGTCCTCTTCAAACTCGATGATTACGTCGGTTATGCCCCGCATTTCCTGAATTTTGTTCTCGATTCGATTTTTGATGACGATAGCTTCCGTTACGGAGATCGAGGTGTCGATTTCTAGCTTCATTTCAATGTGGTAGTCTTCGCCTTCCTTCATTGCAAACAACGTACGAATGTCCTTGATTTCAGGATTCGTGAAAATAAAATCGGCGATTTGCGACTCCAGCTCGTCGTCGGCTTCACTAAGCACACCTTTTGCATTATCCAAGAATACTTTACCGACAACATAAAACATCATAATACCAATGATCATTGAAGCCAGACCTTCAGCAAAATGCCAGCCTGCAAAATAGGACAATAAAATACCGATAATAGCAATCACGCCGCCGGAGGTTGCAACCAAATCCTCCATGAACACCAGCTTCGTAGCCGGCTTGGAGCGAGCGACGTAAGCGAAGCTTTTCGGAATGATCGCCAATCCTTTTCCTTCAACGCCTACCTCATGCAGAACCTCCTTCATCGCCTTGAACAATACGAAGGATTCCAGCAATACAGCTAACCCGAGTACAACCAGGTTAATGATGATCGAGGTGCCGGTTGACTCTACAGGATGCCAAATATGGTGGTAGCCCTCTTTGATGGTTTCATAACTCATAATTCCGACGATCAATACAGCTCCGAGCAATACCAGATTAACCAATCGCCCAAAGCCATTCGGGTAACGATCTGTCGGTGTTTTTTTACTTAATGCACTGCCGATGTACACAAAAAATTGATTCGCAGCATCGCCTAGTGAGTGCATGGTTTCAGCAAACATGGCAACATTGCCTGTAATAAAAAATGCGACCCCTTTAATAATTGAAATAATCGTATTAACAATAGCCGCGGTTAATGCTGATTTGTTGCCTTTTTTTAATAGTCCTTCTCTCTTCATATGGCCTCCCTAAAGTCACCTGCATCTAAATACCAGCACTTTACTATATCAGTTGAACTCATGATTGAACGCATAAGGCAGCCGTGTAAAATGTTCTTCCAATCGCTCTTGCCTTTCCCATCCTTTTCTTTCAACTTATATAGTACGTATAGCTTTTGCATATTAATTACTAATATATACCTATTTTTAGAACTTGACTACAATGGCATCACACAAAAAAGACATAAACACAGGTGCTTATGCCTTTTTTGTGGTTTGCGTTATTTTGCTGATGCTTGTACAAATTGATACATGCTCTCTACCTTCTCATCTGTCAAATCTCCGCTATTATCAAACACGAGGATCGATGATGCAGGAATGTCCCAGCTTACCTCCGGCACAAACTGAACGCGATGCTTAAACTCGTCCCAATGCTCAAGCTTCCACGTATCCCGCTCCGTTTGACGGTCGATGATACGCTGCTTTTGCGTCTCTATATCGCTTAATGTAACTGCAATGACTTTAACATCTACCTCATCTTTAGTACGCCCGGCAGCTGCAAGAACCTCTTCAATCCATGCTTTGTTCTTCAGCTCTGCTGTAAACGGAGAGATCATGAATACGTTCTGGCCTGCCGCCAAATTCTCGATGCAGATATCCTTCGTGGTATCGTATTCAAGATCACGAAGATGCTGTTTATAGAAATCAGAGTCGCGGTCGTTCACATCGAGCCCGTTCATTTCAAGCATTTTCTCAACGAAACGGCCTCCAACTGTATCCCGGTCAAGAAAAGCCGCTTGAATGCGCTGAGCCAATTTTCTCGCTACCGTAGTTTTACCTGTGCCTGCAACCCCTACAAAGAAAACTAATTTTTGCACTCCAATATCCCCCTATTTGTAAGTTGAAATCAGTGTATCATTGCTCAAGGATGGAACACAATCCTGCACCGGGCGCATCCCCTTATTTTTGCGGCTGATCTGACGGGCTAAGCTTCGATTCGGCCTCTTCGCGGGTAATCACCGTAAACTGTTGATCCCCTATCTTGATCAGGCTGCCTGCCGGCACATCCAGCTTCATGCCTAATGAAACTGTAATGCGGAAAGGAAAAGCCGACTCCTTCAATTCATCGCCCTCAGGACTGATAGAATCATCAGCTTTGGAAGCATCATCAAGCTTATCAGTATTGGAAGCAGCGGCCGGATCAGTTACGTTGGAATTGCTCGCATCATTTGTGTCAGCTGTATTAGATGCTTTGGATGTATTGGCTTTGTCTGTTGCGCTGCTTTTATCCGCTGCATCGGTTTCCGTATTTCCTGAACCGGATTGGGCTGCGTTCTGCTTCCCTTCTGTATTTTTCCCGTCTGCTGCTCCATCTTCACCTGTGGCAGCAGCTCCACCATTGCCTTTTACCTTATTTGTTCCATCTGTTGTATCTGCTCCTTCTGCTCCTTCTGCTCCTTCTGTTCCGCCTGTTGCACCTGCACCATCTGCTCCATCTGTCCCCTTGGTTCCGCCGGCATTATTGCCTGGGTCAGTCACCTCCGAATCCCCGGTTCCAGCGTTCTCAGTTGCACAACTCGCATCGTATTTCAAATTCGTGAACTGCTGAGCAGGCTGGTCCGTCAACTCGATCGTCAGACTTGAAGGCACAACGGCCTTACACTGCTCCTCTCCGGCAAAAAGAAATACAAGCGAGGTCGTCTCATTTCCTTCTGAGTCAGCAGCATTGTCAGCGTATACGATCACCTCTGTGTCCGGGAGCGGATCGGTTGGCGGGGTCACCTCAACCGACGACTTTGGACCAAGCATCCCCTGCTGCTGCATAACTAACAAAATACTCGCTATCACAACAAGGCTGGAAACTATAACCAGTGCGGTCAATCTGACTTTCTTCCCGTTCTGAACAAGAAATCGCTTGATCGGCGATGACATCTCCAGACGCGCCTCGGCAAATACCTTCGCAAGCGGTGCTCCCGCCTTATCGAAGTAACGGGTTCGATAATCTCTGCTCTTGAACGCATCTTTGTCATGCTTTTTAAAATACGCCAGCAGCGCGGATGAATAGCCGGGAGCAAGCCCCCGGGCTTGGACGAAAAATGATTGACCTTGCGACCAGAGCATAAATTCGTAAATTTTCTCTTTGTCCTTTGCATATAGCTGTAAATAATCCAATACTTGATTGTAATCTATATGACCTAATGCGGAGTCTTGGTAGAAGGCCAGCACGATTTTTCCAAACTGCCCTACTTCAACATTGGACTGAAGCCATTTACGTCCGAGCTTTTGTATACGACCCAGCTCCTCCGAGGACAATTTGCGGAAAATATCCTCCGTTGGCTCACGCTGCGCAAACCATTCGTATAACGCTTGGAGCATAGCTGCATTGCTGCGAGGCATTCCCTCAAGCTTCAGGCCGGCAAAAGCATCTCCGCCACCCAAAAACGCCGCTGATGTCACTTGATCCTGGGTCAGCTTGTCCAGCTCCAGTTCATTTAACAGGAGACGCTTGGCGGCAAGCGAGAGAAGCTCTGCTAACTCCGAATCTGCAACAGTCATATCGCTATCAGGCAAAGGCGTTCTTGCCCATTTGCGGATACTGTCCAGCGTCATATGTACTGCAGACAGCAAACGCTGTTCCTTATGCAGCTTGTCCGTCAGACCTGCAACAGCCTTTTCCTTAAAGGAAGCATTCCGCAGCAAGTCCGGGTGAGCGACCGCCCAGGTATGCACCACGTTCAGTGCTTCCTTCGCTCCCTGCGCTTCAGCTAGCTTGTTCTGAATGTAAGGCTCGAATAATAAACTTGATAGCTCACCATGCTTTAATACTGTACCAAAAAAGGCTCTGCTCAGCTCTGGCTGGCTTTCTACCAATGTGTACAATGAATAGGCCAGCTCAGTCCTTCCTCCGGTCAGTGAATTATTAATCGCATGAATTAAATAATTGATGAACTTGGGACCATAGCTTCTGCTTTCCAACCGGTAATAGTCTCTAAAGCACTCCACTACCGCCAGCTCGACTGCATCCCGCTGCTTGATCCTGTCAAACTCCCGGTCAAATGCGGCAAGAAATATATCATTCAGCCTAATTCTGGAATCCAGGGCACCGTTAGGCTCCAAATAACCAAGCAGGCCCCTCAGCACAGTTATTTTATGATTTTCATATAAATCCCAATGATCTGATTCAAGCTGGTAGAACACACACAGCTCATGGTAGCTGGATAGCAAAGCCTGGCGCTGAGCGTCCATTCCAGTAAGCATTTCATCGGCAAAGCGATAGAAATCCTCCAAGCTCTCAAGCTTACTGATCGCATTCCATACAAAATCGAGATAAGGCTGCTTTCCTTCTTCTACCTCATCCTGCGGTAACCGCCCGGATGCAAGATCAAATACGTATTCCTTTTCGATCCCCCGATCATTCGGGCGCAGGCTGCCGCGCTCTACAAATTGAAGATGGATATATTTGCGGCTCTGCGGCTCCTTCGCATAGGTCATAAAACCGAAGCGACGGCGCAGCTCGAACGGAAGGCAGGCGAACAGCACTCTAAGCAGCGCTACGGCATATTGTGAAATATGCTCTGCCGGAACATCCAGCGCTACATACACTTTTTTTCTACCCTCTCCAACGGCAGTCATGACGGCAAAAAGCAGCTGCTTAAAGCTTTTCTCGTCCAGCTTAAGCTCCTGCAGCAGCTTTTCGGTCGCAAGACCGGACGGAGTATTCTGTACATGCTGCTGGCTTTGAGATCTTTGGGGGATTTGATCCAGCTCCGGCAGCTGCCGGCCGATCTCCGTAAAATATTTCTCAGCATAGTCTGCTTCAAGATAGCTGCGATAACGGGTCACGATCTCATCCTGCCGTGCTGATGGAATAACGTAGTTATGAGTCAGAAATGCGCTGCGCAGACCCGTAAAATCCACAGGCTGGTAAACACTCCGTCCCAACACCGTATCCCCGCTCTCGGTATGAAACAAGTGAATCGCTTGCGGATAGCTGCCAGACTCCTTCTCACCCCGGGAGGCCAATTCTGCCGGAGCATCATATCCACAGAACGGATGAAGCTGCTTCTTAATGAACACGGAATCCAATCCGTCCGATACTGCGACAGTGTCAAACCCTTCCGTTCCGCGAAAAATACCGCTCCGCTCTCTTGTATACAATTGCTGCTGAATCATTGTGGGAGAAGCTTGCCTCACGGTCACTCTCTCCCCTC
>RCUU01001219.1_pt1 | contig 12682 bp, 13 predicted proteins | sample 2166211 | NCBI WGS metagenome assembly RCUU01 (sample SAMN09932620, study PRJNA488358) | compost metagenome | feature: garden; material: soil; isolation source: compost soil in phenylacetic acid-enriched culture | place: Germany: Experimental Botanical Garden Goettingen | collected 2016-01-27
CCCTCCCTTACGGTAAGGGAGGGATGGGGAGGGTTGAGATTCAAGAAAGGAAGTGCCAAAACACTCATGGATCTAACTTTTCACGCCACAACAATTTGCGCTGTACGACATAATGGCAAAGGGGCCATCGCCGGTGATGGGCAAGTTACGTTTGGGCAGAACGTCGTGATGAAGCAAACGGCGAAGAAAGTACGCCGGTTATACCGCGGGCAAGTGGTGGCTGGTTTTGCCGGCTCGGTTGCTGATGCCATTACGTTATTCGAAAAATTCGAAGGCAAGCTGGAGGAGCACCAAGGCAACTTGCAGAGAGCTGCTGTCGAGCTAGCCAAGGATTGGCGGCAAGATCGTGTGCTGCGCAAGCTGGAGGCATTGATGATCGTGATGGACAAATCCGGTATGCTGCTGATTTCCGGCGGCGGGGAAATTATCGAGCCGGATGACGATGTGTTGGCAATCGGGTCAGGCGGCAACTTCGCGTTGTCGGCTGCACGGGCGCTCAAACGTCATGGCCAGGGTCTTGAAGCCAAAGATATTGCTCGAGAATCCCTTCAGATTGCTTCGGAAATTTGTGTCTATACCAACAATAACATTATTGTTGAGGAGCTTTGAGGTTCCGTTGAAACTATCGTGTTCAGGGGGGACGAATCATGACCGATAAAAATTTAACGCCCAGACAAATCGTGGCTGAATTGGATAAATACATCGTAGGGCAAAAGCAAGCCAAAAAATCGGTTGCTGTCGCTCTGCGTAACCGGTACCGGCGTAGTCTTCTCCGGGAAGAGGTTCAGGATGAGATCGTGCCGAAGAACATTCTGATGATCGGGCCGACCGGTGTGGGGAAAACGGAAATTGCCCGCCGGCTCGCCAAGCTCGTCGGTGCCCCATTTATTAAAGTGGAAGCGACGAAGTTCACCGAGGTCGGTTATGTTGGCCGGGACGTCGAGTCGATGGTGCGCGATCTGATCGAAACGGCGATCCGTACCGTGAAGCTGGAGCGAACCGAAAAGGTGAAGGACAAGGCCGAAGAGCTTGCGAATGAACGTCTGGTTCACATTCTGGTGCCTTCCGAAAGCAAAGCCAAAGGGGTGCGTAATCCCTTTGAAATGTTATTCGGGGGAGGCAACGGAAACGGCACTCCTGACCAGGAGCAGCCGGAAGAAGATGGTACGCTGACGGAACGTCGCCGTCAAGTACGGTTCAAATTGCTGGCCGGCCAAATGGAGAATGATATCGTGGAAGTCGAAGTAGAGGACAATGCGCCAACGATGATGGATATGTTCGCAGGTCAAGGGAACGACCAGCTCGGCATGAACATGCAGGAAATGTTCGGCAACCTTCTACCGAAACGGACGAAGAAGAGAAAGCTGACGGTCAAAGAAGCCCGCAAGGTACTGACGCAGGAGGAAGCAGCTAAGCTGATCGATCAGGACGATTTGATTCAAGAAGCCGTCACGCGAGCGGAGCAAACCGGGATCATCTTTATTGACGAAATCGATAAGGTTGCCAGTCGAGGTCAAGGTTCGGGGCCGGACGTTTCCCGTGAGGGCGTGCAGCGCGATATTCTGCCCATCGTGGAAGGCTCAACGGTCATGACTAAATACGGACCGATTAAAACCGACTACATTTTGTTTATCGCAGCGGGGGCTTTCCATATTGCTAAGCCATCTGATTTGATCCCCGAGCTGCAAGGGCGTTTTCCGATTCGGGTTGAGCTGAGCAGCTTATCGCTGGAGGATTTTGTATCGATCTTGACCGAGCCGGAGAACGCTTTGACCAAACAGTACATCGAACTGCTGCGCACGGAAAATCTAGAAATTGAGTTTTCGGACGCAGCGATCCATGAAATCGCTCGTATTGCGGCTTCGGTCAACACGAATACCGAAAACATTGGAGCCAGACGGCTGCATACGATCCTCGAGAAGCTGCTGGAGGACCTGTCCTTTGAAGCTCCAGAGCTGACGCTCGAGAAAATGGTGATCACTCCGGAATACGTAAAGGAAAAACTAGGAAATATTGCCCAGGATCGAGACCTTAGTCAATTTATTTTGTAAATCCATCTGATTCGAATCAGAAATGGATATTTACAAGCTAGGACCTGATCCGTTTTTCACAATATTGTAAAAACTCAGGCCACTTCGCCATCTTAGGCGGGTGGTCTTTATTTATTCCTAGAAAGGTGATTGATTTTAATAGATATGGATGATGTTGGTTTTTGACGATTATTATGTAAAATTTTCATTTTTGACCAAAAACGATGTCAAAGTCATGAAAGATAGGGCTTTTTTCTTATTGTAATAATGTCGAATCTCCTTGAAACTTAGGATATATGACATTATTAAACAGCATTCATGTCTAGGACGTAAGAAAGACAATTAAAAGACAATAATTAGCAAAAAAAATGTCGAAAAAAGAGGATTTGTCTATTGTTTGTAGAATCATTAATGATTAAGATCGAATGAGACTAAGGGGGGAACTAATGTGCAGTTGTTGAATGGGGTGGGATTTGACAGGCTTGATACCGCGATTCAGGCCGCAAATCTTCGGCAAGGGGTTATCTCCAATAATATTGCGAACGTGGACACCCCTTACTTTAAAAGATCCAGCGTGTCTTTTGAAAGCATGCTGCAAGCAGAGATGAACGACGGTATGCCTGCGCTCCAAGGAAGGAGAACGAACGTGAGGCATTTCGTTATAGGTCCAACGAACGAGGTTCCTGGACCGGTCGTAGGCACGGATCAAAGTACGGCAATGAACAACAACCAGAATAACGTCGATATCGACAGCGAAATGACAAAACTTGCCGAAAATCAACTGAGATATAACGCTTATGTCGAGCAAATGAATTATTTGATTAAAATGAAGCGTACCGCCGTTGAAGGGAGATAATCGGCATTGAATATCAATGACAGTTTTGGGATTAGTTCTTCCGCATTAACCGCACAACGTCTTCGTATGGACGTGATTTCCTCTAATATCGCTAATGCCGATACGACTCGGGCCAAGATTGAGGACGGCAAAGCTGTTCCTTACCGGCGCAAAACGGTTGTTATGGCACCCAAGGAGATGGATTTCGATCGTGCCTTGAATTCGGCTATGGGTAAGGATGCGAGTAGCCAAGGGGTAAAAATCACGAAAATTCAAGAAGATGCCTCGCCATTTAAACCGGTTTACAACCCGACACATCCTGATGCAGACAGTGAAGGGTATGTCTATATGCCGAATGTCGATGTTTTGAAAGAGATGGTAGACATGATTTCGGCAACCCGCTCTTATGAAGCTAACGTTACGGCGCTTAACGCCAGCAAGGCGATGTTTACCAAAGCCTTGCAAATCGGTAAATAGACTAGAAAAGATAACATAATTCGTAGTTAGGAGTGTTGCACGTTGATCGAGAGAATGAGTTTTGACTCCTTAAAGCCGGTGACAGGAACGCAAACGTCCGGCAATGCGCAGAATCTCACGCCTGCGGAATCCATGAAGCAATTCAGTTCTTTTCTTAGTGACGCGCTGGACGGAGTTGCTGCGCAGGAAACCAATGCACAACAGGTGAATAGCCAGTTTCTGTTAGGGAAAGTAAATGCCGATGAGATGATGATCGCCTCGGAGCAAGCCTTGTTAAGTTTGCAGCTGACTACGCAAGTCCGGAATAAAGTGATAGAAGCTTATCAAGAGATTATGCGTACGCAAATTTAAGGACTGAACATGCTCGGATGAGGTGACATTGTGAATGAGAGAATTACACAGTACCGAGATCGAATGCTAGGGTACTGGAACCAATTTGGTAAAAAACAAAAAACATTTATTATCGCAACCGTAACTTTTGCGCTGCTCGCCATCATCCTGCTGACGATCCAATTTTCCAAAACGGAATATGACGTGGCATTTACCGGCCTCGATTCAACCGATGCGGCAGGAATCATCAATTACCTAGAATCCAGCGGGGTTCCGTACAAGCTGGGACCGGATGGTTCCACGATCTCGGTGCCTAGCAAGGAAGCAGCACGGGTTAAGGTCGATGTCGGTTCGCAAGGGATCGTACAGAGTGGGTCAATTGGTTTGGATGCCTTTAATGAGAGTTCTTCCTTAATCGGCATGACCGACAATGAATTTAACGTGAAGTATAAAACCGCCATTAACGGCGAAGTTGAAAAACTGCTGAAGCGCATGCAGGGAATCAATGACGCTAAGGTGCTTCTCAACCTTCCAGCGGAGAATGTATTCGCCAGCCCGGAAGACCAGGAGAAGGCGTCGGCTTCGATCGTCCTCTCGTTCAAGCCAGGGTACCGGCCGAATCAGGAAGCCATCGACGGGTATTTCAATTTGGTAAAGACTTCGGTTCCGAATTTGCCGGTAGAGAATATCTCGCTTTCGTCGAGTGATGACACCGTATTGTTGCCAAGTGGACAAGGTGGAGCAACGGGGTCGTTAACCACGGCGGTTCAGGAGAACATGGCCCTGCAGAAGAAATTCGAAAGCGATGTTCGCCAAAGCGTGAAGCAGTTCCTTTCCAGACTAACCGGTCCGGACAAAATCGAAGTGCTGGTTGCTTCAAAGCTGAATTTTGACCAGGTTAGCCAGAAGGATAATCTTGTAACACCGGTGGATACCGAAAATATGAAAGGTATCGAAATTAGCGCACAAAAAGTGCAGAAGAGCTATACCGGAGCGGCTAGTCCGACTAGCGGAGTTCCAGGTACCGGTCAAGAAGACGTCGTTAATTATCCTTCAGCAGAAACAAGCGGGGGATCGTCTTCGGAAGAGAGCTCGTCGACAATCAACTATGAAGTTAATCGGATTACGAAGGATATTATCGCTAGTCCATACGTTATAAAGGATTTAACCATTAACGTGGCTGTTGAACCACCAGTTGGTCAAGATACTTTGGATGAGAATACACAGTCCGCGATTGAAAATATCTTAAAAAACATCGTCGGTTCCTACCTGGCAGATTCGGGTACTACCTATACAGACGAAGAATTGCAGAAAAAAGTTTCAGTGTTGTCCCAGCCATTCCATTCGGACGCGACCCAAACCAGCGGTTTGAGTTTGTCGAGCCCGTTGGTCTGGGGTGTGGGGGGCGCGGCTCTGCTGGCACTGGCAGGTCTCGGAATCGTCTTGTTCCGCCGCCGCAAGAAAGCGACGGAAGCGGAAGAAGATCTTGCTTTGCCGCTTACGCCGGAATTCCCGTCCATTAATCTGGATACGGTCACGAATGAAAACCAAGTGCGCAAACAACTGGAAACGTTGGCCAAGAAGAAGCCTGACGAATTCGTTAACTTGCTTCGCACCTGGCTGGCTGATGAATAGAGGTGAACGCATTGTCAAAAACATCGAGCCCGGGTTTAAGCGGGAAGCAGAAGGCAGCCATATTGTTGATTACGTTAGGGCCCGAGGTGTCAGCGCAAATTTTCAAGCACTTGCGGGATGATGAGATCGAGCAGCTCACCCTGGAGATCGCCAACGTTCGTAAAGTCGACGGCACGGAAAAAGAAATGATTATGGCGGAGTTTCACCAGATCTGCCTTGCTCAGGAGTATATCACCCAGGGCGGCATTAATTACGCCAAGGAAATTCTGGAGAAAGCGCTGGGCCAATCGAAGGCGGTGGATATCATCAACCGCCTGACCGCAACTTTGCAGGTCCGGCCTTTCGATTTTGCCCGTAAGGCAGATCCGAATCAAATTCTCAACTTTATTCAGAACGAAAACGCGCAAACAATCGCTTTGGTTTTGTCCTACTTGCAATTCGAACAAGCGGCTGCCATCCTGTCTTCGCTTCCGCAGGAGAAGCAGGCAGAGGTCGCGAGAAGAATCGCGGTTATGGACAGTACTTCACCGGAGGTCATTGCTCAGGTCGAACGCGTGCTGGAACAGAAGCTCTCCGCAACGGTTACGCAGGATTACACCAGCGCTGGCGGTATCGAGTCCATTGTACAGATTCTGAATGGGGTCGACCGGGGAACCGAAAGAACCATCCTCGACTCGCTGGAAATCCAGGATCCCGAGTTGGCCGAAGAAATCAAAAAGCGGATGTTCGTCTTCGAGGATATCGTCAACATCGACAATCGTTCGATCCAACGAATTATCCGCGATATCGAGAACGCCGATTTGCAGCTTGCCCTCAAAGTGGCCAGCGAAGAAGTCCGCGAGGCCGTCTTCCGCAATATGTCGAAACGGATGTCCGAGACATTCAAGGAAGAAATGGAATACATGGGGCCGGTGCGGTTGCGTGATGTGGAAGAGGCACAAACCCGCATCGTAGCTACGATCCGCAGACTGGAAGAAGCCGGTGAGATTATTATCGCCCGCGGCGGAGGAGATGACATCATTGTCTAATTTGATCAAGGTGTCTCAATACGTACCGGTCGAAATCTTAAAACAACTAAATTTAGCTAAGATCCATAACTCTGCTGAGGACACGCCTTCTGCACAAACCGAGATAACGAGCGTTCACAGCCCTTCTGTTGAAGATCTTGCAGCAGAAGAAACGAGACGACAAATGCTGGCCGATGCCAAGGAGTTTGCCGAACGCCAGGTAAGGGAGGCGGCGGAGCAGGCGGAACTTATGTTAGCCGAAGCCCGCGAGCAAATCGAAGCCTGGTGGCAAGAACGCCGCGAACAGGACGAGCATATGATTGAAGCTTTGAAGGCGGAGGGCTTCAATCAGGGTTATGAAGAAGGAAAAACACAGGCAGAAGAAACAATGCGCTCCCGCATCGACGAGATGATGAACGAAGCCGGTTCGGTCCTGCAACATGCTTATGTTGAGAAAGAACGCATCATTCAGGAAGCGGAGCCGTTCGTGGTTGAATTGAGCTGCGCGATAGCCGAGAAAATCATCGACAAGCAGCTTGAGCTTGAGCCGGATTACGCGATGGACCTGATCAAGAAGAGCCTAGCTCGCAAACGAGAGCAGGGAATTCTAACGTTATGCGTTTCGCCGGGCGACTTCGCTTTCGTACAGGCGGCCCGCGAAGAACTGAGTCTAGCTATCGACTCGCAGGCCGAACTTCAGATCCTACCGGATCCAACGGTGAAGGATCGCGGTTGTGTCATTCGCTCCTCTTTCGGCAGCGTTGACGCCAGAATCGATACCCAGTTGTCGGAGATCAAAAAAGAACTATTGCGGGTTTCTCTACAAACGGAGGAGCGAGGTCAGGCGTATGACGATGTTGAGAGCTGAACGTTATATCGATCACCTTAGGCAACTTGATCCGATCCGAATCAACGGGAAAGTGACACAGGTCATCGGGCTGATGGTCGAATCCGAAGGCCCGGACGCCAGCATAGGCGATTTATGTTATATCTACCCCAGCAAGGCCGCTCAACCACTCCAAGCCGAAGTGGTTGGGTTTCGTGATAACAAGGTGTTGCTTATGCCGCTGGGCGAGCTCCAAGCGATTGGTCCCGGATGTGATGTCGTCGGGACCGGCAAACCGCTGACCGTTCAGGTTGGATCCGAACTGCTCGGTAAGGTGCTGGATGGCTTGGGTCAACCGCTGGACGGGTCCCTGTTGCCATCGAGGATGGGACATTACTCAACCTACAACAAACCCATGAATCCGCTGAATCGTCCAAGAGTTACCGAGCCAATAGGCATCGGGGTGCGAGCTATCGATGGTCTGTTAACGATCGGCAAAGGCCAGCGGGTTGGGATCTTTGCCGGCTCCGGGGTCGGAAAGAGTACGTTGATGGGGATGATCGCTCGTAACACTTCAGCAGACGTTAACGTGATCGCGCTTGTTGGGGAACGGGGGCGTGAGGTGCTAGATTTTATTGAACGGGATCTTGGCCCCGAAGGGTTGGAACGTTCCGTCGTCGTCGTGGCAACCTCCGATCAACCGGCTTTGATCCGGATGAAGGGGGCTTTGATTGCCACAACGATCGCTGAGTATTTCCGGGATCGCGGCCTTAACGTCATGCTCATGATGGATTCCGTTACTCGCTATGCGATGGCACTTCGCGAGGTAGGACTAGCAGTTGGGGAACCGCCGGCTATGCGCGGATATACCCCTTCTGTGTTTGCTGCATTACCGAAACTAATGGAGCGTGCGGGAACAGGGCCTACCGGGTCGATTACCGCTTTCTACACCGTACTCGTTGACGGCGACGATATGAATGAACCGATTGCCGATGCAGTCCGGGGAATCTTGGACGGCCATATCGTGCTGAACCGCGGGATCGCGAATAAGGGGCATTTTCCTGCAATTGATATTCTGGCGAGCATTAGCCGGGTGATGAAGGATATCGTGACGGACGACCAGAATGAGGCGGCCGATAACCTGAAGCGGCTGATGGCCGTTTATAAGGATTCTGAGGATTTGATCAATATTGGTGCGTATCAACCGGGCTCCAACGCGGATATCGACGAAGCAATCGGCGCAATCCAAGAGATATGGAACTTTACAAAACAGAAGGTCAATGAGAAAGTGAAGCTCACTGAAGTGCAGGAACGGCTAATTTCCGAATTCGCAAGGAGATGAAACGTAAAGTATGAAGTTCCGTTACGTCTATCAAAAAGTAGTCGATTTGAAATCCAACGAAAAGACGCAGGCTGAATGGATGCTGTCCGCTGCCGTTGGCGAACTGCAGTCGGAGCAACGTTCGCTGGAGCAGTTGTTGGAGGAGAAAGCCAGTATCGCTGCGGTGATCGCAGCCGAAGCAGAGAACACAGCCTCCATGATCAAACTGCAGGAACTTCAACGATATATGGGCTTCATCGATCAAGCGATCGAGAGGAAGCAAGGCGATATTCGCGTAGCCGAACAGAAGGTAGAGCACAAGAAGACGGTATTAAAGGGGAAAATGCTGGACGAGAAGGTATGGCTTAAAGCGAAAGAGAAAGCCATGGATAAATTTCAGCACGATATGCTTCTTCGGGAACAAAACGAGCTGGATGAAATGGCCACGGTCCGGTTCGCCATGAGAGCCCGATAAAGAAAGCGGGCGCCCATACGGTTGTTCGAAGGAGGGAAACAAGATGGCAAAAACAGTGCTTGATGAAGAGTTAGAAGAAGAGTCGGGAGGCGGATTCTCGCGTTTTCTGTTCTTTATGACCCCTATTCTTTTTACGGTTGTCCTGTTAGGTGTGCTTTTAACCTTATTCAACATTGACTTCCGTAATACGCTGTTCGATTGGGGAAACCGGATTCCCGTTGTGAAGAATTTGGTCCCGGATCCTGAAGTTCCAGAGGGTGAGTTGAAGCAAGCTGCGGAGGAAGAACAGAAGCAGCAGGAGAGTACCGAGGCGACTGTGAAAGAACTCAAAGATCAGCTTGCAAAACAGCAGGCGGAGCTGCAATCGGCGAACCAGCAAGCGTCCCAGCAGCAGGAGAAAGTCAAAGAGTTACAGGATCAGCTTGCTACTGTTCAACAGCAAGAGAATGAACAGCAACAATCGACGGAAGCGGAAGCCTACCAGAAGGAAGTTAAGAAGCTGGCCAATCTCTATGCGGAGATGAGCCCAAGCAAAGCAGCGGCAATCTTCGACAAGCTGTCAACGGAAGAGACGCTGCAAATGCTGAGTGTGATGAGTAATGAGAGTAAAGTGGCCATTTTGGAAAAGATGGATCCACAGAAGGCAGCCGATATTTCGATCAAGCTGAAGGATGTCAATACGTCCGAGGATTTGGCGATCGCCGCACTGCAGTCCAGACTCAAAATGGAATCGGCTGCGGATGCTGCCGCCGCCACAACCGGAACAGGGCTGGATGATACCGAGCTCAGTCAGACTTTCTCATCGATGGCTGCGGCAGATGCCGCCAAACTCATTCTTCAAACGTATAAGCTGAGTCCGGAAAAGGGACTTAAGATCATGAAGTCGGTCAATGGAACCACTCGATCGAAAATTTTGGCGGAAATGGCCAAAACCGATGAGAAAACGTCGGTGAAGATCTTGAATCAATTGGTTAGCAAGTGAATATGGACTGAAAATTACTCTTGAAAGGAGGTGAGAACAAGATGAATCAAACCGTAACTCAAGTAAATGGAAGCAAAGCGGGATCTGTTAATTCGTTATGGTATGGATCGGCAGGTAAGTCGGAAGTTACGCCTAATACGGCATTGTCTTTTGACCAGAAGCTCCTTTCCATGCTGCTCGGCAATGCTCAGCCACAGGAAGGACAAACTTCTGCCCAACTGCTGACCTTGGCTGGACTTCAGAAAACCACAGAAGCGGCTGCATCCGATGCAACGGACAGTACGCTAGCAGCCATGATCGAAGGACTGCTGCAGCAGCTGCCGAAATTGGATGAAGCGCTTCAAGCGGACCCATCGTTGATGGCGGCATTGCAAGGCTGGCTACAAAATGTCCAGACCTTATTGCAGCAGACGAACACGACTCCAACGTCGGGAGCAGTGGTGGCTGAAGAAGCTAATGTACTGCCGGCGCTGGCGCAACAGCCAGAGACGATGCGTTTTGCGGTACAGGATGCGTTGGTGCAATTGTTGGCTGCAACGGAATCGAATACCGATGCCGTGAAGCTGACATCGAGCGCGCAAGGACAAGCCGGAGTCATGCTGGATACGCTGCAAGGGATGCTGGATACACTCCCTGATTCGGTCGAAACGAAGCTGAATGGCGGCAAAGGAACCGAATCGGTTGGAGGAATACACCCGCGAGTCCTTACGGCAAATCAAGGTGCAGGAGCTAACCCACAAGGCAGCTCGGGCGGCGATATGCTAAATCAAGGGAATGCACAGACCGCTCAGCACAGCACAAAGACAGGCAGCAATACGGCAACAGTTCACGCGATTTACTCCGATACGGCAATTGACGACCTAACGATAGAACCTAAAGAACACGAGGATTCGGTTCCAACAGGACAAATCGTGACCGCGGGACAACTTGCGATCCGGGATAGCGGCATCATTTCCGCTAGGCATGTAGCCAAGCCGGTTCCGGTTGAACAGTTCGCCAAAGAAATGAGCGGTTTCCTGGTTAACAAGCTGGATATCGTGAACCTGAAAGGCGTATCTGAAGCGAGAATCTCGCTTTATCCGGAGCATTTAGGACAAGTTGACGTACGAATTACGATGCAAAACGGGCAATTAACCGCCCAATTCATGACAGAGCATGCTTTTGCCAAGGAATCTCTGGAGCAGCAAATGGCGCAACTGAGAACGGCGTTACAGTCCCAGGGGCTTCAGGTGAACAAGTTGGAAGTCACGCAAAACTCGGCACTGTCGTCCCATATGTACCATGATGGTCGCCAGTCCGGCAGCGGAGCGGGGCAGCAGCAAAGTGAAAAACGCCGTCCACTGATGGAGGACGATACTCTGGCCATTCATGATATGAATGAGGAATGGAACGAGTGGGTTGCCGAGGTCAGAGCCAAGGAGCAAAACTACGGCAGTTCCTTTGTCGCTAGAGCATAAAAAGCAGAAAGGAGGTACCTCCGTGGCAGATGCGTATTCACCTTCAGTGATGTGGCCGAATTATTCGCAGAACAATGTTCAGAAAGCAAGTACGAAAACCAACGAAATGGGCAAAGATGCTTTTCTGAAACTGATGATGGCCCAAATGCAAAATCAAGATCCCTTATCCCCGATGGATAATACACAAATGGTCGCTCAAATGGCTCAGTTTTCCTCGGTAGAGCAACTGACCAATATCTCTGAACAGCTATCCAATCTAGGCCGATCATTAGGCAATGATTCCGGACTGATTGGGAAACAGGTGACTTGGGTCAGCTCAACCAAAACAGGTAACTATGATGTTGCGACAGGTCAATCCGAAGTTGTGGTTGAGAAGGAAAGCGGTATCGTTGATTCCATCATTGTTCGTGACGGTGTTCACTACGTCAAGGTGGGAGATAAGGAAGTTAAAATCTCCGATATCGAACAGGTTGGTGATCCTGCTGAGGAAACCGGCGGAGCTGGTCAAGGAGCGGACCCATCATGAACGGGCCGATCCGAGTAGGGCAGCTGTACACAGGAAGAATCGGACCTAGTGCGCTGACGCCGAACAGAAACCATTCGACAGCTACGACGGGAACCAATTTCAAGGATATGCTGGAAGACCGGCTGGTCCATTTCAGCAACCATGCGGTGAAGCGGTTGGAACAACGCGGAATCGAACTGCAACCGGAGCAGTTGAACAAGATCGAATCAGCGATAGATAGTGCTGCTGCAAAGGGAGCCAAGGATTCCTTGATATTGCTGAAAGACATGGCCCTTATCGTCAATGTGAATAATCGTACCGTCGTTACCGCGATGGACGGCAGCAGTATGAAGGATAACGTATTCACGCAAATCGACAGCGCCGTCATCATCTCTTAATATGGCTGGACCGGTTACGGGAGCCATCGGCTGCGGATCGACTGAAGCAGCTAAAGCAAGTTATTTTATCACTGGAAGGAATGAGAACGCATGTTAAGATCTATGTATTCTGGCGTTTCCGGGATGCGCGGCTTTCAAACCAAGCTTGACGTTATCGGCAACAATATTGCGAACGTAAATACAGTAGGTTTCAAATCCGGACGCGTGATGTTTAAGGATATCATGAGCCAGACGGTAGCCGGGGTTACCGCACCGGTTGATGGCGAATCTGGTGGCGTTAACGCCAAACAAATCGGCTTAGGGGTATCCATCGGCTCCATCGATACGTTACATACCGGCGGCAGCGCGATGACGACGAACAATCCCCTGGATCTACGGATCGATGGGGACGGATTTTTCCTCGT
>RCUU01001220.1_pt1 | contig 12673 bp, 7 predicted proteins | sample 2166211 | NCBI WGS metagenome assembly RCUU01 (sample SAMN09932620, study PRJNA488358) | compost metagenome | feature: garden; material: soil; isolation source: compost soil in phenylacetic acid-enriched culture | place: Germany: Experimental Botanical Garden Goettingen | collected 2016-01-27
ACCTACACTCAGTCCACCAATAGCATACCCCGGGAAATCCATGGAAGTCAAATCTCGGGCACTCTGCTTGCGCAAATCCTCGTACATCCCGCCTTGAACGATAGCGAACAAGCCTTGATCCTCAGGACGCGCATGGCTTTTGAGACAGCGCTCAGCCCAACGTGTAGTACGTTCAAGTGAGTGCTTTACATAGTCGTATTCAGCCGGATACGGGGCACATTCGTCAAATGCCATCATGATATCAGAGCCGAGTGCATTCTGGATTTCCATAGCAACCTCAGGAGAAAGGAACAGCTTATCGCCATTTAAGTGTGAACGGAAGTGGACACCCTCCTCCGTAATCTTACGCATCTCGCTCAGCGAAAATACCTGGAATCCGCCGCTATCCGTCAGGATTGCTCTGTCCCAATTCATAAATTTGTGGAGTCCTCCAGCTTCACGGACAATTTCATGCCCCGGACGCAAAAATAGATGATACGTATTACTCAAAATAATACGCGCATCCATTTCTTTAAGCTCCTCAGGACTCATGGTCTTAACCGTTGCTTGAGTTCCCACCGGCATAAATACCGGAGTTTCGATAATGCCATGCGGGGTGTGTACTCGTCCGAGCCTTGCACCCGACTGCTTGCACGTCTTGATATGTTCGTATCTAATTGCTGCCAATATCATCAACCATCCCTTTAGGTTCATTCAAAAAAACATCAAGCATAATACATTAATAAATAAACATAGCGTCGCCAAAGCTGAAGAATCGGTATTTCTGTTCAATAGCTTCCTTATAGGCATTAAGTATATGCTCTCTGCCGGCTAACGCACTCACGAGCATCACCAGCGTTGATTTAGGCAAGTGGAAATTGGTAATCATTGCATCCACCAATCCAAATTTATAGCCCGGATAAATAAAAATACCTGTCCATCCGCTGCTCTTCATTATTGGACCACTTCCACATTTTTGAGCAACTGTCTCCAGCGTACGCGCAGAGGTCGTCCCAACAGCCACTACACGCCCGCCTCTTGCTTTGGTTGTATTCAGGATGTCAGCCGTTTCCTGCGAAAGCACGTAATATTCTTCATGCATCACATGATCCTCTACACGATCAACGGACATTGGACGAAACGTGCCAAGTCCTACATGAAGCGTTATAAAGGCGATATCCACGCCTATATCACGTATTTGCTGAAGCAAATCATCTGTAAAATGAAGCCCGGCTGTTGGCGCTGCTGCAGAGCCCTCATGCTTCGAATACACGGTCTGATAGCGCTCTTGATCCTCAAGTCTCTCTTTAATATATGGGGGTAGTGGCATTTGACCCAATCGATCCAAAATTTCATTAAAAATACCTTCGTAAGAGAACCGGAGAACCCGTCCACCCATTTCTCCTTCAGCTTCTATCGTTGCTTTTAACTCATCGCTAAAGATGATTACAGCGCCTGCTTTTAATTTTTTTCCCGGCTTTACAAGCGCTTCCCAGCAATCCTCGCCCAGGCTTTTAAGCAATAACACCTCAGCCTTAGCTCCGGTATCTTCTTTAACACCAAACAAACGAGCCGGAATCACTCTTGTATCATTCAGCACGAGCGTATCGCCCGGACGTAAATATTCTACAATATCTGAAAAAGTATGATGCTCTACACTTCCATCCACTTTATTTAACGTCAGCAAACGCGATGCACTGCGATCCGCTAGTGGAGTTTGTGCGATTAATTCCTCCGGCAGATCAAAATCATATAAATCAACATTCATTATTATTCATTCCTTAACAATAGTCACATTTTGATAGTAGTGTTGCAAAATTTGACGGTAATCATACCCTGCATCAGCCATGCCTTTGGCTCCCCACTGGGACAATCCAAGTCCGTGTCCGTTTCCGCGACCGACAAACATAAACTCGGTGCTCTGTTCAACGACTCTTGAAGTACCTTCTGCACCCATAATGACCAGATTGCCGCTACTGGTCTTTGCGCCGGATGCTGATAAAATACTTGTCCCTGAGGCTGCTGTTGCTGTTGACTTGACGTCCCCAACACCTTGTACAGTATACCTTCCGATTGGAACAATATCAAATAGTGTACTTGGCAATCCGCCTAATGCCGATCTGTATAAATCAGGATATTTTACATCGAGAATTTGACCGTTTGCTGCAACCTGAAGCACTCGCCCGGACGGTCCTCTTTGGGTGACTTCTAAATTCGTAATCGTTGCCGGCGCTGCCGTCGTTGTTTTCCCTTTTAAAGACTTAACCAAATCATCTGAGCTGAAAGGTCCACGAACCCAAGCATAAGTGCTTGACTCCCCTACCTTTTCCAGAATGGTTGCCTCGTCCCCGGGGTTCATTTTTGCCACAGGATCTACATTAGATTGAATCAGCGGAATAGGTCTAACCATAACTGAGCTGGTTGTAGCCGTAAGCTTCTTAAGCCCTGCGGCAGTTGAGCCACCGTTTAACGCGATATTATCTTCACGAACATAACCTGTCTTGCCATTCGATAAAAGTACATGATACCAGGATTTCAGAGATGCTTCCGCTGCCTTATCTTCCTGACTTGAGGTAGTTGAAAATGTAGGGTTTACACTGTTCCATACCTCTGATGAATCAGCCGTAACCCCTCCACTGTTGGAGGAAAAAATGGCCTCCACTATTTTCCCATTGGCCATAATGACTTCTCCTGCTGTGCTGTCTACTGCATCCGTAACACTCGCCGCCTCTTTATCGACACCGTTATATACCTGACTTAACGTTGTATCCACCAAACCAGCTACTTTGAATTTGTTAGAGGACGAGCTAAAGAGAGCATAGCTGCGTGCCGCTACGGCTTGTGCTTTTAATGATTCATGCGGCCATGATGATGGAACCTCTGCCGCTACTACAGAATAAAGATATTGTTCTAATGGGACCTCGTTAACCAGAGCCAATTGCCCGTTATAATTGCTGATTTCAAAATCACCACGATATTGGCGGTCGGATCGTTCAGTAACTTGAATGACCGATTGTTCGCTGTCCCGAATCACCAGTTTAGCCTCACTGCCTACTAATTGATAGTGATCCACCAGTGAAGGTGCATCAAGATTTAAAGTGGCATCTTTAAATGCTATAAGCCCTGAGGCTTGATTGACAGGAGCCAGAGAGAGTTGGGGCATGCTTTGCGCCAGCGTTACTTGGAGGGTTGAGAGGTCGCCTTCGCTGGCCATTCCTCCGACCCAGACAGCGTATTGCTGGGGACTTGTAAGTACAACAAATGCATCCACGCCCTGACTGTTAATACTGAGGCTGAGGCTCTCTGCCTCGCTCTTGCCGCTAAAGCTTCCGGCAGAATAGTAGTAGCCTCCTCTAGCTGACGGCGTCTGTCCTTTTAATTGACCGGAAATAGAAGACGCTACCCGTACTGCTGCCTTATTGGCTTCATCTGCGCTGGCATACGGCCCGGTATAAATTTGATAAAGCGAATTCTGAGCAATCACTAACGGCTTGTCTGAAGTAGCTTGAAGCTTTTTAACAGCAGCGGAAATTATGCTCCAATCCGAGCTCTCTACCGCTTTAACCTTAAAGCCGTCAACGCTGAACCTTGCCGTCTGCCCAGGGCTGAATTGAACCCAGCTGTCAAAGCCCGTTCCATAGGAAATGCCAGCGGTCCACTCTGATTCTGCCTTGAGAGTAACTGCCGGAACAGTGGATTTATATGTGCTGCCCAAATCCAAAAACATTGCGACACGTACCGTTTTATCTAACGCAACATCAGCAGACGCCGATGATACTGGAAATTGCAGTGCTCCGAGCAAAAGAACCCCTGAAAGGATGCCTTTTCCCCATCTCCTTATGTTAAAACCCGCTTTATTCAATACCACGTCAGTACTCCTCCTCTGCTTATTGCTGTTCTGGATACGGCAATCCTAAATGCTGATAGGCTGCTGCCGTGACTGTTCGTCCTCTAGGCGTTCTTTGTAAAAATCCGATTTGGAGTAAATAGGGCTCATATACATCCTCGATCGTCTGGCTTTCCTCACCAATCGTTGCAGCTATCGTATCCAGACCAACCGGACCGCCTCTAAAGCTCATAATCATTGCGCGAAGCATTTTGTAATCGATCAGGTCCAATCCCATGTTATCTACCTGCAGCATTTGCAGAGCTTCTCTCGCTATGTCTGAAGTGATAAGTCCATCGCCCCGCACCTGAGCATAATCACGAACTCGCTTTAACAAACGGTTGGCAATCCGGGGCGTCCCGCGTGAACGAAGTGCAATTTCCTCCGCAGCATCTCCAACTACCTCTATCCCAAAAACATCTGCCCCGCGTGATACGATAAAGCTTAATTCTTCTGTAGAGTATAGCTCGAGTCGGCTAACGACCCCAAAACGATCGCGAAGCGGTGCGGACAATAACCCGGCCCGTGTCGTTGCCCCAATGAGTGTAAAAGGAGGTAAGTCCAACCGTACCGATCTGGCGCTTGGCCCTTTACCGATCATAATATCCAGTGCAAAATCCTCCATAGCCGGGTACAGCACCTCTTCAACGGTTCGATGAAGCCTATGGATTTCATCTATGAACAGCACGTCGCCCTCCTGCAAATTCGTGAGCAGTGCCGCTAAATCTCCCGGACGTTCAATAGCCGGTCCTGAGGTCGTTCTCATGTTGACTCCCAGTTCATTCGCAATAATGTTAGCCATGGTAGTTTTACCCAGTCCCGGAGGACCGTACAACAGCACATGATCCAGCGCTTCATTCCGCATTTTGGCTGCTTCTATATATATCTTCAGGTTCTCTTTGACCTGATTCTGTCCGACATACTCTGCCAAGTAGCGAGGACGCAGACTCAGCTCTACGGCCTGGTCTTCCATCATCAAATTAGCAGAAATAATTCGATCTTCCATCATCGTTCCCCAGCACTCCTTCCCTCAGCTTCCATTAACCTGCATAGAGCAGCTTCAGGGCTTTTTTCATAACTGAATCAACCGCTTCATCCGGCTTCACACTATCCTTCAATCGCAGCCACACGCGGTCCAGCTCAGCATCTGTGTAGCCAAGCGCCTTAAGCCCCTCTCTCGCCTCCGGCCAGCCGACATTTCCTTCACCGGCATCATCAAGCACAGGAGCCTCGTCAAATAATGAAGGTGCGCCCATGCCATCCAGCTTATCCTTCAAATCCAAAATCATGCGCTGCGCCGTTTTCTTCCCGATCCCTGGCAGCTTGATTAAAAAGCTTATATTCTCCTGATGAATCGCGGCGACCACATGATCCGGACTTCCGCCGCTCAATATACCAAGGGCTACTCGCGGACCTATTCCAGATACTTCAATCAGCTTGCGGAACAGCCTTTGTTCCTCTCTGGTAGGAAATCCAAATAGTAATATTGCATCTTCACGCACATGATGATGAATGTAAATGGTAACGAGCTCATCCTTTTTTGTGCCAAATGTGTACGGATTAGGACAAAACACCCGATAGCCCACGCCCTGTACATCAAGAACAACATATTCTGTTTCAATTAAGGCAACCTGCCCGCGTAAAAAATCTATCATGTCCGCAAAACCTCATTTAACTTAGAATTTAGAGTGTACGAGTGCGCATGGCATATCGCTACAGCTAAAGCATCTGCAACATCATCCGGTTTAGGTATAGCCTGAAGCTTCAAAAACATTCTGGTCATTTCCTGGACCTGTTTCTTCTCGGCCTTCCCGTAGCCGACAACAGCCTGCTTCACCTGCATAGGTGTATATTCAGCTATCGGTAACCCTTTTTGTGTAGCGGCCAGCACCATAACGCCTCTGGCTTGGGATACTGTCATAGCTGTCGTTACATTACGATTGAAAAAGAGCTTCTCAAGCGCGACGGCATCCGGCTTGTATTTATCAATAAGCTGAACTATTCCTTCATAGACATGAAGCAATCTTTCTTCCTCAGGAGTATGCGCTTCAGTCTGAATGCATCCATATTGTACAGGCACACACTTGCTGCCTTGTTTATCTATAAATCCAAAGCCAACGATCGCAATACCCGGGTCAATTCCTAATATCCGCAAATTTGGGTCTCTCCTCAATGCTCTAATACCCGAACTAAAGGTTCGAATAAGCGAACATATGTATTCACTTCATTATAACAAAAGTTTGGACATGGTGAGGAAAAAGTTTGCAAACAAAAAAGAGGCGAGCCTTCGCCTCTTTTCATCAATAAAGTGGAATTTGCACTGCTGATCAGGATTGATCCTGCTCTAAAGCAAAGTCACTGAATGTAGATAAAACACTGTTATATTCAGATGCATCCTGAACCCGAATACCTTGCTTCAATTGTTTTAATACTTCATCAGGCAGAGCGCTCTCCATCGTCTCTACGTCCAACTGGAAAAAGGTTTTAATGACCTTTTCATTCTTTGGAGGCCCTTCAAACAAACTCAAGTTTCCGTTTTTATCAATCCCGATATAGCCTTCCTGCCGACAGGTTTCAGACAATCCCTCAATATACTCTTCAAGCCATACATCTCCACCTGCACCAACACGGCCAGTACAATTTGGATGCTTCTTGAGCAATTCAGCAATTTCAATCGGAGACATAATCCCAAGCACAGAGCTCTCTTCTTCACCACAAGTATACTTTTTACTCAAGTGAACAATCCGAACCTGGTCTGATTTTTGAATATCATCGAGCCATTCATTGGGTGAATCTGGCTTTAAGGCTTCCTTCTGCTGTAAGCCGAGCTCTTCCAATTCATATATATTCCCAATCGTCTCCATCACAGTGGGCTGAGTCGTCATTAACTTTTCCATTTGCTGAGACAGAGGAATTCCCATCCAAGCCATCAAAGCAATCAGACCACATGCTCCAAAAGTCCATATTGCGCGTCTCCATCTTCTCCAACGTTTTCTGAGCTGTTTTTTTATCCGGAAAATATTCACGATAATCCCCTTCTATCGACTTTATTGTATATTGTGACCTTAGAAATTATGAATTATACAATGTCGATAGGAGATCAACAGGAAATGCAAAAAGGCAGTCATTATGTAATGACTGCCTCATTTCGTATCGGGATGACACGATTTGAACATGCGACCCCCTGGTCCCAAACCAGGTGCTCTACCAAGCTGAGCTACATCCCGAAAATTAACGGTAGAAATAATATATCATATCTGCACACCCATTGCAATAGTTTTTTGATTAATGATCAGCATTATGTTTTCACCTTATTTCTACATAAATCGACCTATTATACTTAGATATATTTCAATAGTATATTTTACATTATTATACACTACATACAGTCTAATGAATTGAACGTTATACTAACTTATGCTACTATAGCGTTGTTATTGAAAGCGCTATCTTTTACTCGAAATGATTTTACGGGAAAGGAGGCTCAAATTTGAAAACGTTTGCACAAACTGAGGTGCAAGAAGGACTTTACTAAAAGCCAACTTCTGCAACAACTAATTCTAATGAAAGATGGTGTATCCTTGAAGAAAACATGGCGTCGACAGAAAATTACATTTTTCACACTTATTTTACTCATTACCACCCTACTAATCCCCACTAGTGTAAGCGCAGAAATTGCAGCATCTCATGTGTATCATAATCACATGCCAAATTTTTGGCCTTATTATGACACAACTAAATATTCTTCCACTCCAATTGGTGGAGAAATTCGCTACATGTATGACGGACAGGTCATCGACCTAAAAAAGAACCCACCATCCAACTATACATACTATCTTCCTAACGGGTCCGTTATGCCACACGATGATCTCGTCAGTTATTATTCCCACCATGCAAAACAAGGGGCATACTTAAATTGGCCCTGGAGCGTAGCTAACACATTAAGAGCCTCACATCCGTCCGCTCAAATGCAGGTGACGATGTCCGGTTCACTAATCAACAATGTTAATAGCTTTATGTATACCAACAATGTTCCTGGCTACAACAATGTAAACTGGGGACAGAATTGGAAAAACGCCTATACTTCACTAAAGACACCTAGTGGAAACAATACGATGGATCTTGTCCACTTTTCCGGACATCATTCAATGGGTCCACTTGTAGGAAACGAATACTTATTAAAGGATCTGCTATATCAAAATGCCACTCTTGCTCAACCCTACTTTCTGGGTGACAGCTTCAAATCATCCAAAGGTTTTTTCCCGACTGAGCTCGGTTTCTCCGAACGGATCATTCCCGTATTGGAAAAGCTGGGGATAGAATGGAGCGTTATAGGAAACAACCATTTCTCCAGAACGCTTACTGATTATCCTCTATTAAATGATCCGGGTAAGGATACTTTAGTATCTCCTCCTAACCGTGCCGACCTGCAAAATACCAGCAACGTCGGTTCATGGGTTTCTCAACCGATGTTTAACGAGCAGCAAGTCACCCACAATAAATTCCCGTTTGCTTCTACACCACATTGGGTTAAATACGTTAATCCAGACAGTGGCAAGGAATCCAAAATTGTCGGAGTTCCCGTAGCGCAAGCAGAATCTTGGGAGGAAGGCTACCAAGGCTCGGTTACAGCTAAAGCCCTTAAGCCCTTCGAGGGACTCGTTTCGCAAAAGCAATTTTTTGTCGTCGCACATGACGGTGACAACTCAAGCGGAAGAGCTGGTGACGAAGGAACCTGGAGAAATGCAGCAAATGTAACTTACTCAGATTCCGGAGTTAAGGGAGTAGGGATCAGCGAATATCTTAAAGATAATACTCCTGACGTAAATGATGTTGTTCACGTTCAGGATGGTTCTTGGATTGATACACGTGATTCTTCCTCCGACCCACAATGGCATCACTGGAAGCTTCCATTCGGAATCTGGAAGGGGCAATTCGCCGATTTCAACAAAGTGCATGGAACGAACTACTCACCTAAGAAAAACTATGCTGGTGTTGAAGAGGGTATGACCGTTTCATTTGAATACGGATACCATTATCTGGAGCGTAATTTTGCTTTATTGCAGGCTGCTCTAAACCGTGCTAATACTGCAGAGCAAATCTGGTTGGACGAGCATCCAAACTACTGGAGTCCGAAGACAGATCTTGATAAGCAAATTACTTATCCAGGAAATCAGCTTAATCCATGGATGATGTCCTATCCTGTAAAAGGTGATGCCTCCAAGGATTATGCAGGTGGTGCAAACCCTGCAGAGCTTGCTTGGTACTTCCTGACGCCTGCGCTTGATTCAGGCTTCGGATATTATGATGAGAATCAGGATGACAGTGTTAAACCTACAATTTCTTTCAATCAATCATTGTATTTCTCTAAGCCTTACACTGAAGCAAATACAGACAAGGATCGTACTGGACCTTCTGTATGGTGGCCTCAACGTTGGCCTTATAATCCTGGTAGCGCTAACACAGACAAGTCCCAAGGATGGACTCTTCATTACTATGACACTGCTTTTGCTGTATATACTTATGCATTTGACCTTAACGGAATTAGTGATATCAAGGTTAAAATTCGTAAGCATACCGATAAGAACGCTGTTGCTTCGGACAACACATTCCGTGTATATGACCCTGCAGATCTTCAAGCAAAAGGCGTGGCCAATATCGATGCTTCCAAAGTAGGCGAATGGGTTGAATATCCGATGATTAAACGTGATCTTCAGCCGGATATTAACGGTGTTGCTTGGCAGGCGTCCAGCACAGCTGTTATGAAAAAGGTACCAGCTGAGGAAACTGGGGACCTGTATTTCTCTTACATTAAAGACTATCGCGATGAATTGCTTGATTATTACATTGAAGCAGTTGATTCCAAAGGCAATGTAACAAAAAGCGATATCCAGCAGGTTTACGTTGGAGCAGGAACTTACACGAACTCCGGCGGCAAAATTATCGAGGATGTTAATGGAACTATTCAAGGGACTTATCCTTTCCTGACAGACAAGGCATTAGTTGAGGATACTGAAGCTCCAACTGTTCCTACAAATTTGAACTCTACTTCACAATCCAAATCAACCATTACACTTGCTTGGACAGCGTCCAAGGACAATGTAGGTGTAACAGGCTATGAAATTTACCGAAATGGAGTTAAAGTAGGAACTTCTCAAACAACTAGCTTCACAGATACAGGGCTTGCAGCATTGACAGGATATACGTATACAGTAAAAGCTTATGATTCCAAAGGCAATATGTCTGATGCCAGCGCTGCTCTTACTGTAGAAACCAACAATGTAGATTCCTCTGTAACAATTTACTACAAGCAGGGCTTTACGACTCCTTACATTCACTATCGTCCAGTTGGCGGTACATGGACAACAGCGCCGGGAACAGCAATTCCAGCATCCGAGGTTCCAGGCTACAACAAAATTACCCTTACTGCAGAGGGAGCTACCGGAATTGAAGCTGTATTTAATAACGGAAGCAATTCATGGGATAACAACGGCAGTAAAAACTATATATTCCCAATCGGTATTTCAACCTATACACCAGGCTCAGGCAATGTAAATGGTACGATTACAAGTGGTGCTCCGCAAGGCCCTGATACTGTACCCCCTTCTGCTCCAGGAGCATTATCCGTGAGCGGAAAAACACTTACAGCAGTTAATCTGACATGGTCAGCATCTACTGATAATGTTGGTGTAAAAGAATACGAAATTTATCGGAATGGCGTTAAGGTCGGCACATCGACGAGTACTTCTTATGCAGATAACGGTCTTACACCTAACACATCCTATAATTATTATGTAAAAGCCAAGGATGCCGTTGGTAATTTGTCCGAGCCAAGTCTTACAGTTACTGCTAAGACTGATGCTGACATTACTCCTCCATCCACTCCAACTGGACTGGCTGTCAGCTCAAAAACTGATTCTAGCATTAAGCTGACCTGGAACGCCTCAACAGATGACGTATCAGTTAACGGCTATCAAATTTACCGTGATGGAGTAAAAATTAATACAGTATCTGCAATCAGTTATACTGATAACGGATTAAGTCCTGATACCTCTTACACCTATCGGGTTGAGGCAATTGATAATGCCGGTAACGTATCCGAGAGCAGTAGCCCGGTTACTGTAAAGACTAATTCAAAACCTACAAGCAATAATGTAACGATCTATTACAAGAATGGCTACTCTACACCATATATACATTACCGTCCTGTTGGTGGCACTTGGACCATTGCCCCAGGAGCTGCAATGATTGCTTCAGAAATCAGCGGATACCATAAAATTACCGTTGATATTGGAACAGCTACTGCACTGGAAGTCGTATTCAACAATGGCAATAGCACTTGGGACAACAATAATAGTACAAACTATGTTTTCCCGGTTGGCACTTCAACCTATGTACCAGGAGCAAATAATACAAATGGCACTATTACTGCCGGAGCACCAATAGTTGACAATATAGCTCCTTCCATACCGGCGAGCTTGTCTGCTACAGCAAAAACTCATTCCACTGTAAATCTGACATGGTCAGCTTCTACAGACAATGTTGGAGTCACAAGCTATGATATTTATCGTAACGAGGTTAGAATCGGTACAGCTACTGGAACTTCTTATGCGGATTCCGGCTTGGCCCCGGACACCTCTTACAGTTACTTTGTGAAAGCCAAGGATGCGGCAGGTAATACATCAGCAGCTAGCGCCGCTCTCATAGTCAAAACGGATACTGCTCCTGCTGGCAACACAGTAACTGTTTATTACAAGAAGGGATTTTCTACTCCATATATTCACTACAGACCTGTCGGTGGAACGTGGACAACTGCACCGGGGGTAGCCATTCCTGATTCTGAAATTGCAGGATATAATAAAATGGTTATAAATGTCGGAACAGCTACTGGTCTGGAGGCTGTGTTCAACAATGGCAGTGGTACTTGGGATAACAATAACAGCAAAAACTATATTTTCCCGATTGGCTCTTCAACCTACATTCCGGGAAATGGTAATATGAATGGTTCTATTATTTCAGGCTCCCCTGAGGCTGATACCCAAGCGCCTACAGAACCGACCAATTTAAGCATCAGCTCCAAAAGCAGCTCTAGCATCACTCTTAGCTGGTCTGACTCTACTGACAATGTCGGAGTCGCAGGATATAATGTGTATCGCAATGGTGCTGTAATCGGTACGGCATATGGAACTTCTTATACAGATTCAGGCTTGGATGCAAACACTGCTTATAGCTATTTTGTAAAGGCCAAAGATTCTGCTGGGAATTTGTCAACTGACAGTGTAACGATCACTGCAACTACTGATGAAAAACCACTAACTAATAGTATTACTGTTTACTACAAACGAGGATATAACACTCCTTACATTCATTATCGTCCAGAAGGTGGAACTTGGACTACAGTACCAGGAGTAGCTATGTCAAACTCTGAGTTTACTGGATACAGTGTCTATACAATCGATCTGGGTACTGCAACTAGACTGGAAGTCGTATTTAACAACGGGAGCGGTACGTGGGACAACAACAACGGAAGTAATTATATCTTCCCAATGGGAACGGTCACCTATACTCCGGGCTCAAACAATTCTGCAGGTTCCTTTGTAACCGGTACACCTTCGTCATAGATAATTTTTGTGTAAAATACAACGACAGACTCGGGACATCGTCCTGAGTCTGTCGTTGCTTTTTTTAAAAGCAGCTAGTCATATACATTTGCTGCTCTGCAAATTAAGATAATCATAACCACCCGTCAAACGGGTGGTTTGCTCTAAGGCTATAAGCCTTTATTACCGGCTCGCGTCTAAAGGCGCT
>RCUU01001221.1_pt1 | contig 12621 bp, 15 predicted proteins | sample 2166211 | NCBI WGS metagenome assembly RCUU01 (sample SAMN09932620, study PRJNA488358) | compost metagenome | feature: garden; material: soil; isolation source: compost soil in phenylacetic acid-enriched culture | place: Germany: Experimental Botanical Garden Goettingen | collected 2016-01-27
TGACGCTGCGCACGTCGATCTCGATGTGCCCCTCGTTGGCCTTGTAGCCGCGGCAGTAGATGGCAGGCGTGCCCTGCTGCAGACGGGCCACCAGTTGCACCGTGGTCATGCCGATCTGAGCGTGGTCGAAGGCGATGTCGGTGCGGGCTATGTCGCGCCCGGCGCTGTCCCACACCACCCGGGCGGTGACGCCGGGCAGCTGGTTGAGGCGCTCGATGAAGGACGCCATCTTGGCGGCCATGGCGGCGCCGCTCTCCTGCTCTTTCTCCAGGTAGCGCTCTATGGCGTGGGTCAGGCCGAGGATCCCCTCCTTGCCCACCTTCATGGCGCGGCCTATGCCGTTGGCCTGCTGCTTGACCCACTCCACATACTGACGCTTACCGAGCACCAGCCCGCTGGTGGGCCCTTCGATGGCCTTGGCGCCGCTGTAGATGACGAGATCCGCACCCTGGCTGTAATAGAGGCGCAGATCCTCTTCCGCCGCCGCATCGACGATGAGCGGGAGCCCGTGGGCTCTGGCCACCTCGGCCGCCTCGGCCACCGACAGAATGCTCTTCTGCACGCAGTGGTGGGACTTGATGTAGAGCACTCGTTGGCATAACCTGCTTCCACCACCTTGCCGCCCCCCAGATTGACCATGGTGCCGACCGGCGCGCCGAAGTTCACGTTGTGACCCTTGGGCAGCACTATCTCGCTTGGCACGGCATGGGCATGGGCATGCAACTGCTCCAGCCGGTAGGGATCGCCGCGCACTATGACGGCGGCCACCGACTGGGCGATGCCGGCACTGGCGCAGGAGACCACGACGGCGTCTTCCACGCCCAGCAGATTGGCCAGGTAGGCACCTGTCTTGTTGACCAGGTCTTTGACCTCGAAGTAGTGGCCAAGGCCGAAGTTGACCGCGTCGACTACCTCCTGCTCCGGGGTGGAGACGCCGAGGATGGTCATGCGCCCGGAGGCGTTGATCACGGGTTTGAGCCGATATTTCTCATACACGGAAGGCATGGTGGGATTGTCCATATTGAGTGAGAACCAGGTCACCGCCGACCAGGGCGGCGAGGGGGTGCAGTTGCCGGTCGCCGCTGCGGGCACCGGCTTCGGTATCGGTAAAGAGAGTGGGGCCGCTGCTCACCTCGAACAGGGTCAGATCGGCATCGGCGCCCACCTCGAGCCGGCCCTTGCCGGGCAGGCGCAGGGCATCGGCGGCCTGGTGGGTGACGCAGGCGAGCACTTGCTCCAGGGTCATGCCGATGGCGAGAAACTTCGACATCACGTGGGCCAGGCTGTAGACGGGGCCCTTGATGCGGTTCTTGCAGTAGATATCCGAGCTGATGGTGTGAGGCAGTATCCCTTGCCGGATGGCGGCCTCCGCCACCTCGAAGCTGAAGCTGGCGCCACCGTGGCCGATGTCGAGCAAGAGCCCCCGCTTCATCGCCTCGCGTACCGCCAGGCGCAATTCGCCTGCCGGGGTCAGGATACGGTTGGGCTTGCCGTTGAAGCAGTGGGTCAGCAGATCGCCATCTCCCAGCAGGGCGACTATCTCGTCGAGATCCGGCGGCGTGTTGCCCACGTGCACCATGAGCGGCAACTGGCCATTTTGCCGCTGGATCTGCTTGGCCATGCGCAGGGGCTGCAGGCCGTTCTCGCCCACCACGCTGCCGCTCATCCGCGCCTTGATGCCGACGATGAAGGAGGGGTGGCGGCGAATGGCCGCCGAGGCGAGATCCATATTGAGGTCCCGGCTGTCGGCCAGCTCGTTCTGGCGCAGCAGGCCGATGCGGGAGATGTTGAGCAGGGCGTGGACCCGGGTCTTGCAGCCAGCGGCGAGGCGCTGGAAGTCGTCCACGTCGTCGGCTCCCGTGCTGCCCGCATCGATGACGGTGGTGACACCGGACTCGACGCCCACCTTGTCCGGCTCATCCTGATAGATGGGGGAGGCGGGGTAGCAGTGGGTGTGGCCGTCAATCCAGCCTGCGCTCACATGAACCTGCCCGGCCAGAGTGAGGGTTTGCTTCGCCTCGGCGGTCTCTGGCAGCGCGCCTAGCGCCGCTATCTTGCCGTCCTGGATGGCGATGTCGATGAGCTGGCCATCTCCCTGGCGCCCCGCTCTGATGATGATGTCATGCATGCTGATATCCCTCTTGGAACCTGCTTGCGCTCTTACTGCGAGGCCGTGATCAAGGCTCATGTGCTGCTCGGAATCCTCACGTATATCTATACGCTCCGGTTCCTGCGCTGCTCTTCACCTTGCTGACGACCTCTCGCGACAGATGGCAAACAGGTTCTTAACTGCCGTCCGAGAGACGGCCTGTGATTAAGCCAGGGCGATCGGGAAGAAGGTACCGAGCAGCATGGCACCCAGGATGGCGCCGCCTGTGATGGGCTTCTCCCAGATGTAGAACAGCAGCGCCCCCGCCAGGGAACCCAGGCCTATGGGGATGGAGGCCCCCATGGCGGAGAGGATGATCAGGGGGCCGAGGAAGCGGCCCGAGCTGTTGCCAGCCCCCATCATCACGTCCGCCCCGTAGGTGGAGTTGCTCTGGTTGATGGTGAACTTGCGCGCCAGGATGATCACGTAGCCGATGGCCAGCCCTATGGCCATGCCGGTGACCAGGGAGGCGCCGAAGTTCTCCACCGGATAGACGATGCCGGCACCCAGCAGCAGGGCGGGCACCCCCAGGCCGACGCCGGTCTGGATGGCGCCGCCGATATCCAGGATCCCCACCAGGGAGCCCTCTATGATGCGGGCAAACAGGAAGCTGGCACCGAAGGCCGCGACCGCGCCGTAGGCACCTGTGTCCATCCCGGCTTTCAGCATGGCGACGAAGGCCACCTCGTTGAAGGCGCCGACCCCGTACAGGTAGAACATGTGGGTCCCGGCAAAGACTCCGGCAGACAGCAGGCCGACGAAGATGGGGAAGGACCAGTCGGCGTACCAGAAGTTGTTTCTCAGTTTCTCATCCATGTGGTGGTCCCTTATTTACTGCCAAGCAGGTGATGGACGTTTTCCAGCCACAGGGGAATGCCCAGGTGGAAGGACTCAATCAGTTTCATGTCGAAGCCGCGGAAGAAGCCGCTCAGCACGAACAGCAGCACTATGGCGCTCATCATCACGCGAGTGACGTGGTTCCAGCCGCTCTCTTCCACTCCCTTGCCGATCAGGATGCCAAGCACCAGGCCGGGGACGGCGTTGCCCATGATGAGCTGCGCCAGACCGCCGAAGATGGTGGCCCAGAAGCCGGACTTCTTGCCCGCCTCTATGGCGGCCAGCCAGAAGATCACCGGCATGACGGTGTTGACCAGCAGGTTTGCCGCTGGCACCAGCACCTTGACCGCAGTGACCTGCAGGGCCTCGGGCACGGCCGCCGCCGTGCTGTTGAGGAAGGCGACGACGATGGCACCTATGATGCCGCCGGCGATGGCCATCTTCTTCGGGTCGTGCAAGGTAGTGGCGAGATCCCGGTTCTTGAACAGCAGTGCCGCCGTGGCCCAGTGCGGGATGATGCGGTGATCCACGTCCTGGGTGAAGGCGCCCGCCGCGACCGTGGAGGCCCAGGCGTTGAAGAAGAAGCCAAGACCGAACGAGAAGTGGGAGGCGGGATCCCCTTCGCAGGAGTTGAGCTCACCCAGGGTGCGGAAGGCACCCATGCCCTGTACGGTCGGGGCGTGGAACATCCGCGCCGCGCCGGCTCCCACGCCGACGCCCACCAGGCCGCCGATGATGAGTGACTTCATCAAAATGATTAGAAACATCCAACATGTCCTTTTGGTTGTGGGGTTACGCCCTGGTGAAATCCACCTTGTCGACATCCAGGCTGCTGACCTTGACCCTGATCTCCAGCTGGACCCTGAACTCGCGGCGCTGGCGCGGCAGGAAGAAGAACAGGAACTTCTCCACCCGCACCGACTCCTCGGCCTTGATGACCCTGACCTCGAGTGGCTCGATGCGCAGCATCACCCTGGGGTTGTCCTTGAGCAGGCTGGATTGCACCTGACCGAGGGCGGCGGCAAACGCCTGCTGGCGGGTCGCCCCCTTGCCGTTGACCATGACCTGGGTGGTGAAGTCCTCTTTCATCAGGCGCGTCCGTGTTTCTTGGCGAAGGCTTCGACCAGCTTCTGGCCCAGCTCTTCCTTGTCCATGAAGCCGAAGCCCAGTACCACGCAGCCTTCGTTGATGGCGGTCACACCCTCCTCGACGGAACGCATGCCGTAGCGGCACTTGTAGCCGTACTTGGTCTGGGCGGTGATGGCGCCGGCGCCGCCGCTGCCGCAGAAGGAGATGCCGAGATCCGCCTGCTCCTTGTTCATCACATCGCCGAGCTTCATGTCGGCGGCCATGCCGGGGATGATGGTCACGCTGGCGCCGGCGGCTTCGGCCCCAGCTCCCACTTTCTGACCCTTGCCGAGACGATCTCCAATCACGAGTTTGATGGCTGACATTTAGATTTCTCCTTTGACTGAGCTGAGTTCATTTTCTTTGGCAACTTCGAAATGGACGGACAAGAGGTGGGCCTCTTCATAGGCCAGCCTGTCCAGCCAGCCGACCACCTGTTCGGCGAGGCGCAGGGAGAGGGGGGAGATCTCCTCGAACAGGCCGAGGTCGACCTCGGGCAGGGCTTCACCGCTGTGGGAGCGCCACACCATGGCCTTGACGTGGGAGGCGAGCATCTGCTTCTGCACCTCGTTGGGGATGATGCCCTGATCCGCCAGCAGGCTGTGGATGCGCGCCAGAGTGAGATCTGTCTTGCGCAGCAACGCCGGGCTGTTCGGGGTCAGGGCGGTGTCATGAGTGTCGGTAGTCAAGGTCTGCTCTCCAAGGCTGGCAGAAAGGATGGGATTACCTTAAGGCGGGGAAGAGAGCGGGAGGAGGCACTGTTTTTCCGATTCGAAATGGAAATCCCGGGAAAGAAGCCCCGAAAGAGGCCGAATTTGTGGCAGCCAGGCGGAAAAGGAGGGATTAGCCCCGGCGCTGTGTGAGCGGGACCACAGTTTCACCCCACAGCCGCCCGGTCGGGCGCCGGTGGAAACTGTGAGTCATCTCACGCCAGGGAAGGGGGGGCTGAGGGGGAGGCACAAAAAAGGGGCCCTGATAGCCCCTCTGTTGGCTTCCTTGCCGTCAGCTGGCGGGTGATGCGCTGCTGGTGGGCAGATTCTGGTAGCGCACGTCTTCCTCTATGATGACGTCGACGTCCAGGGGCTTGCCATTGCGGATCACCGAGATGGTCAGCTTGGTGCCGGGGCGGCTCTCGACGATCTTGTCCATCACGGGGCGCACGCCGCTGATGGCCTCGCCGTTGATCTTGAGCAGCACATCCCCGCGCCTTAGGCCGGCCTTGGTGGCGGGCCCATCGGGATCCAGGCTCTCCACCACCAGACCCTGCAGATCCCCGAGATTCATCATGCGCGCGACGATGGGGTTGATCTCGACGCTGGAGATGCCGAGGTAGCCGCGAATGACCCGGCCATTGGCGATCAGCTCGTCCATGATCCGCTTGGCCAGCTTGTAGGGGATGGCGAAGCTGATGCCGTAGCTCTCCTGATTGCCGTTGAGGTGGTAGGCGGCGGTGTTGATGCCTACCAGATCGCCACGGCCATTGACCAGGGCGCCACCCGAGTTGCCCTCGTTGATGGCGGCATCTGTCTGCAGCAGATCCTGCCGGCCGTTGCTGTCCGGCCCCATGCTGGAGAGACCGATGCGGCCGGTGGCACTGATGATGCCCTGGGTGATGGTCTGGCCGACGTTGTAGGGGTTGCCGATGGCGAGTACCACGTCGCCTACGTCGGGCAGGCGTTCGGGATCCTGCGGGATCACCGGCAGGTTGTCCGACTCTATGTAGAGCACGGCGAGATCGGTCAGCTTGTCGGTGCCGACCAGCTCGGCGCTGAATACCCGGCCATCCTGCAGCGCGACTATGATCTGGTCCGCATCGGCGATGACGTGGTAGTTGGTCAGCACATGGCCGCGCTGGTTCATGATGACCCCTGAGCCCAGCCCCTGTGGCCTCAGCTCCACCTTCTCGCCGCGATTGCCGGCGAAACTGCGGGTGTAGATGTTGACGACGGCAGGGCCGGCGCGGTGGGCGGCATAGGAGAAGCTCAGTTCGCGGGCATTGGTGATGAGACCCGGCAGGGGGGCGCCGCCCCGAAAACTGGGGAACAGCAGCAACAGGAGCGCAGCCACGGTGAGGCCAAAGCCGACAGACTTGCCCAAGTAACTGATCAAAGGTGGGATTTTCATGTCATTCTCGTCCGTACATGCTGCGCGCAGAGAATAACATTATCGGTGGATAAAAATCACCCGCGGCGGTTGCCGCGGGTGTGAGGGACTTAACGGATCACCAAATAGAGCGAGGAGTCGCCGCGCTGTATGTTCAGCGCCAGGACTTCCGGCTTGTTCTTCAAGGCCTTGGTCAGCTCATCCATGGAGTTGATGCGCAGACGGTTGACCCCGATGATGATGTCGCCCTTCTGCAGACCGGCGGCGGCGGCAGGGGAGCGCGGGTCTATGTCGGCCACAGCCACGCCGGTCACCGGATCCGTGGTGGTGCTGAGCTTGGCCCCTTCCAGTGCCGGGTGCAGGGCGCTGGCGAGGATCTCGCTGTCATCGGCCTTCTTCAGGGTGACCTTGACGGTCTGCTCCTTGCCATCACGGATGAGGCCGAGTGCAACCTGCTTGTCGGCGCCCATGGTGGCGATCTTGGCGCGCAGTTCACCGAACGAGCGGATGGGCTTGCCATCTATGCTGATGATGATGTCGCCGGCCTTGATGCCCGCCTTGGCGGCGGCGGAGTCAGGCATGACCTGGTTGACGAAGGCACCATCCTTCTTGTTGTAGCCGAAGGACTTGGCGATATCCGTGGTCAGCTCTGTGCCGGTGATCCCCAACTGGCCACGGCGCACTTCACCGTATTTCACGATCTGCTCGGACAGGTCGCGCACCATGTTGGAGGGAATGGCGAAGCCGATACCGATGTTGCCGCCGTTCGGGCCCAGGATGGCAGTGTTGATGCCGATCAGCTCCCCACGCAGGTTGAGCAGGGCACCACCCGAGTTGCCCGAGTTGATGGCCGCATCGGTCTGGATGAAGTTCTCCAGGTTCTCGATGTTGAGGCCGCTGCGACCCAGGGCGCTGACGATACCCGAGGTGACGGTCTGACCCAGGCCGAAGGGGTTGCCGATGGCCAGGGCATAGTCACCGACCCGCAGCTCGTCCGAGTCGGCGAACTTGATCTGCACCAGGTCCTCCGCCTTGATTTGCAGCAGGGCGATGTCGGACTGCTTGTCTTCACCTATCTTCTTGGCCGCGTATTCGCGACCGTCTTTCAGGTTGACCTTGATCTCGTCCGCCTCGTGGACCACGTGGGCGTTGGTGATCACGTAGCCCTTCTTGGCATCGATGATGACGCCGGAACCGAGCGCCTGGAAGGGCTGCTCGCTCACCTGCTCATCGGGCATGTTGGGGCCGAAGAAGAAGCGGAATTGTTCCGGCAGGCGCTGGCGGGTGATCTTCTTGCCAGAGACGGAGATATTGACCACGGCAGGGGTCACCTGCTCGAGCACGGGGGCCAGGCTCGGCATCTCCTGGCTGTTGTTGCCCATCAGGGGCAGGGCGGCTTGTGCCGGCGCGGCTGACAGGGCGATACCGACACTGAGGGCTAACACACTGAATACAGAAAGAGATTTACGCATATGAGAAACAGCTCCCAGAAAAAGTTGCAGTGCAATCGTCAAGGTCTGACCACGATAAGGCGTAATTAGTTCCACCAGAGGCTAACCGGGCTGCTTGAGCAGGCCGGACGCACCGGCGTAGTCACGGGGCGGCTGACCCGGCTCCTCGTTGGCGGAGTCAGCGTTTGCTTCTTCCACCTGAGGTTCGCGGAACAAGGGCTCCTGCGCCTTGGCGAGGAACTTGCTTTGTTCGGCCATGTGGCGATAGAGGGTCTGGTATTGATCGGCCAACTGCTCCATCAGGGCGGCGCTGTCGGCGAAGTGGGTGGTGATCTGGCCCTGGTAGCTTTCCAGCTCCTTGTGAGCCTTTTTCAGCTCCTGTTCCAGGCGCCCGGCATCCCGGCTGCGGACAGTGAAACGGCCGATCAACACGCCGATGATCAGGGCGGCTACCGCCAGCAGGATCCCGTTTAACAGAGTCATAGAAGCTCCTTGTTACAGCTAAATCGATGAGTTTGAGGCGGCCGGATTGACCGCGATGCCTCGTTGGCACTATACCGTGCACCCCGAGAGCGTGATACCATTTTGTCCCTCATTCAGGGACTTGGAGGCGGTTTACAGGATGACCCCGCAGCAAAAATACCAGCAGGATTTGCAGCGTCCCGGCTTTTTGGCCGACCCGGCCCAGGCGATGGCCGTGACCCGCCTGGAGCGACTCTATCAGGATTTGTGCGCCAGCCCGACTCCGACCAGATCCCGTGGCCTGCTGGGCTGGCTGCAAAAGCCGAAAGCCCGCGAGCCCATCCTGGGTCTCTATATGTGGGGCGGAGTGGGCAGAGGCAAGACCTGGCTGATGGATACTTTTTTCGACAGCCTGCCGGGGGAGCGCAAACTGCGCGTCCACTTCCACCGTTTCATGCATCGGGTGCACGACGAACTCAAGGGGCTGACCGGTCAGGCCGATCCGCTCAAGCTCATCGCCAGCAAGCTCGCCAGCGAGACAGACATCATCTGCTTTGACGAGTTTTTCGTCTCCGACATCACGGATGCCATGCTGCTGGGTACATTGTTCCAGGAGCTGTTCGGTCATGGGGTGGTGCTGGTGGCCACTTCCAACATCCCACCCAGGGATCTCTATCGCAATGGGCTGCAGCGAGCCCGCTTCCTGCCGGCCATCGAATTGATCGAGCGCCACTGCGAGGTACTCAATGTGGATGGTGGCGTCGATTACCGGCTGCGCACCCTGGAGCAGGCGGAAATCTATCACTTCCCGCTGGATCAGCAGGCAAAATCCAACCTAGACCGCTATTTCGGGCAACTGACCGGGCTGGAGCAGATCACGGCCACGACCCTGGAGATCAACCATCGCCAGCTGAGCGCGCTGGGCGTGGGGGAAGGGGTACTTTATATGGAGTTCGAGCAGCTCTGCTGCACCCCGCGATCCCAGGGGGACTACATAGAGCTGGCCCGGGAGTTTCACACCGTGCTGCTGGCCAATGTGCAGCCCATGGGCACAGGCACGGACGATACGGCCCGCCGTTTCATCGCCATGGTGGACGAGTTCTATGAGCGGCACGTCAAACTCATTCTGTCGGCGGCGGTGCCCATGGCCGCGCTCTACGGCGATGGCCTGCTGAATTTCGAATTCAAGCGCTGTCTTTCACGGCTCCAGGAAATGCAATCGCACGAATACCTTGCCAGAGTGCACCTTCCTTAGTCACAATACCGCGCCTGCCAGTCGGATGGGCATCTGCGGCAGGTAGGGCCGGGCGACATTTGCTAGCTTCATGGCAGTGAAATTAGCAGGTGATATTTAAGGCAACTTCACTTATAATCGCCCGGCCCACGTTACAGCTGTCGATAAGACAGCAACACTTTAAGCTTTACTTGTATTCGAAGGGGTACAGGTAGGCCATCGTTTGTTGTTTGTGGGAGAGCCCCCATAAGCAATTGGGTCTGTAACAGGTAATTGGGTTTAACTTAATGAAAACTTTCGTTGCCAAGCCAGAAACCGTAAAACGTGACTGGTACATTGTGGACGCAGAAGGTAAAACTCTGGGTCGTATCGCAACCGAGATCGCTGCTCGTCTGCGTGGTAAGCACAAAGCTGAATACACTCCGCACGTTGACACCGGTGATTACATCATCGTTGTAAACGCTGAGAAGGTACACGTAACCGGTAAGAAATTTACCGACAAAATGTACCACGCTCACTCCGGTTTCCCGGGTGGTATCAAGTCCATCAGCTTTGACAAGCTGATTCAGCGCAAGCCGGAAATGGTAATCGAAGCTGCCGTCAAGGGCATGCTGCCGAAGGGTCCGCTGGGCCGTGCCATGTTCCGTAAGCTGAAAGTTTACGCAGGCGCAGAGCACGCTCATGCTGCTCAGCAACCTCAAGTACTGGATATCTAACGGGAACTGGCAACATGGCAGAAAATCAATACTACGGTACCGGCCGTCGCAAAAGCTCCACTGCTCGCGTCTTTATCAAAGCGGGTAGCGGTAAAATCGTAATCAACCAGCGCTCCCTGGAGCAATACTTCGGCCGTCCGACTGCCCGCATGGTAGTTCGTCAGCCGCTGGAACTGGTTGAGATGACCGAGAAACTGGATCTGTACATCACCGTTAACGGTGGTGGCATCTCCGGTCAAGCTGGTGCGATCCGCCACGGTATCACTCGTGCTCTGATGCAGTACGACGAGACCCTGCGTTCCGAACTGCGTAAAGCAGGCTTTGTTACTCGCGATGCCCGTAAGGTTGAGCGTAAGAAAGTCGGTCTGCACAAAGCGCGTAAGCGTCCGCAGTACTCCAAGCGTTAATTCGCTTTTGGTACGCACTCTCACGAGTGTCAAAAAAGCCTGGCCATGTGCCAGGCTTTTTTTATTGGTAATATTACATACGCCAATGCTAACCATACGTCACAAAAGACAAAAAATTGTGTATTTATTGTTTTTGCCCATCGCTTCTCTTTCTTGTCAAATTGTTATCTTTTCTTTAAAATTTCCATGGTCTTTCTGTGTCAATTGCCACTCCGCTTCCGCCGCAGTTGTCAGAGGGAGAGGAGATAGGAAACGGGGACACTATAAGAATGAGCGGAGTCCACATGGGAGAGTTTTTGGATGAGCAATGCGCCAGTTGATACCGGTCGCCGCAGATTTCTTACCTGGTCAACGGTTGCCGTTGGCGGAGTAGGAGCTGCTTTTACCGCAGTGCCGTTTATAAAGTCATGGAATCCGAGTGCCAAAGCCAAAGCGGCCGGGGCACCGGTAGAGGTGGATATCAGCAAGTTGGAGCCGGGTCAGCTGATCCGCGTCGAGTGGCGTGGCAAGCCGGTCTGGGTGGTGAAGCGCACCAAGCAGACCCTGGATGCCCTGGCCACGCACGATGACAAACTGCGCGATCCCGCCTCCGATGAGCCACAGCAGCCGGACTATGCCCACAACGGCTACAGATCCATCAAGCCGGAGATCTTCGTGGCGGTCGGTATCTGTACCCATCTGGGCTGCTCCCCCTCCTACCTGCCGGACAGCTTCGGCGAGCAGGTGCAAGGGGTGACCTCCGGCTTCTTCTGCCCATGCCATGGTTCCAAGTTCGACATGGCCGGTCGAGTGTTCCAGGGCGTGCCCGCACCGCTGAACCTGGTCATTCCGCCATACCAATTTCTTAGCGACACCACCATTCTGGTCGGTGCCGATGGCAAGGAGGCCTGACCATGTTTGCCAAACTCATGGGCTGGATTGACGATCGTTTCCCGCTCACGGCCATGTACAACGACCACATGGCCAAGTATCCGGCTCCCAAGAACCTGAACTTCTGGTACTTCTTCGGTTCCCTTGCCATGTTGGTGCTGGTCAACCAGATCATCACCGGCATCTGGCTCACCATGAACTACAACCCGTCGGCGGAGGGTGCCTTTGCCTCCGTGGAATACATAATGCGGGACGTGGACTACGGCTGGCTGCTGCGCTACATGCACTCCACCGGCGCCTCCGCCTTCTTCGTTGTGGTCTATCTGCACATGTTTCGCGGCATGATCTACGGCTCCTATCAGAAGCCGCGCGAGCTGCTGTGGATCTTCGGCATGCTGATCTTCCTGGTGCTGATGGCCGAAGCCTTCATGGGTTACCTGCTGCCCTGGGGACAGATGTCGTTCTGGGGGGCCCAGGTCATCATCTCGCTGTTTGGCGCCATTCCGGTCATAGGCGACGATCTGACCCTGTGGATCCGGGGGGACTACGTCATCTCTGGGGCTACCCTGAACCGCTTCTTCGCGCTGCACGTCATCGCCCTGCCGCTGGTGCTGGTGATGCTGGTGGCCATGCACATCCTGGCGCTGCACGAAGTCGGCTCCAACAACCCGGATGGGATCGACATCAAGAAGCACAAGGATGAGAAAGGCTGGCCGCTGGATGCGGTGGCGTTCCACCCTTACTTCACCGTCAAGGACATGATAGGTGTGGCGGGCTTCCTGTTCCTGTTCTGCGCCATCATCTTCTTCAAACCCGACATGTGGGGCTACTTCCTCGAGAAGCCGAACTTCGAGGTGGCGAACGGGCTGAAGACCCCGGAGCACATAGCCCCGGTCTGGTACTTCACTCCCTTCTACGCCATCTTGCGCGCTGTGCCGGACAAGCTGCTGGGGGTCATCATGATGGGGCTCTCCATAGTCGTGCTCTTCCTGCTGCCCTGGCTGGATCGTTGCAAGGTGCGTTCGGTGCGCTACCGCAGCACCCTGCACAAGCTGAACATCGCCCAGTTCGTGGTCTGCTTCGTCATTCTGGGGGTGCTGGGCGTACTGCCATCGACGCCTATGCTGACGCTGATCGCGCAGCTTTGCACTCTGGGTTATTTCGGGTTCTTCGTCCTGTTGTTCTTCTACAGCAAGAATGAAAGCACCAAGCCGCTGCCGGAGAGGGTGACATTCAAATGAAAAGAATAATTTTTGCAGTGCTG
>RCUU01001222.1_pt1 | contig 12613 bp, 12 predicted proteins | sample 2166211 | NCBI WGS metagenome assembly RCUU01 (sample SAMN09932620, study PRJNA488358) | compost metagenome | feature: garden; material: soil; isolation source: compost soil in phenylacetic acid-enriched culture | place: Germany: Experimental Botanical Garden Goettingen | collected 2016-01-27
GCCGAACACCAACGTGCCGGCCAGAGCGACGCAACGCGCGGATCGAAGGTTCATGACGCTCTCCGGGAGGGCTCCCGTCCTGAGTTGGCGTGCCGCACAAGTCGGGTCGTATCAGATGGACTAAAGCAAACAACCGGCGTTTATTCCACCTCACCCGTTGATTTGCGACCACCTGCCGCTGGCCGCCAGCGCTACACGCACTCCCCGCGTTGCCACGCCCGCCGCAACAGGTCGATCACCTCGGCATCCGAGGTTTGGGAAAAATTCATATACCAATGACCAATCGACGTGAACCACTCGGGCATCAGCGGACAGATCAACTCATCCACCTCGCTGCGCAGCGCCTCCACCGTTTCGATCGGCGCCACCGGCACCGCCACCACGATGCGCGATGGCGCCTGCGCCCGCAGCGCCTGGATCGCCGCCCTCATCGAAGCCCCGGTGGCCAGGCCGTCGTCGATCAGGATCACCACCTGATCCTTGAGCTGCACCGCCGGTCGCGTGCCACGGTAGACCTGTTCGCGGCGTAGCAACTCGCGGCTTTCCCGTTCGACCACGGCGTCGAAAGCGGCGCGATCAATCGGGTGCACCCGCAGCGCCTCTTCATTACGAATCTGGATACCGCCGCTGGCAATCGCGCCCATGGCGTACTCCGGGTGGGACGGCACGCCGAGCTTGCGCACCAGCATCAGGTCCAGGCGAACCTTCAGCGCCGTGGCCACCTCATAAGCCACCGGCACGCCGCCACGGGGCAAGGCCAGAACGATGACGTCGGGGCGATTGGCGTAAGGCAGCAACGGCTCGATCAAACGCCGCCCGGCTGCTGGTCGGTCTTGCAGGATGGAATGGGACAAGGGGCTCATTTGAAAACCTCCCCAGGCGATAGCGCCTGTCTTTTTCAGTCACACCGTCCTTTTGTGGCGAGGGGCTTTGTGGCAAGGGACCTGTGAACAGCATGCCCCTCCCGCAGCGTTCCGCCTACACCAACCGCTCAATCTTCTGATGCTGCCACACCAGTTTGTAATACAGCGTCTGCAACGCCAGCATCCCCAGATACGCCACCGGAAACGCCATCCACACCCCTTGCAGCCCGAACTTCGCATCCAGCAGATACGCCGCCGGCAACTGCACACCGACCACGCACACAATGGAAATCGCCACCGGCACCATCACCGTGCCGCTGGCGCGCATGATGCCGCCGATGATCGCCTGGAAGCCGAACACCAACAGGCTCCAGAGCATGATGTGCAACAGGTGCTCAGCCATGTTGAGCGTCGCCTCTTCGGTGAGGAACGACGCCAGCAACCAGCTCGACAACAAATACCCGAGCACCACCAGGCCACCGGTCAGACACACATTGATCATCAGCCCGGTCTTCAGGATCGGCCCGATGCGCTCGATGCGCCCCGCCCCGATCGCCTGGGCCCCAAGGATCGACGCGGTGATCGCAATCGACAGCGCCGGGAACTGCACGTAATTGACGATCTGCGTCACCGCGCCGTACGCCGCCGTCGCCTGGGAACCGTGCTGGTTCACCAGCGCCAGAATCACCAGCTCCGACAGCGACAACACCACCATCTGCAACCCGGTGGGCAAACCGATGCGCAGCACCTTGCCGAGGATCGCCACGTCCAGCTTCATCGCCGCAAAGAACTCGCGATCCGGCGCCAGCGGATGGCCCTTGCCGATCAAGCGCCATGCCAGCAACCCCATCGCCACCAGGTTACCCACCAACCCGGCAATCGCCGCACTCTGAATCCCCATCGGCGCAAAACCCAGCCACCCGCGAATCAACGCCGGCGTCAGCGCCAGTCCCACACAGGTCGACACCACCAGCGCCAACAACGGCGACAACGTATCGCTCACCCCGCGCAGCAACTGCGTGAACAACACGAACACCAACAGCGACGGCATGATCCACAACATCACATGGGCATACGCCACCGCATCGTCCAGCACATCCGCCGGCGTCCCCAACCCCACCAGCGCCGACCGCGCAAACACACTCCCCACCACCGCCGCCACCAACCCGATCAACACCCCCAACAACAACGTCGCCCCGGCAATCGCCTTCACCAGATGCGTCTCCCGCGCCCCCCACGCCTGCCCGATCAACACCCCCGCGCCGGCACCGAGGCCGATCACCAGGGCGATGAAGAAAAACACGATGGGGAACATCCCCGACACCGCCGCCAACGCCTGGGTGCCGAGCATCTGGCCGATGTAGATGCTGTTGACCGTGCCGGACATGGATTGCAGGAAGTTCGACAGGACCATGGGGGCGAGGAACAGCAGGTAGGTTTTCCAGAGGGGGCGTTGGGGTTGGGTTTGCATTCGGGAAGGTCCATCTCGACGGCCGGAGCGATGATTAAGGATAGCGTGGGTGGCTGAATCCAAGGGGCCGTGAACATCTCAGGTCTGTGTTTATATTTCCAGCGACGTGAGGTGAAAGGTCTGAAGTTTCATCATCGGCGATCCTACGACAACCTCAGAAGCCCTCACCTTGCCCACGGCCTTGATGAAGCTTATAGTCCGCCCCGTCGCCCAAATGGCGACCAGGTTTGGCGACCTGTTCGATCGGATGCAAAAGCTCTGTGCTTTTTTGCAGATGCTGTTGCACCTTCGCAAAGCTGTCTTTATGGCAGCTGTGCGCGGGAGACCTTCGGGTCTGCCGGTTTTCCGATCCCGGTTCGCCAACCTGCGTACAGCTGTCACCCATTCGTTTGGCGACGAGTGAGCGGCAGTCAACCTTTGCACTGATCGGAGTTTCATCTATGGAAAGATACATGCCCCTCACCGGAATCGATCTGGTTCCGGCCTCCCTGCTCATCGACACCCAAGCCCCCCTCGACGTCCTGCAAGCCATGGCCGACTACCGTATTCGGACAGTCACGCAAGTGCTGGAAAACATCGCCTACCGATCAGAACTCGGTTGCGACACCGTGGTGTTGGAGGACTTTTCCAAGCTGCTGGTCATTCCGTTGAGGGATGGTTGTGATTTGATGGATGTGATTGGGCGGCGGTTGCGGGCGCAGGTGGCGGAGTGAATGAAAACGGGCGCCAAAGGTGCCCGTTTTTTTTGTCCGACGAGAAAAGCGGCTTTTTGTTCTGTGGCGTAAATTTCGTCTGTTTTCGTTTTCAGACCTTCGCGACAGGCAGCAATCGTCAAAAGCAGCCGCTCACGAACGACTACTTCCGACCCAATATAGCCTGTCAGTAGTCTTGGAGGTTCTTTCCTTTGACCAGTTCATCTGCCCACCCCGGCTGCCGCTCGAACTCCTCGAACAGCTCGAAAATGGTCGACTTGACCTTCTGCACGGCATTGCTCTCTACAACCGTGTCATGCCAGCACAGCGAAAGATCCCGCTTGAACAGTCGATGATCGATCCTGGCCAGCTTGAGCCTGTGTTGCACAAGCTCAACATGGGCCGCGGCCCACGGCAGGATCGTGACACCGAGCTGCGCCTTGACGGCTGAGAACAACAGGTCGGTGGAATTGGCTTCGAATTCAACCTCGCATTTCAGGCCGGCCTCCTGCAGTGCAAATTCGACCCGACTGCGAATGGTGTTCGGAGCACAGGGCAGCACCAGCGGCATCTTCGCCAATGCCTCAATCGACACCGGTTCATCCGGTAATGAAAACTCCGGCCACGCCACCAAGTACAGCGTTTCGGTTAACAGCCGCCGGAAAGCCATGCCCCGGGTTTCGACCACATCGACATTCACCGCCAGTGCCACTCGCCCTACCGTGATCAGACGTCCGAGTTCGGCGCTCGGAGAATCAATCAATTCCAACTTGATACCCGGATAACGGCTGCGAATCGTGCGTGCGAGCGGAATTGCCAGCATGCGCGCCGTACTCGACGGCATGCCGACCGAGACTTTGCCTTGCGGGAATTCGGCGTCCTGGCGCAGCAGTTCGTGGGTGCCGTCGGCCTGGCGCAGCAGTTCGATGGCATGCCGATAAAGCGTTTGCCCAGCCGCCGTGGGAACAACGCCATGCACGCTGCGCTCGAGCAGTTGCATGCCCATGTCCTGCTCCAGGTTGCGCATCTGCTGGCTGATGGCTGGCTGCGCGATATGCAGCGTTTCACTGGCGCGGGTGATGTTCCCGCACTCGACCACCTTGATGAAATACCGCAACTGGCGCAGGTCCATGTGTACCTCCCAAGCCATATGATTTTCCGATGAGTGTAGAGGAATATCATATTTGAAGGTTATGAGATACGGCGCCTAGACTCGTCTCACAACACGAAGCGCTAACGGTCGTCACAGGCGAATGGCGCTTCAACGGCCTTGGTGCAATGGCCGGTATTCAACCCTTCAATGGAGAGTCCTATGCAAGCTTTGCAAGGCGTGAAAATCGTCGACCTGAGTCGCGCACTGTCCGGGCCGTTCTGCACCATGGTGCTGGCAGACCTCGGTGCCGATGTGATCAAGATCGAGCCCGGCCCGACTGGCGATATGAGCCGCACCTGGGGCCCCTTCGACCGTGGCGTGAGCACCTACTATTTATCGTGTAACCGCAACAAACGCGGCATGTGCATTGACTTGCGCACCCCCGAAGGGTTGACCACCATCGAGCAGTTGATCGATGACGCCGACGTCGTCATCGAGAACTTCAAACCTGGCACGCTGGAAAGCATGGGCCTCGGTTATGAGGTGCTCAGCGCCCGCAATCCGCGACTGGTATTGGGCAGCATTAACGCCTTTGGCGCCGACGGGCCGATGAGCAGTTGGCCGGGCTTCGACCAGATCGCCCAAGGCTACTCGGGGCTGATGAGCCTGACCGGTTTCGTCGATGGCGACCCGACACGCACCGGCACCGCCATCGGCGATTTGACTTCGGGCATGTGGCTGGTGACAGCGGTGCTGGCCGCGCTGCTCGAGCGCGAGCGCACCGGGCGTGGCCAACATGTCAGCACGTCGCTGCTGGCCAGTCTGGTCGGGTTGCTGAGTGTGCACGGCCAACGCTACCTCAGCCTGGGGGATGTGCCGCGCCGCACCGGTAACGCCCATTCGGTGATTGCACCTTACGGCGTGTTCCAGACAAAGGATGGCCCGCTCAATCTGGCGCCGATCACCTCGGCCATGTGGGGGCGTTTGTGCATACTGCTCGATTTGCCCGAGCTGCCGGATGATTCGCGCTTCGCCACCAATGAAGCGAGGGTCGAACGTCGTGACGAATTGAGAGAGATTCTGGAAAGTCGTTTGAAAACCCGCAGCAAACGCGAGTGGACCTCGCTGTTCGTCGACGCAGGATTACCCGCCGGCCCGATCAACACACTCGATGAGGTCTTCGACGACCCGCAGGTACTGCACAGCCAACTGACCGAGACACTCACGCACCCGACCCTTGGTGCACTGCGTCAGGTAGTGACCCCGGTGTTCTGCGCCAATGACAGCGTTGTCAGCCGCCCACCGCCGCTGCTTGGCGAACACACCGTCGAAGTATTGCGCGAAGCCGGTTTCGACGCTGCATCAATCAACGCACTGCTCGCCGCTAAAATAGTGTTCCAGAACGCCGATGACATGACCGGCGCGCAATCGACAGGAGCCGCACAATGAATTCAGCCTCTTCCACAACAGTGACCGTCAACCGGGTCGATGAACGCATCGCGCGGCTGGTCTTCAGCAACCCCACACACCGCAATGCACTCAGCGCGCAACTGCTGACGGCGCTCGACGAAAGTCTCATCGCACTGGCGTCACAACGCATCCCGGTGGTGATCCTCGGCAGCGAAGTCGGCCAATCCGTGTGGAGTGCCGGCCACGATATCCGCGAACTGCAACACGACCGCGACCCGATTGCCTATGGCAAACCGCTCGAACAGGTATTGCGCCGCATCCGCGCCTATCCCGGCGTGGTGGTTGCCCTGGTGTCCGGCTCGGTGTGGGGCGGCGCGGTGGATCTGGTAATGAGCTGCGACATGGTCGTCGCGGACCGCAGCGCAAGCTTTGCCATGACTCCGGTGAACATTGGATTGCCCTACACCACCAGTGGATTGCTGCGCTTCTTCAACAATTTGCCGATTCATGTGTTGAAGGAAATGTTTTTCACTGCACAAAAGCTCGATGCGGTGCGGGCGGAACGGTTTGGTCTGGTCAACCGACTGGTCGACACTGATGTGCTGGAAGCGACCGCGCTGGAGCTGGCACACGGCATCGCCTGCAAAGCGCCGCTAGCCGTTGCGGCGGTCAAGGAACAGCTGCGTATCCTCGAAGACTTGCAACCGATTCCGGTGCAGGCGATGGAGCAGATTGCCGAACTGCGCCGACAAGCCTGCGAAAGTGCTGACTTTGGCGAAGGACTGGCAGCCTTTGCCGAGCGCCGGCCAGCAGCATTTAATGGCAATTAGCACGACAGCGTTGAAAGCTTCTGTGTTTGTACGACCGACTTCGCAGGCAAGCCACGCTTCCTCGTTTCGTCACGCTCGGCCCGAAGCGAGTCGATTGCTAAACATCCCGAAACAATAACAACAAGGACGGTACCTGCGGGACCGTCCGAATGCGGGGAGTCAGATTGAAATGAATAATGAAATTCTGTCGATTTTAGTGCTAGTGGTCATTTTCGGCATCGCCAGCGTGTTGCCCATCAATATGGGCGCGCTGGCGTTCGCGGCGGTCTTTATCGTCGGTTCGGTGATAATGGACATGACACCGGCGACCATCTTCGCCGGCTTTCCCAGTGACCTGTTCCTGACTTTGGTCGGTGTCACCTATTTATTCGGCATCGCCCAGAACAACGGCACCATCGATTGGCTGATCGAACGGGCAGTGTTGATGGTGCGTGGCCATGTCGCCTGGATACCCTGGGTGATGTTCGTGGTGGCGGCGCTGCTCACCGGTTTCGGTGCGCTGAGCCCTGCGGTGGCAGCCATCCTCGCGCCTATTGCTCTCAACTTCGCCGTGCAGTACCGCATCAACCCCGTGCTCATGGGACTGATGGTGATTCACGGCGCTCAAGGCGGCAGTTTCTCCCCTGTGAGTATTTTCGGTGGCATAACCAATCAGATCGTTGCGTCCTCCGGGCTGCCTTATGCACCGTTCACTCTGTTCATCGCCAGCCTGCTGTTCAACCTGGGGATTGCCATGGTGGTATTCGTAGTCTTCGGTGGTTTACGTAGCGCTCGCGTGTCAATGGTGGTGGTCCCGTCCGGTCCCGAATTGCATGCTGCCGGTGCATCGCTGGCCATTCTTGGCCACGGTGGTACGCCGGCGTCCCCTGCTTATCATCGTACTGACCTGACGGGTGCCGGTGCGCCGCTACATACCCTCAGCGGCCTGGACGGGGCCAAGCTGTCGACGCTGGTCGGGCTGTTGGCCCTGGCGATCTCGGCATTAGTGTTCAAGTTCAATATCGGGTTGGTGGCCATGACGGTCGCGGTAGTCCTGGCCATGTTCGCGCCCAAGGCGCAGAAGGCGGCCATCGACAAGGTCAGTTGGTCGACTGTTCTGCTGATTACCGGGATCATCACTTACATCGGAGTGATGCAGACCATCGGTACCATCGACTATGTCGCCCATGGCATCTCCGGCTTGGGTGAACCGCTGCTGGTCGCTTTGCTGCTGTGCTTCACGGCCGCAATTATCTCGTCCTTCGCTTCGTCCACGGCGTTGCTAGGGGTGATCATTCCCCTGGCCGTGCCATTCTTGAGCCAGGGCCACATCAGTGCGGTCGGCGTGGTCGCGGCTATCGCCATTTCCACCACCATCGTCGACACCAGCCCGTTCTCCACCAATGGTGCGCTGGTGGTTGCCAATACCCCCCCGCTGGAGCGAGAAAAAGTGTTGCGCAGTCTGCTGATCTATAGCGCGGTGGTTGCCCTGGTGGGACCCTGTGTTGCCTGGTTGACCCTGGTGGTGCCCGGGGTGCTCTGAGCCTTCGGGTCAGGCCCTGATCAACCTGACGGACTCAATTTTTCCGTCACCTGCCACGAGGGGTAAACTCCTACACGATTTTCGGAAGGGAAGAATCGAAGCCATAAGTGCAGAACCTGCCCGCCCGCAAAAATGAGCCTTTTGAAATGGAAGTCATCTCATGTTCGAACGTAACAAACTGGTTCCGGAGTTAATGGTAAGCAACCTGGATAGCAGCCTGGCTTTTTGGGTTTATTGCCTGGAGTTCAAAGTAGCTTATCAACGCCCGGAAGATGGATTTGCATACCTTGATTTGAATGGTGCTCAAGTAATGCTTGAGCAGGTTGATTCGGACGCGGGTCAATGGCTGACTGCGCCGTTGACTAAGCCGTTTGGAAGAGGCATCAACCTACAGATTGATGTTGAGGCTGTCGCACCCATCATCCAAAAACTTGATCAGGTTGGATTTCCTCTCTATCGAGAATGCAAAGACACCTGGTATCGGGCTGACAATGTAGAAGTAGGCCAGCGCGAATTCATCGTCCAGGATCCCGACGGTTATCTCGTAAGGTTGGTAGAGCGGTTGGGTGAGAGACCGGCTTGCTCAATCTGAATCAGAGCAGCCCTTGACGAGTGGCGACGGTCGTGACCCTCCCCTCTCGTCCCACTGCACCGCTCAAAGCCCCTTCCCCTGCTACGCACCCTTCACACTCACGCCTGATCCATAGCCTCTTCTACCACGCCCTTATCCTCCCCCAGGAACCCGCCGCTTTGATGCTGCCAAAGCCGCGCATAGACGCCGTTCTTCCCGAGCAATTCGGTGTGGGTGCCCTGTTCGATGATGCGTCCGTCATCCATGACGATGAGCCGATCCATGGCTGCAATCGTGGACAGCCGATGGGCGATGGCGATCACCGTCTTGCCCTGCATCATTTCATCGAGGCTTTCCTGAATGGCCACTTCGACTTCCGAATCCAGCGCGCTGGTGGCCTCGTCAAGAAGCAGGATCGGGGCGTTCTTGAGCATCACCCGGGCAATCGCGACGCGTTGGCGCTGGCCGCCCGACAGCTTGATGCCCCGCTCACCCACAAGGGTGTCGTAACCGGTATGGCCTTGCCGGTCGCTCAATTGACTTATGAATTCATCGGCCTGGGCATTGGCCGCGGCGCTGCGGATTTGCGCGTCGGTCGCATCGGGACGGCCGTAGGCGATGTTGTCGCGAATGGAACGGTGCAGCAGTGAGGTATCCTGCGTGACCATACCGATGCAGCCACGCAGGCTGTCTTGCGTCACTTGTGCGATGTTTTGGCCGTCGATGCGAATCTCCCCGCTGTCGACGTCATAGAAACGCAGCAGCAAGTTGATAAGCGTGGATTTGCCGGCGCCAGAGCGGCCAACCAAGCCGATTTTTTCGCCCGGGCGGATGCTCAGGCTCAGGCCATCGAGCACCTGGCGTTCACCATTGTAATTGAAGCTCACCTTATCGAAGGTTACCGCGCCGCCGGAGGTCACCAGCACGCCGGCACCCGGCGCGTCCTGCACCTTGGTGCCCTGGGTCAGCGTCGCCATGCCATCCTGTACGGTGCCGATGCTCTCGAACAGCGAGGTCATTTGCCACATGATCCAGTTCGACATGCCATTGATACGCAACGCCATGGCGGTGATTGCCGCCACGGCACCTGCGCCGACCTCACCCTGGTGCCATAGCCACAGGGCATAACCACCCGCTGCCATGATCAACGCCACCACCAATGCCTGGTTGACGATTTCGAACTGGCTTACCAGGCGCATCTGGCGAAAGCCGGTGTGCTTGAAATCCTCCATCGCTGCGCGCGCGAAGTGCGCTTCACGATTGGAGTGGGAGAACAGCTTCACCGTAGTGATGTTCGTGTAGGCGTCCGAGATACGCCCGGTCATCATCGACCGCGCATTAGCCTGTTCCTGCCCGACTTTCCCCAGACGGGGCACGAAGTACAGCATGGCCAGGCCGAACAACACGACCCAGGCAACGAAAGGCAGCATCAGTTTCAGAGCGAAGCCGCCGGCCAGTGCGATGATCGCAATGAAATACACCCCGATCCCGGGTGCGATCTCGATAAGGGTGAATAGCACGTCGCGCACCGCTAGCGCAGTCTGCATCACCTTGGTAGTGACTCGGCCGGAAAACTCATCGGAAAAAAACGAAAGGCTTTGTCGCAGCATCAGGCGATGGAAGTCCCAGCGCAGCCGCAACGGCAAGTTAATCGCCAATATCTGGTGCTGCACCATGGTGCGCAACGCCACCAGCCCGACACTGGTCACCATTACGATGCCCATGCCCCACAACACGCGACTTTCCTGCGCAGCTGCTTCACCGCCTGCCTGCCAGGTCGAGAGCAGGTCCACGACCTGCCCGAGGAAGGAAAACAGCCAGGCTTCGTAAATCGACACACCGGCACTTAGTAGCGCAAGTGCAAGGATGTAACCGCGGGCGCCCCGCGTACAGGCCCACAGGAAGCGAGCCAGGCCATCGGGTGGCGGTGGTACCTCGTCAGGAGGAAAGGGGTCGAGCCTTCGTTCAAACGCACGAAGCATGGAGTTCTCCAAAACGATCAAGTTGAGGAGATTCTGCCATTGAACGGTTGCTTTGAGGGTTTTGCGAAGTTGAGGTATGACGCTGTTGGCAGGTCGCTCTTAGGATCGGGTTGCCGGATGCGGGCTATCAAACGTTGCCAGAGACCCGGTCGGCAGGGATAGATCGGCCGGTATCGAAGGGAACAGGCCAAGACCGGACGCTCATCCAAGGACCGCTTTCAGCCAGAAGCAGCCGAAAACATCACAGACAGAAACGCAGGTGGCTGAGGAAATTCATGCCAATGGCGACTGATTGAACATGACTCATAGCATTCACTACAGAGAACTAAATTCAGTCATCCTCGAAAGTCCACCCTGATGTCTAAGGTGCCATGCATCACTTCCCTTAATGCCTCCACTAAAGCGGAAGCGGCAGGCGGTAAAGTAGTACCTGCCAGGCGGGAAATACCGATCTGTTCCAGAATCATAGGTTCTAAAGCGGGAAGCGGAACAAGGCTACTACTGTGTGCCGGATCGAAAACAACCGACTGGGGCAATATCCCAAGAAGGTCTGTCTGTTTTAATAGCCAAAGTATATTGAAGAAGGACACCGTTTCTATAGCTGCACACGGCGGATCAACATTTTCCCGATAAAAGATGCTATCAAACTGCTTCCGCAAGGTCGTCTCTGCGGGTGGAAGAATCCAGGCTTCGCGTGCGAGTTCTTCAAGTTGAACCTTTGATTGTTGAACAAGAGGATGTCCCCTCCTCGCAACAACGATGGCATTCTCGCTAAAAAGAGCTTCCTGAGAGACAGCAGCACTTGAGCCAACATCGGAAAGCCTCCCGATCAGGAAGTCTAGCTCTCCCGAGATAAGTCGAGGTATCAGTTCGCCACTCACTCCATCGACAATTTTAATACTGACACTTGGCTGTTTTTTCCAAAGCCGTGCAATAGCCGCAGGCACGAGATAACTTGATCCGGTTAGCACACTTCCTATGGCAACACGTCCCGCATGCCCCTTGCCAAGAGCATCAATAGCTTGGGAGACATGGTCTAGCTGGGCAAGCACCATTCGGCTGCGCTCTACAAAGGCCCGACCAAGCTCTGTAGGTGTAACGCCTCGACGGTTCCGTATGTAGAGCTGAGCCCCCACGGCCTCTTCAAGGTCTTGCAAGAGCTTGCTGGCAGTTGGCTGTGAGAGGTGAAGCGAGCGCGCTGCATGCACGACACTGCCATATTCGAACAAGGCTATAGCTAAGCGAAAGTGCCTTACTGTCGCCCATCTTTCCAGTCTGTCCAGTCCCATGTGATATTCCAATTCCCGATACCACCATCACTATATTCTAGATTTACGAATACCATAACCCCCCCTAGAATCTGTCCATGGGAGCCGTCTTCCTACTCGAACGCATGATTAAAGCCCCCCAAAAGACCTAGGGCGGATTAATAGAAAATATCACCAGCAACATGCACTGCCTTTGTTGCCGCGCCGAAGCGACAACACTCAACCAGACTTGAAAACTTAACAGTTGAAAGCAAGAGCTTTTCTTGTCGTTGCTTTTAGTTACTGGCTAGTTTCGCCATCATCAACATAATCGGAGCAAGAACTATATGAGTGCCAAAAACCTCGAAACCGTTAAAAATTACTTTAAATACTGCGTAGACGGAAAAGATGCCGAGCGAGTTTCCGAATACTTTGACATCGACGTAATTGTGCACCGGCCTGACTGCGACGCTCCAATCCATGGTCTGGAAAACTTCAAGCGAGCCTTGAGCACAAATGTTCTCGATCGATACCAGGCAATTAACACTACCTTCAGTAAGGAAGTCGTCACTGATGACGTTGTGGTGGTCGCATTGACGCATTTCGCCACCGGGTCAAATACGTGGCATGGTTTTAACGTTGAAGGTAAGAGCCTGACTTGGACAGCCCTTACGTATTTCCGTTTTAACGGGGAAGGTAAGGTTGTCGAAGAAATCGTAGAACGAAACGAACTGTTCATGGCCAAACAACTAGGGATCATCAACTACGACTGACGTTTGCCAAGACCACCAGGTAGCCGTCCCTCCACTGCCCAGACTGTTACTCAAGAAAGAACCGCGCAAGAACTTGACCGGTACCGACGGGTCAATAGCTGTCTACTCGATAGGCAGCTATCGGCCAAGAGCCGTCGTTCAGGACAGTACAAACGACTG
>RCUU01001223.1_pt1 | contig 12599 bp, 9 predicted proteins | sample 2166211 | NCBI WGS metagenome assembly RCUU01 (sample SAMN09932620, study PRJNA488358) | compost metagenome | feature: garden; material: soil; isolation source: compost soil in phenylacetic acid-enriched culture | place: Germany: Experimental Botanical Garden Goettingen | collected 2016-01-27
TATTTTTCAACACACCGGGATGAACATCTCGAAGAACTAAAACAATGGCTCAAGATTCCAAGTATTTCTGCCTTGTCTGAGCATAAGGACGATGTACTAGCTGCAGCCCATTGGCTGACAGACACACTAAAAAAAGCCGGACTTGAGAACATTGAACTTCATCCGACAGCGGGACATCCCGTCATATATGCTGATTATCTTCATGCTCCGGGTAAGCCAACGATTCTTGTATACGGTCACTACGATGTACAGCCAGTAGATCCATTAAACCTGTGGACCACGCCTCCATTCGAACCAGAAATCCGTGACGGCAAGCTGTATGCACGCGGAGCAACCGATGACAAAGGACAAGTATTCATTCACCTCAAAGCGATTGAAGCAATACTGAAACAAGAAGGTACTCTTCCTGTTAACATCAAGCTATGCATCGAAGGTGAAGAAGAAATCGGTAGCGTAAATCTGCCTCCATTCTTGGAAGCTAATAAAGAAAAGCTGGCTGCAGACGCAGTTCTAGTCTCCGATACATCTCTATTGGAACGCGGTCGTCCAGCAATTTGCACAGGACTGCGTGGTCTAGGATCACTTGAAGTTAGCGTGACTACAGCTCTTACAGACCTTCACTCCGGATCTTACGGTGGTGGCGTTCCGAATGCACTGCATGCGCTAGTGTCCTTGCTGAGCTCACTTCATGACGACAAAGGTCGTGTTTCTGTAGAAGGCTTCTATGATGGTGTACCTGAGCTTTCTCCAATGCTACGGGAGGAGTTCGTGAAGCAGGGCGTAAATGAAGAAAAAATCCGTGAAGGTCTTGGACTCGACGCGCTATACGGCGAAGAAGGTTATTCCTTTGTAGAACGGATTGGTGCTCGTCCTACACTTGAGCTTAATGGTGTCTACGGTGGCTTCCAAGGCGAAGGCAGCAAAACGGTTATTCCGAAAGAAGCACATGCCAAGATTACCTGCCGTCTCGTTGGCGATCAGGACCCACAGCATATTCTTGATGTCGTTGAGGCACATCTGAAGGCTAATATTCAAACCGGAGCGAAAGTACATGTGCAGCAAATGGAGAAGGCACGTGCCTTTAACATTGATCCATCGAATCCTATTCTGCAAACTGCAGCAGACGCTTACGGCAAAGTATACGGAATCCGTGCCCTCTTCACCAAAGATGGCGGTTCCATTCCAATCATGGAAAGCTTCTCCCGTGTACTTGAAGCACCCGTCGTCCTGATGGGCTTTGGCCTTGATGACGAGAACCTGCATGCACCGGATGAGCATTTCAACCTTGAGAACTTTGATAAGGGATTGCTTACCATTGTCGAATTCTTGAAGACTGTATAAGAGAAACAGATACTATAAAAAGGCAGACTCCTCTTCGTTGAGGAGCCTGCCTTTTTGATTAACAACTATAAAAACATAAAAAAATCCTTGCATCGCAAGGATTGGTAGTTTAAAAGTATGGAGCGGGTGATGGGAATCGAACCCACGCTATCAGCTTGGAAGGCTGAAGTTCTACCATTGAACTACACCCGCATTAGAAAGTGAGTACAAGAGATATTGTATCACCCCTATATATAAAAATCAACATTTTTTTATTTACAAGGAAGCGCCGAGGGGTGTCTTTTTCAAAAACGATGACTCAAATTCAGCCGCTTGAATAGGTTTACTGAACAAAAAACCTTGAGCTTCATGACAATGCTGCTCGCGCAAAAACTGCAACTGCTCCTTGTTCTCCACCCCTTCTGCGGTGACCTTAAGCTTCAAATGATGTGCCATAGAAGTAATCGTGGAGACTATAGCAGCATTATTACTATCTTCCATCACCTCGGAGACAAACGATCTGTCAATCTTCAGCCTGTCGATCGGCATATTCTTCAAATAGTGCAATGAACTATAGCCTGTACCAAAATCATCGATGCTAATAAATACACCTAGATCTTTCAAACGCTTCAGCTGATCAAAAGCCGTTTCTTTATCTAAGGTCATACTCTCTGTAATTTCAAGATCGACATAACATGGATCCAATCCAATATCGGTGAGAATAGAATGAATTTTACCTGCTAGATTCGGCTGAAGGAATTGATGCATAGATAAATTGATGGAGACGCATATCGGCTGGTATCCAGCTAGCTGCCACTGTTTATTTTGAAGACATGCTGTCTTAAGCACCCATTCCCCAATCGGAACGATCAGCCCGCTATCCTCAGCTAATGGAATAAACTCATTAGGTGAGACAATACCACGTTTAGGATGATTCCAACGCAATAACGCTTCCATTCCTACAATCTCTTCCGTCTCCAGCTGCACCTTCGGTTGATATACGAGATAGAATTCATCTCGCTCAAGTGCTCTACGAAGATCATTCTCCAGCTTCAGTCGTTCTTTTGCTTTCATCTGCATGGCTGGGATATAACGACGAATCTCCACGCCTTGTTCCTTCGCATTATGAACCGCTGTATCCGCATTTTGAATTAGATGTTCAGCAGTTTCCCCATCACCAGGATAAATACTCATCCCCAAGCTGAGCGAGATATGGTATTCACCAGATTCTATCTCAACGGGGGCTTCAAATAATCTAAGCAACTCTGTAGCCCGAGCCAAGCGTTCTGCAAGACTAGCTCTATCTGTCATTAGAAAAGCAAACTCATCTGCTCCCATACTATACAGCTCTTCAGTCGGTCTAGCCTCTTTACTAAGCCGTTCAGACACCAATTTTAATAAGAGGTCTCCAGCATAATGACCAAGAGAGTCATTTATATTCTTAAAATGATTAATATTCATGATAGCCAGCGCTGAGAATTGATCTCGCGACTCTGTCCCTCCAGCATCAATCATTTCTTCTACACGCTGTGTCAGTCGACGTCGATTCGGGAGTCCTGTTAAATCATCATGATACGCCAAAAAATTGATCCGTTCCTCGGCCAACTGCTTCTCGTAAAATGGCTCTTCAATCGTCAGACGATACACGCCGGTAAGCAACTGGTAATATGCAACTCCGCTACATAACATCCCAAAGAGATCATCAATACTCCCACCGCTTAAAGGAGTCATAAAAAAAGCCTGGCCCAGAGAGAAAAAAATAAGTGCACGAATGATAACAAGCATCGAGGCTGACTTTTCATTTTTCCCAGGAAACACGATGACAGCAACTCCTGCTAAATAAACAAAAAGTACTGCCAGATCAACGAATTGTTTAAAAGTACTCATCCAAGGCTTAACAAACAACTCTGGCACTGCGGAGTGGATAAATATAAATAATGTGATAAAGAGCACGATCAACATGAACGCGATTCTGAATACATTTCTTTTTTCGGTAACCGACACAGGTTTATCTTCTCTACTAAAAATAAACAATATGCCCAATCCACTGGATAGTCGCGAAAAGGTAAGCAGCCACCTAGATTCCTCAGGGGTTATTAACGATGAAATCAATGGAAATGCCACAAAGCCGAGTGTATGCAAGAAATCAATAATACATATTCCACCAAAAAGAGCAGCGACATATAATCTTCCTTTAGATAATCTGCTAGAGAAGAACAACCAGCCCTGTGCAAATATCGCAAATCCAAAAGCAACCGTACAGCAGCCGACAATGAGATAGAGTGCAGAAACAATCTCCCAATTGTCCAATCGGTTTAGCGATGTATGGAAAATTTGAATGAACAGGAACAGTAAGGCTCCTATAATAGCCGCTTGAATTGTCTTTTTCTCTTCTTGTCTCATAAGTCCCTCGCGTCTGAAAATGATGTCTATTAATAAGCAACTATGTATAGTCTTGTCCTATGTATAAATATCGGCTAGATTGGTCTTTAAAGTTACATTTCTTTTAAACAGAAGCGTTTTTATAATTTATATTCATAAATCTTGCATAAATATAAACCATTTTTTTCAAGCCGGCAAGCATAATTGCCTCCATTCTCCATCTAAGGACGGTAAGCTTTTTCCGTAAAAAAGTTAAGCATAATTTAGTAGTGAAACTTATTCATTTTTGATGCAATAAAAAAAGCACTTCCCCCAAAGAATGGGTTCAGTGCTTATGAACAACAGGTTTATTTATCTCCGAAGTTTACCTCTGGTGTTGTAAGTTTATCATAGAAATCAACCGCTTTATCCTTATCCGCTGATACGCGAAGCGCCATAGCCGAACGTGGATGCTCATCAAGCGTACCCGTGATCATGTAAGGAATGATATAGCCCCACTCTTCCTTTTCACGTAAAGGAATCATCAAACGTTCAATGATATCAATTACAGGGCGTAAAGTGTAGCGTGTATTCTTCAAATGAGTCACAAGCAGCTCTGTAGGACAGTTTCCGGCAGCACGTCCCATTCCATAACAGGAAGCATCCAGCAACTCTACACCTTTTTCAGCAGCAATCAACGTATTGGAGAACGCCAGTTGAAGATTATTGTGGGTATGTACGCCCAGGCGTTTGTTTGGCAAATGAGTTTTGAACTTCTCTACCAAATAATTGATGTCATTGTGATCTAGACTTCCGTATGAATCCACAATGTATACTACATCAACTACGCTCTCACGAATCATTTCGAAAGCTTCTAATAATTCATTCTCCATTACATTCGACAATGCCATAATGTTGATCGTTGTTTCATAACCTAGATCATGGAAAGTTTGTACCAATTGCAAAGCTTTCTCCACATCTTTACTATAGCAAGCCACCCGAATCAGATCCAGCATACTTTCGCTGCGAGGTAAAATATCATTTTCATCCACACGACCGATATCAACCAAAGCGGAAAGCTTGGTATGTCCCTTTTGCGGGATAACTTTACGTAAGAAATCATCGTTCAGAAAACGCCATGGTCCGGCACCTTCTGCTCCTTTGAGCAGTTTAGGGGAGTTTTTATAACCGATTTCCATATAGTCAACGCCAGCCTCATTCAAGCCGGCATACAAATTTTGCACAAATTCCACGCTGAAATCCCAGTTGTTCACTAGCCCCCCATCGCGAATGGTACAGTCAACAATTTTACATTGATTCGTCTTCATAATTATCTCCCTTCAATTCCTGCAATCATCGTAACCGCTATTGCAATCATTATAACCGCTAGCATAGCTTTACTATGCAATTTATATCGTTCAATCATACTTTAATGAAGAATAAAATGTAAAGGATATTTCGTCAAACCTTTAGAGGCGATAACACTTTTTATCAGCGATAAATGTCACAGTGTACAAAATTTAAAAATGCTACATTACAATAAAACAGTTGAGATTGATTCTCAATCTCTTTTGGAGGGATTACAATGGTTACTTCTACCTGCTGTTCCTTGCTGCAACTACAACCTGGTACTGGCGGACATATTCATAAAATAGAAGGAATGAACCCTATTCTACGCCGTCGTCTTGCTGATCTTGGAGTGTCTGAGGGTGTGAACATCCGCCTTAAAGGAAAGGGACCTTTTTGGGGCCCCATTACGCTAGAATGCAACGGACAACTGTTCGCCATTCGCCGAAAAGAAGCTTCCCTGATTGAGGTGAATGTATCTTGAATTCTATAGCTCTTGTGGGCAATCCCAACACAGGTAAAACTTCTCTCTTCAATACTTTAACGACTTCATACGAATATGTTGGTAACTGGTCAGGGGTTACGGTAGAGAAGAAGATAGGAAATCTGAAGAATGGGGCTGGCAAGCTCATTGATTTGCCCGGCATTTATTCTCTTCACCCGCTCTCACGGGATGAGGGTGTCGCAGCTCAATATCTAATAGAAGAATCCCCTGAAGCATTAATTAATATCGTGGATGCCTCCCAACTGGAACGCAATCTGCTGCTCACCCTTCAACTGCTGGAGTATGGCAAGCCTACTGTACTCGGTCTTAATATGATTGACGTCGCTAACAATCGTGGTATCCGTATCAATCAAACCATTTTGCAATCCAGATTAGGTATCACGGTCCTCCCACTTATAGCAAGAACCGGTAAAGGCAGTGTACAGATGCTCAGCATCCTGGAGGAATCGTCAGCTATACCTGCTGTAAAGTTCAAGCTGAATTATGGTGAAATCGTCGAACGAGGGATTTCTTCTATAGAAAAGGAATTAAGTTCTATTAAGGATCTACCCAATCATCGCTGGGTCGCTCTACAGATCATGGAGCAGAATCCTGTTATTCTTGAATTTCTAAAATCACGTCTAGATATTACAGGACTGCTGAATATCTGTGAATCTTGTCAAAGTGAACTACAAATCAAAAAACTCGCCCTGACACTCCCGCAATGGATTCGCTCGAGCCGTATGGAGTATATTCACAATATTTGTGATGAAGTACTTGATACGACAGCTCAGAAGCCCCATAACTTGACAGAAAGATTAGATTCGCTGTTGACTCATCGCTTTTTGGGACTGCCCCTATTCATTTTCTTTATGTATGCTCTCTTTAAGACCACATTTGACTGGGTTGGTGGGCCTCTATCGGATATCGTAGATGGCTTGATATCTGGTCCTATTAGTGATGGTACCAACTCACTTCTTCAGACCATTGGAGCTTCCAGCTTCACACATGCATTGATTGTCGATGGTATTATCGGCGGTGTAGGCGGCGTGTTGGTCTTTGTTCCGCAGATCTTCATTCTCTTTTTAATCATTTCCTTCCTGGAGGATTCCGGTTACATGGCAAGGGTCTGCTTGTTAATGGACAGCACCATGGAACGAATGGGACTGAACGGAAAAGCATTCATTCCTTTCATCATTGGGTTTGGTTGTAATGTACCGGCGATTATGGCGGCACGAAGCATCGAACAGCCTAAAGACCGCATGCTGACAACCCTGTTAATGCCACTGATGTCCTGTTCTGCAAGATTACCTGTTTATGCATTATTTGCAGTTGTATTCTTCCCTAATCAACAAGCGTTAGCCGTTCTCTCTATGTATGTCATGGGTATTGTGTTTGCACTAATTCTTTGTAAGGTATTCTCTAAATACTTATTCAAAAATGATTCCTCCATCTTCATCATCGAACTCCCTCCTTACCGTATGCCGCAGATCAAGACCTTATCACGCAGCACTTGGGAGAAGGGCAAAGGTTTCCTTCGTAAAGCGGGAACGATTATTCTAGCTGGATCAGCGATAATCTGGTTTATGTCTTATGCTGGTCCTGGCGGATTTGATGTAGATATGGATCATAGCTTCCTGGCAAAATTCGGAGGCATGATTGCACCACTACTGGCACCGCTTGGTTTCGGAACGTGGCAAGCTGGCTCTACATTGGTTCCAGGGTTTTTAGCTAAAGAGGTTGTTGTCTCTACAATGAATATCATCTATCACGCACCGGATACCGCAGGATTAGAGAATCAAATTTCACAAGTCTTTACACCGCTGAGTGCAATCAGCTTTATGGCCTTTATCCTGTTATACGTTCCTTGCCTGGCCACTGTAGGGGTTATCAAAAAGGAAACAGCCTCTTGGAAATGGACCTTCTTCTCCATTGGCTATTCTCTTACTCTGGCGTATTTCGTATCTTTTGTTATTTTTCAAGGCGGGCGATTATTAGGCTGGTCGTAGAACTTGATATTTGCAGATTCTCTTGATGAAAGTGGGGCTACCGTAATGATAAATGTTCTGATCGTCACTCTGATCTTCGGTTATTCAGGCTGGATGATCTATCGACATGTGCAAAAGGGCAAGCAGGGCGCTTGTGCTGGCTGTGATAAGGCTAAGAGCTGCTCAGCAGCGTCTCTAGATTCCCCCCTCTCCTGCTCTTCAACACCTGTTAACAAGAAGAAGTAGGCTTGTAATATGAGCAATAAATAGAGATTTATCGTTTAGTCTCCTTTACTAACGGGTATGTTTGTTATAAGCAACTACAGACCATCCCAAGGAGGTAATTCCTATGAACACCAAAAAGACGTTATTTACAACAGTCGCATTAGGGGCTGCATATCTACTCAAGAATAAGGGAACTCGCGATAAAATTATGAACGGTATTCAATCCTACACTTCTCAATCAAAGGCCAAAAAATCCAGTCGTACTATTTAAGCTTCTTATTTCTTGAATTCCAATAAAGGGAGGGGTGTCTCCTAAACCAGAGTATGGTTTAGGAGACACCCCTTGTTGTTTATGGAGAGCTAATCATTCGCTTTCGTTCAGTAACCACTGGACCAATGTGCGGACCATGACACCTGTACCGCCTCTAGGATGAACTCCACGTTCTTTAGATAGAAATGCTGTTCCAGCAATATCTAGATGTATCCACGGCAAACCTTCCGCAAATTCACCTACGAATAACCCAGCGGTAGTAGCTCCCCCATATCTTCCTGCGGTGTTACGGATATCAGCCACTTCACTCTTTAACAGCTCACGAAATTCCGGGTAAGCCGGAAGCTGCCATATTTTTTCACCTGAAATGTTAGCTGCTGTCAGAAACTGCGCCATAAATTCCTCGTTGTTAGTAACAGCACCTGTTGCTATATCTCCTAATGTCGACAACACCGCACCTGTCAGCGTGGCGACATCAATGATTCGTTTCGCTCCCCATTCCCGAGCATAGGTCAGCGCATCCCCTAGTACAAGTCTGCCTTCTGCGTCGGTGTTCAGCACTTCTATGGTTCTTCCGCTCATTGATGTAATGATATCCCCGGGTTTAAAAGCATTAGAAGAAGGCATATTCTCAGCGGATGGAATGACCATTACAACATTAATTCGTGGACGTAATCGGCCAAGTGCCTCCATCACTCCGAGCACAGCTGCTGCGCCCCCCATATCACTGATTAGCTCTTCCATGCCTGGGGCTCTTTTTAAGGAAATTCCCCCCGTATCAAAAGTAATCCCTTTACCGACCAATCCCACAACGTTATCCCAGTGTCCTGTCCCCTGATAACGGATGACGATCATACGCGGAGGGTTTGCACTTCCTTTTCCAACTGCGAGCAAACCGCCCATTCCTTTTTGCTCAATTTCGCGTTCATCCAGCACTTCGGAAGGAAATCCATAACGTTCAGCAACTTCTATAGCGGCCATAGCAAGGTCAGATGGAGTCAGCAGGTTGCCAGGCATATTCGTCAAGTTACGTGCTAAATTCGTAGCCTCACCAAAAGCGAGCCCCTTCTGTATGCCCAGACTCCAATCACGCTCGATAGCATCCGCTGGCTTCTTCTCCATTGTGAAAATAACTGAGTTTGGACCTGTATATTGAGATTGCTCCTGCTTATAGGTGGGACGGCGATAAGAACCGAGTGATAACCCCTCAGACAACGCGTAGGCAATAGATCCGATATCCCTTTCTACTGTTAGTTCCTGAATATCTTCAGCCACCTGAAACACTAGTTGTACCGCCTTCAATCGAAGTGCTGCACGCGCGATCTGAACTCCCATTTGACGTAGATCTTCAGTCGTAAGAAGTTGGTCCCCCTTGCCAATCAGAATAGCAACGGGACAACCGGAGGGATGTTCTAGAGGTAGTGCATAAGTCTGATTCAGCTTCCCACTAAATAGTCCTGTCTTCGCCAATAGGCGAATTCTGTCATTCCATCGCTCAGAGAGGCCTCCATGTTGGGTCTCCGACTCAGAAATGATAAGGATAAGGGCATCACCCTGTATTTCATTTATAGTACTGCCACTGTTAAACTCTATATTCATTTTGTAATACCTCCATTTGTCTCCCCAAGCGAATTCCCATTGTAACATAAGTAAGACCGATCTCTGCATCTGTATTATCCGCAGGGATCAGCCTCTTAACACTTTATATTCTAATCAAGTGTACTAATGGATTAATGGCAATGAGATTACAAAATGAGTACCTTCGTTAACTCTACTGCTGACAGAAATACATCCACCATGATTTTTGATGATTCGGTCACTCACGGAAAGCCCGAGCCCCGTCCCATTCTCCTTCGTTGTAAAAAATGGACTGAACAACCTGTCCAGTGTACGGATATCCATTCCTTTACCGTTATCAGAAATGAAAATACGGACCTCAGAACCCTCTCTACGGGCTCCAACCTCTATTAGACCCATTAGACCATCTGCCCTATCCGTAACGGCCTCCATGGCATTTCTAATCATGTTGAGGACTACCTGCTTCATTTGTTTTACATCTCCAGAAATCATCATGTCCCCCTGAAAAGAATGTAGATTGATCTGGCATCCTTTCATCAAGGCTTCGCTCTCTGTAAGCAGCACTACCTCCTTGAGCAAGGCGGACACAGGAATCATTCCCACTTGAGGAACTGAGGGCTTGGATGATGTTAGAAATTCATGGATGATATCGTTCGCCCGATCGATCTCCGCCAATATAATCTTGCCATATTCCTGTTTCCCAAGCTGCTGCAGATGCGGGTGAAGCAATTGAATAAATCCACGGATCGCGGTTAATGGATTCCGGATTTCGTGGGCAATAGATGCAGATAATTTACCTAGCACAGCCAAACTATCATTTTGGTAAGCCGTTTGCTCAATCAACTTATAATCGGAGATCTCTTTAACTGTAAACAAATAACAACCCTTCATTTGCTCTCCACAGCATAATGTAACCTTCCAGTAACGACCATACTCGTCTAAAAATTCATAATTAGATTTTCCTTTGTATACCATCTCTCTATAACTTTGCAGGACTTGCTTTTTCTTAAAGCGGCTTAAACGAACGTTAGATAGCAGGTGTGATATTGTACAGCCAACAAGGGAGTGACGGGTTAGTTCAAGCAGCCCGTACATTTGCTTATTTACAAAACTTATAACTCCCTCTTCATCAAAAAGCATGATTCCGCTGTCAATATTCTCTAGTACATCCTCGTATGTAGTATCCACAGGCCCAGATTGATAGGTTCTTCCCGGTAATAGAAGACTTTCTTGATATTGGCTAATCACGATACGAAGTTCCCCCTTTTACTGCATTTGACGAAGACGCTAAAGCGACATCAAATTACTATGTATTTGAGTATATGACGAAGCCGCCAGAACATTCGGTAATCGTTGCACTTTTTCCAACCGGTTAAATTATATTCCAATCATATCCAAGTGAAGTAGACAACGCAATCAGAGAAACTGTCGAATAATAAAAAAATTCATAAAATGATTCCAAAGACATATAAAATATCACATCAAATTATATTTATTACTATTAATTCGTTCAAATGATTTAATTCTATTTTAAAAATAAGAAAATTTAAAAAGCCCTCGCGGTTGCGAAGGCCTTAATAAAGAAATGGGTCAGACCCAAATTGTAAATGATTTTATGCTTTTTGTTGCAAACGAAGGCGTCTTTGACTCATTACAGCTAATCTTTTCTTCAATTCCCGTTCCCATTTTGTATCCTCAATCTGTTTGGCTACTGCAAGCAGGTCAAGTGCCATATCGATCTGGCTCCGCACAATAGCTAGAGGTTCTTCACTCTCGATGTTAATGACATTCTCGAATATTGCAGCTTCGTCTTCCATGACATAATCCTGAAAATCCACATCAGTAACACCGTCTCCATGCGCGTATTCCGCCAAGATCTCATATTCATTCTCGACCTTATAGTGAACCTCTACACGATGACATACCGGACAAAAAAGCAGGGGAACATTATGGACTTGCGTGCGATAATGTTTAAGGGTTCCCTTTGTTCCTACCATACTCGCTCCACAGCAAAAGCTCATATTTGTTCGCCCTCCTTAGATTAACTAACCGTTTAGTTTTTATTATTGTATTACATTACCCTAATGGAGATTCCTCCACTCGAGGACATAATATAACTTTTCACGCCTATTTTCAAATCCATTTTTTATTTTAAGACTTTTGGAGTAAAAAACCTCCTTACAGAAAAAACTTCTGCAAGGAGGTCCAAATCAGAATATCAAAGGTCAGGATGATAACAGAATATCGTTTAAAGGTTTCTGTCACCGGGTTTCCAGTTCATTGGGCATAAACCGCCAGACTGCAGTGCTTGAAGAACACGAAGCGTTTCTTCTACGCTGCGACCTATATCATTATGATTAACGACTTGGTATTTCAATTCGCCTTCTGGATCGATTATGAACAATCCGCGCAATGCGATACCTTCTTCTTCAATCAGAATACCGTAGTCTTTAGCAACTTGTTTCGTAATATCAGCAGCAAGAGGGAAATTCAACCGGCCAAGACCATTGGAATCCTTAGGTGTATTGATCCATGCTTTGTGGCTGTGGATCGAATCTATACTTGCGCCGAGAATTTCTGCATCCAGCGCTTCGAATTGCGCAGCGGCATCACTGAGAGCGGTGATTTCAGTCGGACAGACAAAAGTGAAATCCAGAGGATAAAAGAACAATACTAGCCACTTGCCACGATAGTCGGACAGACTTACTTTACCAAAGTCCTTACCATCACCGGATACGGTTTGCATAGTGAAATCTGGAGCTGGTTTACCCACTAAACGTTCAGCCATTGCCAAAATCCTCCTTTGATTATGTAAGAAAGCAACCATTTCTTGTCATGATATGCTGGAATAATTTACATCTTGTCTACATATCAAATGGTATCATCGTACAAAATCAAAGTCAATCTAAGACAAATTCCTCTTTAACAGTCATTAGAATTTAGATTTTATTACGCTTTGCGGATTGCTGCAACAATCAGGTCGCCCATTTCAGAGGTACTGAGGGCTTTGCTCTTATCTACGGCA
>RCUU01001225.1_pt1 | contig 12588 bp, 10 predicted proteins | sample 2166211 | NCBI WGS metagenome assembly RCUU01 (sample SAMN09932620, study PRJNA488358) | compost metagenome | feature: garden; material: soil; isolation source: compost soil in phenylacetic acid-enriched culture | place: Germany: Experimental Botanical Garden Goettingen | collected 2016-01-27
CTCTGGCCCTCTGTCCCCGCGCTGTCTTTGTTCCCGTTGCTGTTACTGTTGTTGCCGCCGCATCCCGCAAGAAGCGAAAGGGCCAGCGCAGTCGTTGTAAGCGTTACCAGAGTTTTTCTGCCTGTTTTCTTTTTCATATGAACCCTCCTAAAAGTTTTGTAAGCACAGCTCCTTGAATTCACTTCGTACAAAACTGACCTCATCTTGTAACTCTATGTTAGCCGAATAACAGAAGCGCGGTAATGGTGCTTTCTGCCATACGGTTCTAACCTTTTACAGCTCCGATCGTCAAGCCCTTCACAAAATAACGCTGGATGAACGGGTACAGAAACAGAATAGGTCCGGTAACGACAATGGCCATCGCCATCTTGGTCGACTCGGTGGGCAAATCGCTGCCCAGGCTGACACCGGTACCCGCACCCATGTTGGCAATAAAAGCTGCCGAATTGATCACATTGTACAGATGGAACTGCAGCTGGTACTTATGCGGGTCATTGATGAACAGCGAAGACGAGAACCAGTCGTTCCAGTAGGCCAGGGCAAGAAACAGGCCGACCGTGGCGATGCCGGGCATCGACAGCTGGAGCACAATCCTCCAATAAATTTTGAAATCTCCGGCCCCGTCGATCTTGGCAGATTCGAACAGCTCCTCGGGAACGGCGGAACGGATGAAGTTTTTCATCAGAATGATCAGGAACGGCGTCATCAGCCCCGGAAAAATCAGCGCTCCGTACGAGTCGGTGAGATGCAGATATTTGGTCATCATAATGTACCAGGGGACCAGCCCCCCGCCGAACAGGGTGGTGAAGTAGATATAGAACGAGAAGGTATTGCGGTATTTGAAATCCTTGCGGGCCAGCACATATCCAGCCATGGTCATAAAAAACAGTCCCAGTGTCGTCCCCGTCACCGTCGTGAACAGCGTAACGCCATAGGCACGCAGCACCTCGTCCGGGAAGGTGAACACCGTTTTGTACCCCTCCAGCGAGAATTGCGCCGGTATGAAATGGTACCCTTCCTTAATAATCGATTCATTCGAGGACAAGGAGGCCGAAATAATCAGCAGGAACGGAATCAGGCAGGCCAGCGAGCCGAGAATAATAACCGTATAGGCAAGACCCTGCAGCAGCCTTGTATAATGATCGTCTTTGATATGCATGCTCTTTTTCTCCTTCCGTATCGTGTTCAGCACGTCCTAGAACAAGGCGTAATCATCGTTTATTTTGCGGATAATGTAGTTGACCGTCATGATCAGAATGAAGCCGAACAGCGATTGGTACAGCCCGGCTGCCGTGGCCATCCCGATGTCAAAGGTAACCTTGAGCGAGCGGAACACATACGTATCCAGAATATCCGTAGTATTATAGAGCACCCCGTTGTTGCCGATCAGCTGGTAAAAGAGGTCAAACTGCCCCTTCATAATGCTTCCCAGCGAGAACAGCAGCAGCACAATAAAGGTCGATTTCAGCATCGGCACGGTGATATACCAGATCCGCTGGAATATGTGCGCACCGTCGATTTTGGCCGCTTCATAATATTCGTCGCTGATTCCCGTAATGGAGGCCAGGTAGATGACCATGCTGTAGCCAAGATTTTTCCAGAGATAAAATAGAATGATCAGGAAAATCCAGACCACCGGCTTGTTATAGACATCGACAGGACCCGCTCCGAACTGGGCGAGCAGCGTATTTAAGAAACCGTTATCATAATTGAACACATTGTATACGATAACACTCAGAATAACGAAGGAGACGAAATACGGCAGGAACATGATCGATTGGGTCAGCTTTTTGAACCATTTGACACGCAGCTCACTGAGCAGGATCGCACAGACGATGGCAAGCACATTTCCCAGCAGGATGAACGCCACGTTGTAGCCGATGGTGTTGAGCGTAAGCTTCACCAGTGTGCCCGACTTCCAGAGAAATTCGAAATTTTTGAGACCCACAAAAGGCGCATCGAACATTCCGGAATTGAAATCAAATTGGGTAAACGCATAATACACGCCGACCATCGGGAAATACGAATTAACCAGAAAGAACAGCAATGTCGGCAGCAGCATCAGAAAAAGAACCCGGTTATGAACCAGTTCATGCAGAAAACCCTTTTTCCTCTTCTTCCCGATCCTCGCCCCCATCTCTGACGGCAGCTGCCCCGCCCCCTTCATAGGAAGCTCTATGGCGAGCATTGTTCCGGTCTTGCGTTTACGGTGTCTCAAAGCCTTCACCCTCCTAATACTTCTATATATCATTCATTGCGGCAGCCCACGCCTTATCCGCCACCGCTTGGACGCCTGAAGCTGTGCTCAGCGGCTCCGTCCAATGTATGTTTTGAGTATAGAAGACACCTCTGCAGGGTGAACAGTGCAGCATAAGGGTATTCCTGTATGATGTGGAGCATCGCCCTGTGTACATTTCTGACTTTTGTGGAGTAAATGAAGATTGAACCGCAAATAGCCCCGTAAGCGCTCCTGTTTCAGGACAGCTCCGGGGATTGCATAGGGGATTATTACGCATATTTTTTCTAAGATTCCATAAAAAGTGCCCGGCTGTGCTTCTCCGCCAGTTCTGGCGCCTGCCCGGCCATTTGCCGCTCCGCTTCGTTAAGCACCTTCCGCCTCCTCCAGCGCAGCAGCACCAGCAGCCCTCTTGCCGCCTCATCGGCAATCATGCAGCAGTAAATCCCGGCAAGCCCCCAGCCAGCCTCAATTCCCAGCCAGTAGGAGCAGCCTACGCCAATGAGCGACATGGAAAGAATCGAGACATACATGGTATAGCGGGTGTCCCCTATGGCATTTAAGGAATTGCCCATGGCCATGTTCAGCATTTTGCAGGGCTGCAGCAGCAGATTGAGGGCTAGGAGCGATACGCCAATTGAGATAATCGCTTCATCTTTTGTGAAGAAGCCCAGCAGCGTTCTCCCGAACACAAACAGCAGCAGCACATTGGCACTCACAATAGCCAGCCCGATGTAAAGCGTGCGGTAAGCACCTTTATAGACTTCTTCCGTCTGCCGGGCCCCGAAGAGATGAGCGAGCTGAATCTGTCCGGCCATCGCCACGGCATAGCCAAGTGTGAAGCAGAAGGATTCCAGCGTATTCAAATAGGTGCGGGCAGCCAGTTCTTTTGCCCCCAGTATCGCCATAAACGAATAGACCACCAGCTGTGACAGCACCCAGGAGGAGGAATTCAGGCCCAGCGGCCAGCTGATGCGGACAATCTCCCCGAACAGCTTCCGATGGAAAATCCGGAAATCCCGCAGCCGGACGGTCCGTTCAAAGGATAAACTGAACATATACAGCAGAATCCCCACGCCCAGCACCCGGCTGGCCATATTGGACACCGCTATCCCGGCTAAGCCCAGCTCAGGGAGTCCGAACGCTCCAAAGATCAGCAGGTAGTTAAGGCCAATATGAATAACATTCACCGCTACTCCCGTATACATCGGCCCCCGGGTATTCCCGGTATTGCGGATCGCCGAACCCAGCGCAACGGTCATCCCCACCATGAACAGCCCGCCGCCGACATAAGTGAGATAGACATGGGCCAGCGGCATCAGCTCAACTGAGATATGCAGCAGCCGGGCAATGGGATCAGCGTACAGGAACATCAGAAGGCTTACTCCGAAGCCCAGGAGACTGCTCGACGTCACCCCCATAATAGCTATCGTCCGCGCTTCCCCTGTCCGTCCCGAACCCAGGCGCTGGGCAATCAGAATTCCTGCACCTCCGGCCAAGGTGGTAAAAAGTGTGGTTAACGCACCGAACAGCTGATTGGAGATTCCTACAACCGCAACCGCGTCATCCGAAATCCGGCTGACCATAATCGTGTCCACTGTGCCCAGCAGAGTCTGCAGAAATATCTCGATGAAGATCGGCCAGGCCAGCATCCATAGACCGGCTTTACCAGTTATAGATTTCACGAAATCAACCCTCTCCCAGCGTGCGTCCCCAATTGAATACTGCGGCCACTTCGTTGTAAATCATCTTGTCAGAAGTAAATTATAGGTGATATACTCTGGAAAATGTACCACATACGAAACCTAAACTTTCAATATCTAAACCTTCATTTGGGAGGAAACATCCATGAATGCCTTAGAATTTACCGTCCCGCCAATGCCGCATTACATTATCAGCGGGCTTAATCAATGCCAGCCTGGCTACCTTCATCCGAACCGCCAGCATATTCAGGTGTTCGATCTGCTGATCGTCCGCCAGGGCTGCCTGTACATCGGCGAGGGAGAGCACCGCTTTACCATAAAGGCCGGAGAGGCACTGATCCTGAGGCCGGACTGCCACCACTATGGCACCGAGGGCTGCCGTGAAGATACCGCCTATTATTGGCTGCATTTCCATACCTACGGCAGCTGGCGTGTGGACAGCGCCTATTCCTCTGTCTTAAGTGAACCCGTTGAAGAAGGGCTTGGCCCAGTTGCTGATTCCCGGGCATTGAACCGACTGGACGCAACCGCTAAGCCTGGCGAATTCAGTCAACCTGGCACTTCCTCCGTGCTTAGCGGGCCTTGTGGAACCAGCGTTACTCCTACACTCGGCCAGCCTGGCGAATCCATTGCTTCTTCCGAGCCCCTTCCCGCGGCCTATTTCGGGATCGGTCCCTTCAGCTTTCGTCTATCCCAATTCATATCCTTGCTGCAGCCTGCAAAAATAGACGAGCTGCTCCAGCAACTGGAGCAAATCAAAAGCAACGCCCATCTGACCTCCGTCCGCTTCAGGCAGCAAATGCTCTTTCAGGAGATCCTTCAGCAGCTCTCGGCTTCCATGAGTCAAGACCGCACCGGTTCACAGGCCACCGCCTGTGCCGAACAAGCCGCCTCCTTCCTGCGCTCCCACTACCAGGAGGAGATCACGACTGCAAGACTGGGGTCCAGCCTGAGCTTCCATCCGGTCTACATCGCACGTTGTATGAACAGGGAGTACGGCTGCTCTCCCATGGAATATCTGCTGCGGTACCGCATTGAGCAGAGCAAGCTGCTGCTGATGCAGACCAGCTTCCCGATCGCGCGGATTGCCGAAGAGGTCGGCTTCAACCAGGCTCCTTATTTCAGCTCCAGCTTCATGAAGCTGGAGGGCATTTCCCCGCGCCAATACCGCAAGCAATTTTCCTGAGCCTCCTATGGCCGCACACAAACAGGCTATTCCCCTCCACAACCGGGGAATAGCCTGTAATTCCTGACTGGTCTGCAGCTGCTCGCAATTTTACAATTACTTCACCGCCCCCTGCTCTTGGGCTTCCCTCTCCAACGACGCAAAATAAGCGATCTTATGCTCAATCTTCTGCGCAAAGCTCTGAAAAAACTTAATCTTCTCGTCGATTTGCAGCTTATGTGCCTGGAGCAGCTTCCGCTGGTCCGGCAGCGCTTCTACCCCTTCCCGGGATAAGGCAATGAACTGCTTGATTTCAGCAATTGGCATTCCCGTATCCTTCAGGCAGCAGATCAGTGAGATCAGCTCCAGATCCTCATCCTGAAAGCAACGGTTGCCATGCTCATCCCTGGCTACAACGGGCAGCACACCCTCCCTTTCATAATAACGCAGTGTATATTGGCTAAGTCCGCTCTTTTGTGCTATGGTTTTGATGCTGTAACCCATATGTCAGCTCCATTCCGCCGCTTACGTTCCGGCAAGTTGATCTACCTCTAAATTAACACCAATACGATTCTATTAAAACCCCGCCAATAAATCTATTGACTTACACCTAACTCTAAGGTCTAAAATTTACAGCGTACCTTACATTTTAAGGAGTGAACAATGAATGGTAAAAACAATTAATGTGGGTAATGGCACGTTAGAGGCTGCCCAAATTTCATTAGGCTGTATGCGGATTGCCGAATTGTCGGTCAAAGAAGCTGATGTTCATATTCATAGTGCTTTGGAAGCAGGTATTGATTTTTTTGACCATGCGGACATCTATGCCGCCGGCCAAGCTGAAGAAGTGTTTGGTGAGGTGGTAGCCAGCAGCCCAGGCATGCGCGATCAGTTGATGATTCAGACCAAATGCGGCATCCGCCAAGGCTTTTTTGACTTCTCCAAGGAGCACATTGTCACATCCGTAGAGAACAGCCTGAAACGCCTGAAGACTGACTATGTGGATGTGCTCCTGCTGCACCGTCCTGATACCTTGATGGAGCCGGAGGAAGTTGCAGAGGCCTTCGATTACCTGGAGCAAAAAGGCATGGTCAAGCACTTCGGTGTCAGCAACCTGAACCCGCTGCAAATTGAGCTGCTCAAAAAAAATGTCAAACAAAAGCTGCTCTTCAATCAGCTGCAGCTGAGCATTATGGTTTCCGGCATGATTGATTCCGGCTTCAATGTGAATATGACAAACTCCGCTTCAGTGGTGCATGACGGAGGCATTCTGGAGTACAGCCGTCTGCATGATATGACCATTCAGCCTTGGTCTCCATTCCAATACGGCTTCTTTGAAGGCGTATTCCTGGGCAATGACAAGTTCCCTGAACTGAACCAGGTCATTAACCGGTTGGCTGACGAAAAAGGCGTTGCCGACACTGCCATCGCTATCGCCTGGCTGCTTAGACACCCTGCCAAAATGCAGCCGATTGTGGGTACCACCAACACCAAGCGCCTGCTGGACATCGCCAAAGCTTCGGATGTCACACTCTCCCGGGAAGAGTGGTATGAGATCTACCGTGCGGCGGGCAACAAGCTTCCTTAACCGATTCATGAATGATCGGCTATATCTTGGCAGTCAATATCGCTTGACGGATATATTCGGCGACACTCATACTGATAACGATCAGACGTTCATCACAAACTGCCTTTTCCTCTTGGAAAAGGCATGTTTTGATAAGCCTGCTACCTTCAACAACGCGAATATAGATGATAGTTGGTGAGAAGATGTTCAAAATAGGAGAATTTTCAAAATTGACACAAATTTCAATTCGAATGCTCCGGTACTATGATGAAGCAGGACTTTTGAAACCGGCAGAAATCGACAAGTGGACAGGGTACCGTATGTATTCAGTCGAGCAAATACCTATCCTTAACAAAATTGTTTATCTCCGGGATAGTGGGTTTAATGTTTCGGAAATTGCGGTAGCCCTTGACAAAATGGATGATGCATCGCTTATAGAACAGCTTGACTCAAAATATGCGGAAATAGAAAAGACAATTCAAAATAACATAGGGAAATTAAGGAAAATTGAACTCGCTAAAAAGGAGCTTTTGGGGCAGAAAAATGAAATTCACTATAACATCTCCATTAAATCCATTCCGGGTTATCAAGTCCTATCCCTGCGTAGAATAATTCGGGACTATTACGCCGAGGGCGAACTATGGCAAGAGTTATCTACTTTTGCCGCAGAAAATCAGATACATATTTCCAGCAATACTTTTTCTATTTATCATGATATAGAGTACAAAGAAACTCATGTTGATGTTGAGCTATGCCTTCCTGTAAAAAAGCAGGGGAAACGTGCAAACGGTTTTACCTATCGAAATACCAAGCCTATACCCACGATGGCTTGCACAATGGTATATGGTGATTTTTCTAATATAGCAGGAGCATATATAGCTTTTGCTGAATGGCTGCAAAAGAATAGCCAATATAAGATGTCCGGGCAAACGCGGCAAATCGTTCACCGTGGCCCGTGGAATGAGAATAATCCGGAAAAATACTTAATAGAACTTCAAATACCATTGGAGATTATATAGAAACGTCTTGCATTTTGCAGGACGTTTTTCTTATCCTCTTGACTCTCACATGGTGTGAGGGCTTACGTTGTACCTACATCGAATATGAGGAGGATATGATATGAGTAATTTAGAAGTACATTCCATTGGAAAGGTTCGCAACAACCAGAGCGGTACATTCATTGGGTTGGAAAAAAATTTCATTCCAGCTTTACAATCATTAGAGGGTTTTAGCCATATCAATGTACTTTGGTGGTTCAGCGATTATGACGACGAGCATTCACGCTCCGTACTGCAAACCGAGTCACCCTACAAAGGCTCTCCCGAAGTTATGGGGATTTTTGCTACAAGGTCGCCTATGCGTCCTAATCCGATAGCGTTGACCGTAGCGGAAATTATCCAAATCGACTTTGAAAAAGGTATAATTCAAGTGGCATTTATGGATGCATACGACAATACTCCCGTTCTTGACATCAAGCCCTACACGCCCAGCCTTGACAGAGTTGAAACCTCCGGTGTCCCGGCATGGTGCAGCAGTTGGCCGAAAAGCACCGAAGAATCTGGTTCCTTTAACTGGGCAGAAGTTTTTAATTTTTAAGCCAAAGGGCAACGATCCGGCACAGATAGCAAAAATCTTAGCAGATCAAATTATTCAGGCGGTATAGCATTTTGTTAATGCTATACCGCCATCCCACATCTTACAAACATTCCTATCGCAGCCCAGTTAAATCAAGGTTTTACGGGTTTTTATTTCTCACATTCTGTACATTTGTTTTACTTCAGATAAGTCCCTGTCTCTCCAATTCCACCTTTGCCGTTCAGTACATACACCCTTGCATTCCCTTTGCCGGAGCATGTCAGGGTAATCGTACCGTTGGTAACGGTTTTGGCATCGCCAGTCACCGCATCCACATAGGTTCCATTCGGAATCCCGGTAAAGGTAGCATTTCCCGAAATCGTAACCAAGGCAAAGCTGTCAATGCCTTTGGCGCTGTCGGTGTATCTTCTCTTAAATGCCAGGTTCCCTGATACATTCTCTGTAGAATACTGTCCTTTCTGTAAGGCTGGAACCGCTCTTCTGATTAAATTCAGTTGCCTGATATGTTTCGCCAAAGGATAATTCAGCGAATCCGCAAGTGTGCCGCTGGCATTCGTATATCTTCCGTAATCCTGGACCGTAACACTGCCTTCCATATGATCGCCGTAGTATGCACGGCCTGTGGTGCTGAGCGGTGCGTTCGGGCCGGGATCGATGACTGCCCCCTTTTTAAATTCGATTTCAGACCCATAGAAGATCGCCGGGATTCCCCGGAAAGTGAACATCAGCGCCAGGTTTTCAGCCCAAGTGTCCTGTGTACCGGCGAACCTTTGATTTTCCGGAGCCTGGTCTGGTGCATAGTCATGAGAGTCGATATAGGTTACATTCCAGGTAGCATCGTTATAAAATTGGTCACCGCTTCTCATACTGAATGCTTCCTGCGCTGTCTTAAATGCCCAATGCATCGGAAAATCAATCACATCCATACCCGATTTCATTGAATAGTCAGGCGCATGATAAGTATTGCCGATTAAAAAAGCATTGTTAGAGGTTGGCTGTCCGGCTGTTGTAGCGTTATCTGCCCACTCTTGTTCAACCGATGCCTTATTGGAAGCGTAGTCATTTTTGCCGTCTCCCGGATACGATTTTGAGGCTTTCCAGGTATAGAATGGCGTTGAAATCGCCGGAATCCCACTGTTCCAGACATCTCTGTACCGCGTGGCCACTTCGCCAAACAGATAAAAGTCAGAGCCGCCTCTTGTCTTCCAGGCAGGAACAAAATATTTATTGAAAATATACCGGCTCACATGCTTCACCGTATCCACACGGAAAGCATCTACACCCATGTCAATATATTGGTTATAGCTATCTATCAAGTACTGATCTACTACGGGATTTTCCGTGTTGAGGTCCACACAGTCTCCCGCAATCTGCCCTGTTTGTACGGTGTAAGATTCCCAGGAAAGACTTTTTTCGGTGTGGTAAATGTTATTGTTGGTCTCTGCCGTCTTCATTAAGGCAAGTCTTGCCTGATATTGCTGATCCGGTGTCATGGAATTATAATTCGAAGGCAGCTGATTCGATATTTTGATCAAGTTATTAACGGTGTCCTGCTTAGTCGGATCTTTCTTGAACATAGGAAACAGATTCTCTTCACCGAAATTACCGGTATGATTGACGACGATGTCCTGAATAATCTTCAGCCCCTTGGCATGTGCGGCGTTGATCAAATCCTGATAGGAAGCACCAGCCGATTCATACCTTGGATCTACTTTGGCGAAATTGATAGCATGGTAGCCATGATAATCATAACCGCTCGCATTCTCCACTACAGGTGTAATCCAGATGGCACTGAACCCGAGGGCTTTGATGTAATCGAGCTTTTGAATCAGCCCTTTAAAATCCCCTCTCCACGCCGGGTCGGAGTCTGGATTTCCCGCTTTGGCATCATCCCAGGCGTGTACGTTGTTGCTCGGATCCCCATCATAAAACCTGGAAGTAATTACGAAGTAAATGGTGTCCTCCCGGAAATCGCCCGACTTTCCAATGTTGTATACAAAGCTCTGTGTGGTCTGATTCCCCACTCCGTCTATTACAAGAAATTTCAATGTCGTAGTCTTGGAGATAAGAATAGAGGGTCCGGCCAAGCCAGTCAAAGCATTGCCAGAGATATATACCTTGGAGCTTGTCGTTGGTTCCGTACCATCATCCGTATAATATGCCTTAGTTGTTGCCGCCTTGTTGTCTTTGATATTAAAAGATACAGTAACCTCGGTGTCGGAATGCCCCACCGGCAAATTCGCCGTGATGGTTGGGGCTTGCAAATCGGCATTCAAGTCAATGATATAGGGGAAAGAAACTACACTTCCTGCATGACCAAGTGAATTAACACCGAAGGCCTTTATCGTCATAGAGGAGGCCACTTGAATTGGAGTTGTATAAAGAGCCGATGTTGTTGTAGGTGTTGATCCATCCGTTGTATAGTAAATTTTATCGCCGCTGTTGGAACTGAAAAGGGTTACCGTTTGTGCAGAATCGTAGGTTTTAGGCAGAGGCGAAACTGAAATGACCGGAATTTTCGGGATTTCCGGGTTCGCATCATACCACACGTTATCCGAGTAATACCAGCCTTCTTTCACACTGCGGGACAAGTCTGCCGTTTGTTTGCCGTTGCCATCATTAAAGATTAGGCTTGCACCAGTCGCCCCTGTAATATTATAGCTGTACCAGTCGTTTCCATCCGAGTTCATCAGAACCCCAGGCCATGCTCCGCTTGTCGGAACGGTTGCAGGGCTCATATTCCAATAATGAATCCGCACCGCTGAATTCCAGCCTGAGGGCTTCTTCATGTGTACTGTTATCCCGGTCGAAACAGGTGTAGTTGTAGGTGTTACTGAAGGTGTTGCTGTGGGCGTTGCTGTGGGCGTTGCAGTTGCTGTAGCAGTTGCTGTAGCAGTTGCTGTGGGTGTTGCTGTAGGCGTTGCAGTTACTGTGGGCGTTGCGGTTGCCGTGGGTGTTACCGTTGCTGTAGGCGTTGCGGTTGCCGTGGGTGTTACCGTTGCTGTAGGCGTAGCGCCATTCGAGATCGTCATATAATCTAAATTAATGTTTCCGCTGTCAGATGAATCATACTTGTAAGCAATAGTATTATTACCTGCTTGTAAAGTTACCGTTTCTGTCTGATCACCCCATGTATCCCAGTTAGCCAAATTAGCCAAGTTTGTCTGTTTTACTTTACTCCCGTTGACGTATATGGAAACATTTTTGGCACTGCCGGTTGCATTGGCATAATGAAGAGTGGCATTATAGTCAGCCGTAACAGCAGCCTGGACATTGAACATGGTGGTTGCCCCGGTTACTGTGTACCCCTCAACAAAGCCAGCCCCGGAATAACCCGTGTGATTCGTATTTACTTTTGCCCCACCTGACAAGGCTGCATTCTCAGCTTCGTATTTCCCGGCAACGGGTATAACTACCGTCCAATTTCTGCCACCATTGTTATCCCAGCTGTCCGTGGGAGCCGTGATATGATAGCAATAGGTTAGAGTAGCTCCTTCCTGAACATTAAGGTTTGCCGTAAATGTATTTCCATTCCTGGTCATGACGGTATCCGTAATATTAGTCCAGCTATTCGTGGTCCAATGCAGCGTTACCGCTGAAGCTGTGGTATTCGAATAAGTTACCGTATACTCGGTACTGCTGGCCGAAGCCCCACCGGATAAGCCAAACAAACTAAAACAAAGCGTAAAAATGACCATCCATGAAACAAAAAGCCTAAGTTTTTTACGTAACAAGCGGACAACCTCCCAAATGTTTTAGTTAAATACTTAAACTGCGCAAACGTTTGCATTTAGATCAAAAAAAATAAGCTACTGATTGGTCATTTAACCTCCCCTGTTTCATTTATGGAAAAGTATTATTGTATACGCTTACAACTCAACTCTAAAATGACTTAATTCTTAGGAGTCCTATACAATAATTTTTCCTTTTATGATTATAGTCTCCAATCTTTTCCTGGTCAATGATAAATTTGAGTAATTACGATGGATAGCACCCATATCCACTCAATGACAAGTACGCCTCGAATTCGCGGCAAAGGTTTCCTCTGCAAAAACGATGAGTCAGACAATAAAAATCATTAAAAAAAGCTTATGAAATTGTGGCTACACAATTTCATAAGCTTTTTAGCTAATACCGGCGAGAGGACTCGAACCTCCACGGTTTCCCACTCGATTTTGAGTCGAGCGCGTCTGCCATTCCGCCACGCCGGCACATACTAATATGAATTAGTCCTTAAACAAAAAAATGGAGGCGCCACCCAGACTCGAACTGGGGATAAAGCTTTTGCAGAGCTTTGCCTTACCACTTGGCTATGGCGCCA
>RCUU01001227.1_pt1 | contig 12568 bp, 10 predicted proteins | sample 2166211 | NCBI WGS metagenome assembly RCUU01 (sample SAMN09932620, study PRJNA488358) | compost metagenome | feature: garden; material: soil; isolation source: compost soil in phenylacetic acid-enriched culture | place: Germany: Experimental Botanical Garden Goettingen | collected 2016-01-27
GCTTATCGCACAGTATGACGAAGTGCTGCAGGATGGCGAGCAGCTGAAGGAAAGATATGAGCTGCTGGAGGCGGAAGGCGAAGAGACCGCCCGCCGTCTGGAAGAGCTGTACGAGGCTGGACGTGAAGCTGCCGCAGCGGCGGCGGAGCAGCAGGAAGCGCTGCGGGAAACCCGCGAGATCGAAGCTTCCTGGAAGCGGAAATACGAGGAACTCCTGCAGAGCCAGCGGGAATGGAGCGAGACGGAAGCGCAGCTCCGCGAGGAAATCGAGATTTGGGAGCAGGAAGCCGGCAAGGCGGAAGCGGAAGCCGAATCGATGAACCGGGAGCACAGTCAGGTGCAGCAGCAGCTTGCTGAGATCGGCGAGAGCTATGAGCTGGTCCAGGGCCAGCTGCGCCTGATGCAGGCGCAGTTTGAGATGCGTCAGGGTGAGCTGGACAAGCTGTCCCAGGAGCACCGCAGCCTTCAGGCGGAATATGCCAAGCTGCAGCGTGAATATAATGAATGGATTCAACTGATCGAACAGGACAGTTGAATGACGGACGCAAGTAGAAGGGCCCCAGGCAAGTGCTATCTGCCTGGGGCCCTTCTTATATGTTCATGGTGATGGGAAACGGACACAGAAGCCGTTATTTTTGAGAAATAGGTGCTTTTCCAGTTGTCTCGGACACAGGATCCGTTATTTCACGTTATTCAGCTTCTAAAGACCAGATTACCCAGCAATAGCGTCTTCTGTGTCCGAATCAAGGGGAGAACGGTTTTTTTTCGCCAAATAGCGTTTCTCCTGTCCGGAATCACTGTTTACTTGAGCTCAACCTCTTGATACCACACTGCCCTGACGCCAAGTTTCCTGAGCAACATGATCGCCAGGACTACTCGACAATCACTTTGGCGCTCATTCCGCTGTGGCCTGATCCGCACATGATCGCGCAGGTCATCTCGAATGTTCCAGCTTCTTCCGGGACAATAACCTGTGAGGAATCTTTTCCGTCCAGCCGGAGATTCAGCTCCGGAACAAGGATGCCGTGATTGCCGCTCTCATTTTTAAATACAATATTGACCGGAACCCCTTTTTTCAAATGGTATTCTTGTTGATCGAAGCTGTAATCGGTTGCTGAAATAATGAGTTCCTCTTCTGCTGCGATGTCGGGTACGGCTGCTCCACCGTTGCTGCTTGCGGTGCTGGCGTTATTGTCTGCCCCGCCGCAAGCGGCTAGAAAAAGCAGTAAGCCGATGGACAGCAGCATGGCAAATCTTCGGATCATCTTCATCCTCCTCCTGGAATGATATTAAGTCTTACGTGCCCCTAGCATAACTTAATTTGAGAAAGAAGTCTTGGGAAATTGAAGGGGGATGTTCTACTGTCGAATACACTCCAAACTTTGTCGAAAATTGCAAAAATATGATGCAAAAAACATTAAAATTTATTATACTTTAAGGTATTATATTACTAGGCTGAGAAGTAGGGGATCCACATTAATATAGCCCAATATTCGCTGAATACGGAGACATGGCACCGTAAAATATTAACCGGTTACTGGATTATTGTGTTTTGCATGCTGCTGGCCCAGCTGCTATTTGTTTTGTCGAATCATGTCATTGAGGTCAGATCAATCCTGCTTCCCAGCAAAGGCCACTTGTTCATAGGCTGCAATCTGATGATTGTGATAGCAATGATCACAGCGGAAATGTGGCTGCGTTCGACCTGGCAGTACCACAAGCAGGCGGTAGTAGTCTGCGGATTTGTGGTTTCTTATCTGATGTATTTTGTGCTTGAGCCATTTGTTGACGGTGCGCAGATGACCCTTATGATGCCTATTATGATTGCACTAATCTATTTTGACCAGCGGCTGCTGGGTATTCTTGGTGTATTCAGCCTGCTGTTTTACAGCGGGATTTATTTCGGGCTGGAGCGGAAGGTGCTGGAGAAGCCGCTGCTGGAGTTTTGGCTGGTGGAATGTGTGTTCATCGTGTTCGTTGTCATGTCCCAGGCTGTCATTATCCGTGCCCGTGAGGTGCGCGAGCATTTGGAGCAGCTGACCAAGTCCGAGCAGGGGCTTATGGTGGAGCGGGCGATTTCCGACAAGCTCCTGAAGATTGACGCGCTGACCGGGCTGTACAACCATAAGACCTTTCATGAATATCTGGTTTCGCTGCTGGAGCAGTGTGAGAGCAATGGCCTGAGGCTGCAGCTCGCCCTGTTCGATATTGATAATTTCAAGCGGGTAAATGATACCTACGGCCACTGGGTCGGCGACCTTGTACTGAAGGAGGTAGCGGCGAAGGTGGGCGGATTGATTGGCTTAAATGATTTTGCGGCCAGGTATGGCGGGGAAGAATTTGCGGTTATTTTTACGGATAAAAGCGTTCACGAAGCCTACGCCGCTGCCGAAGAGCTGCGGCTGAACATTGCGGCCATGGAGCATCCTTATGCCGGGGGCAAGCCGATTACCGTCAGCATCGGGTTATGCGACTATCAGCTTGGGTACGGCAAGGAGAAGCTGTTCCGCAAAACGGACCATGCCTTGTATGCCGCCAAACGCTCCGGCAAAAACGCCGTAGTTACTGCGTCCACTACCCATGAAGATGACAATGTACTTTCCTTTGCCTAAAGCGCACACAACAAACCCCCTAATTCCGTGAATGCCGGAGCAGGGGGTTTCGTGTCTGCAGGATGTACTGCAGTTTGCTTGTTATTTCCCGGCTTCAAAAGGTGTGGATACCGGCAGGAACAAGTCGATGATCCCAATGACCAGTGCTGCCAGCAGCGCCCCCAGAACGGTGACACTGACACCGCTCACGATGAACTGGGCAATCCAAATGACCAGAGCACTGACAAGGAAGCCGACGATGCCTCGGACGAAGGGCGTTGTTTTTTTGCCGAAGATGCCCTCAACGACCCAGCCGAGAAGTGCGATGACCAGAGCGAGGATAAGCGCGCTCCAGAAACCGCCAACCGTAAATTGCGGAACAATCCAGCCAACCACCATCAGCACAATCGCTGCCACGATAAAACGGACCACATGACCTAAAAATCTCACTGAACTAACCTCCTTTGGCCTTCGCATAAGGATATGTGCAGTTGTTATTGTGGCCTGCATTTCATTTTATATTCCCTGAAAACTTACCCAAATAGCGAAACCCGGCTGAATTAGGTATAATGTAACCATCTATGAAGGGAGCTGTGACTGTAATTGGACGACAAAATTTTGCATACGCTTGAATATCGCAAGATTTTAAATAAATTGGCGCAATATACGCAGACCCCGATGGGACGGCTGCTGGCAGAAAGTCTCAAGCCTTCCGGTGATTTTGAGGGTGTCAAAAAGCTGCTTCAGGCTACGGACGAGGCGGCGAATGTTGACCGGCTGAAAGGCATTCCATCCTTCGGCGGCGTAACGGATATCAAGATGGCCCTGAAGCGTGCTTCCATCGGAGGCATGCTGGGGACCAGCGAGCTGCTCTCTGTGGGCAACACGATCGGTGGCGCGCGCAGGGTCAAGCGGTTCCTGGCAGCGATGCATGAGGATGAGAGCATCCCGTTTCTGTATGCGCAGAGCGATCTGCTGTCGGAGCAGAAGCATGTTGAGGATGCGATCCGCGGCTGCATAGATGAGAACGCAGATGTGCTGGACACGGCGAGCCCTGAGCTGGCGGCAATCCGCCGTGAGCTGCGTGGAGGCGAGACCCGTATCCGTGAGAAGCTGGATTCGATGATCCGTTCTTCCTCTGTAGCCAAAATGCTGCAGGACCAGCTTGTGACGATTCGCGGTGACCGTTTCGTTATTCCGGTCAAAGCGGAATACCGCGCCCATTTCGGCGGGATAGTCCATGACCAGTCGGGTTCCGGAGCCACGCTGTTCATTGAGCCGGAATCGATTGTGGCCATGAACAACAAGCTGCGAGAGACCCGGCTGCGCGAGGAGCGGGAGATTGAGATCATCCTGCACCGTCTGACTGCGCTTGTTGGCGATATTGCCGAGGAAATGGCCTATGATGTGGATATCCTGGGCGAGCTTGACTTCATCTTCGCCAAGGCCCGTCTGGCCCGTGATATGAAGGCGACCCAGCCGCGGATGAACGACCGCGGTTACCTCAAGCTGCGCAAGGGACGGCATCCGCTGATTCCGGCAGAACAGGTCGTGCCGCTGGATGTGGAGCTTGGCAACCAGTACAGCTCCATTATCGTGACCGGCCCGAATACTGGCGGTAAGACGGTCACGCTGAAGACCATTGGGCTGCTCAGCCTGATGTCGATGTCGGGATTGTTCATCCCGGCGGAGGAAGGCAGCCAGATGTGTGTATTTGATGCGATTTATGCCGACATTGGCGATGAGCAGAGTATTGAGCAGAGCCTCAGTACCTTCTCCAGCCACATGACTAATATTATTTCCATTTTGCGCAGAATGACTCCAAAGAGCCTGATTCTTCTCGATGAAGTGGGCGCAGGTACTGACCCGGCCGAAGGCTCCGCCCTGGCGATTGCGATTCTGGAAAATATTCACCGGACGGAATGCCGGATGGTAGCCACCACCCATTACAGCGAGCTGAAAGCCTATGCTTACGAGCGCAAGGGTGTCATCAATGCCAGCATGGAGTTTGATGTGCAGAGTCTAAGCCCTACCTACCGGCTGCTGATCGGTGTCCCCGGACGAAGCAATGCCTTCGCTATTGCCGAGCGCCTGGGCCTGCCGAATGCCATACTGGAGCATGCGCGCGGTGAGGTCAAGGAAGAAGACCTGCGCGTCGAGCATATGATTGCATCGCTGGAGGAGAACCGTCTGGGGGCGGAGAGCGAGCGTGAACGCGCCGAAGTGATCCGCCGTGAAGCGGAGGAATTCCGCAAGCGGCAGCAGATGGAGCTGGAGAAGCTGGAGAGCCAGCGCGACAAGCGGCTGGAGAAGGCGGAGAAGGACGCCAGCGCGATCCTCGACAAGGCCCGCAAGGAAGCGGAGCAGATCATCAGCGACCTGCGGCGCCTTGCTCTGGAGGAAGGGGCTTCCGTCAAGGAGCATAAGCTGATTGAAGCCCGCCGCCGCCTGGATGAAGCCGAGCCTGCGCCCCGCAAGAAGACAGTGGCCCGCAGCAGCGTCAAGGCGCCGCGGAAGATTCAGCCCGGTGATGAGGTAAAGGTGCAGAATGTGAACCAGAAAGGTTATGTTGTGGAGCTTAGCGGCCCTAAGGAAGCTATTGTGCAGTTTGGCATTATGAAGATGAAGGTGAATCTGGAGGATCTGGAATTTCTGGCCTCCGCACCGGATTCACCGCCTCCTGCACTCCGCCGGGCAACTACGGTTAAACGCACCCGTGACGAGAATATCCGCAGTGAGCTGGATCTGCGCGGGGCAAATCTGGAGGAAGCCATTATGGAGACAGACCGCTTCATCGATGAGGCTTTTCTGGGCAATTTGGGGCAAATCTCGATTATTCACGGCAAGGGCACCGGCGTGCTGCGCACCGGCATTCAGGAATACCTGCGCAAGCATAAGCATGTGAAGAGCTACCGGCTAGGGAATTACAACGAAGGCGGCGCGGGTGTAACCGTGGCTGAATTGCAATAGCGGCTGGAGTCCAGCAGAAAGAGGGGAAAACATGCAAGAAAATATTGATCTTTTGCTGGATCATCCGCTGGGATCGCTGCTCGGCTATTTCGCTGTGGCCATACTTGGCCTGGTGGTATTCCTGTCTTTCTTTGAAATGGTGACCAAATATAACTGCTGGGAAGAGATTCGCAAGGGGAACGTGGCAGTGGCGATGGCAACCGGAGGCAAAATCTTCGGCATCTGCAATATTCTGCGCTTCAGCATTTCAGCAGGCGTCTCGATCTACGAGACGATGAAATGGTCAGTTGTGGGATTTCTGCTGCTGATCCTGGCGTATTTCCTCTTCGAGTTCATGACTCCTGTTTTCTCGATCGACGATGAGATCGCCGCAGATAACCGGGCCGTGGGCTTGATCGCCATGCTGATTTCGGTGTCCCTCTCGTATGTCATTGGTGCTGCTATTTTCTGAAGCGGGGTGTAGAATACATGAAGATTTTGGTTCGGGTTCTGTTCTTTTCTGCCCTCGCTTTTATAGCGGCCGGTATAATTTATCTAATGATCAACTGAATTCAAATGTGAGGTAAGAAGGAGATATTTCAGATGGAAACAACAGTTTGCCCTTGGTGCCATACAGAGATTGTATGGGATGAGGAATTCGGGCCGGAGGATACCTGTCCCCATTGCAACAATGAGCTTAGCGGCTACCGTACGGTGACCCTGGGCATCGATGACCTGGAAGATGAAGATGAGCCTGAAGAAGCTGGGGAGACAGAACAAGATTCGGTCAGCGACGATGATCTGTGGGATGATGAGGACAAGGAAAGTGTAGTGCCGATCTTCAATACGCTGGTGCAATTCGGTGATGATTATGATTTGAAGCGCTACGAGTCCAAAGTATCGTCTATCTTGGCGGCTCAGCTGGAAGCGCCTGAATGTCCGCAATGCCATGAGCTGATGCTTCTGTCCGGTAAGCAGAAAGTAGAGGGCTTTGAGCCGTCATCCCCGGAAGCGCTGGGCGGACCCGTTCTGAGACCGCCTTTCTCGCTTAACCTCTTCGTCTGCCCTTCTTGCTTCCATGTGCAGCACAGCCTGGCGCAGGAAGACCGCATTCAGCTTGTGCGCAATCTGAGCACAGGAACCAAGTAATACAGGTAATGCTTTCTCCGTGAGCTGGGCATGTTAAATCAAAACACGTCCAGTTTGCAAGGGGGAACAGCATGAAGGATTCACCGCATAAACAGGAGGTACTGCTGCTTGCAGTCAACGGATTATGTTCACTCGCAAGCGTGCTGGCAGGAACCTTTTTGAACGTCTATCTGTGGAAAAACCAGCAGAACTTTGCCATGATCGGCTGGTTTACGGTAGCTCAGCAAGTGGCCGTGGGCTTCAGCTTCTGGCTGGCCGGTAAATGGGTAAAGGAGCATAACAAAATGAACGCCCTGCGGCTGGGTCTGGCCGTTTCGGGCCTTTTTTATTTACTCGTACTGTGGCTCGGAAACCGGGCAGTCCATTATATATGGCCGCTTGGATTGGTGTTAGGCATAGCTATCGGCTTGTTTTGGCTGGCCTACAATATTGTTTATTTCGAAATTACGGATGCCGGAAACCGGGACTTCTTCAATGGCTGGATGGGGCTGCTGGGTTCATTTACAGGCATTCTCGGGCCTTGGGTGTCGGGCTGGATGATCTCTTCACTGCATGGGGAGCGCGGGTATCGCCTCGTATTCATTTTGTCGCTTTCCATTTACGGAATAGCCGTGGTCTTAAGCTTTTTTCTTAAAAAACGCAAGAGTGAAGGGGCCTATTTGTGGTTGGAGCCCTGGAGGGAACTGCACCGCAAAGGCAGCACCTGGAGGCCGGCAGCGGCAGCCTTGGTATTTCAAGGGCTTAGGGAGGGTGTATTTTCCTTTCTGATCGGTCTCCTTGTGTACATAGCTGCTAAGGAAGAAAGCAAGCTTGGGCAATTTGCACTGATCACTTCAGCGGTTGCATTGGTCAGCTATTGGGCAGCAGGCAAATGGTTCACGCCAAAACTCCGTTCGGGGGGGATGCTTCTTGGAGGTATACTGCTGGTTGCCGTCATCACACCGCTTTTCTGGAACGTCGGCTATGGTACCTTGCTGATTATGGGTATAGGCACCTCCCTTTTTCTTCCATTATATATGCTGCCGATGACCTCAAGCATCTTTGACCTCATGGGCGAGTCGAAGGAAAGTGTGGGCAAACGGGTAGAACTGGTGGTTTTGCGTGAGCTCTGCTTGATGTGCGGCCGCATGCTGGGCGTTTTTGTGTTCATCGCGGTGCTTTCGGTGAACGATTCGCCGCGTGTGATTACTTGGCTGATGCTGCTGCTGGGCGCTGCTCCACTGGGAAGCTGGGTTGCACTGCACCGTCTGCTGAAGCGCAAAGCTGGGGCGTCCCTCTCGTAATCATTTGAAGTATGGAATTGGGGGAAACCGCATTGGCCAGGAAAAAGAATTACGGCCTGAGGACAAAAGTGACCGTCATGGTCTCCGCCGTGGTGATGCTGGTCATGGTGGTGTTGTACATTATTTTCAGAAATCAGATTATTCCGCAGACCAGACATGCCCTGGAGGACAAAGCGACGGCCATCGCACGGACCATTGCCTTGATGCCCCTGGTGTCAGAGGGATTAAGCGAAGGACAAAGCAAGGAGATCCAGGCTTATACCTCCAAAATCACCCGCCGCAACGATATTATGTTTGTAGTCGTGATTGACATGAACAGCATCCGCTATTCGCATCCCGATGCATCGCGGATCGGCAAGCCTTTTGTCGGGGGAGGGCAGACGGCTGCGATGCACGGCGAAGAAAGCATCTCTGAAGGCGAGGGACTGCTCGGCAAGTCATTGCGGGCCTTTGTCCCTGTGTACAATAACAGAGGTGCCCAGGTGGGCGTAGTGGTCGTGGGCCTTTCCATGAAACGGGTTCACCTGCTCATCCGGCAGAATGAATGGACGATTATCGCGATTCTGCTGTCCGGTGCCGTGCTTGGAGCCGCAGGAGCGATGGTTCTGGCGCGGAAAATCAAACAGATGATGTTCGGTATGGAGCCATCGGATATCTCTAAGCTGCTGCAGGAACGCAGCGCCATGCTGCAGTCCACGCGTGAGGGAATTATCGCGATAGATGATAAAGCCCGGATTACCATGATCAATGTGGAAGCGGAACGGCTGCTGGGTACCGCTGGCATTACAGGCAATGCGATGACCCGGCATATCGCCGATTGTTGGCCGGAGCTTCGCCTTGAGCAGGTGCTAATCAGCGGTGAGTCAAGGCAGGATCAGGAATTGGAGCGGAACGGGATCACTTTGCTGGTGAGCAGTGTTCCCATCCGGGTGAATGGCCAGATTGCCGGAGCCATCGCTACGTTTCGGGACAAGACCGAGCTTGCTGTACTGGCGGAACGGCTGTCGGGGATTTCCGTCTATGCGGATGCCCTGCGGGCAGGGGCACATGAATATATGAATAAACTGCATGTCATTATGGGCATGACGCATATGGGCCTGTACGATGAGCTGCAGCAGTATATCTCGGGAATAGCCAGTAACTATCAGAATGAGATTGGTTCGATTACGAGGCAGGTCAAGGACCCGGTCATGGCCGGCTTTCTGCTCGGAAAACTTAGCAGGGCCCGGGAAGCGGGAATTGAGCTGCAGCTGACAGAGGACAGCTACCTCCCGGAATCCGCCGATCCGCAAGTGATTCATGAACTCATAACCATTGCCGGCAACCTGCTCGACAACGCTATGGAGGTACTGGAGGGGCAGAGCCTGAAGGAAATCAAGCTTTCTTTTCAATATGACAGGGGACGTCTGATCTGCACTGTGCGGGACAATGGGCCGGGAATCCCCGAAGCCTTGCGGGAACAGGTATTTGTCCAGGGGTTTTCCACCAAGGGAGAACAGCGGGGAATGGGCCTCTACCTGGTTCGTAAAAGTGTGGAGAAGCTGCATGGCCAGCTTCAGATTATACCCGGCGTGGAGCCGGGAACGACATTTATGGCCGATGTGCCATATGCAGTAAAGGGTGATGAGACCATATGACCATTAAGGTGCTGATCGTTGAAGATGATCCGATGGTGGCGAAGTTTAGCCGCCATTATCTGGAACAGGTTCAAGGCTTCGAATTCGCAGGCTGGGCCGCCTCGGGGGATGAAGCCGGGATACTGCTTGCTGAGCTGAAGGTTGATCTCATTCTGCTTGATATCTATATGCCGCGTACCACCGGGCTGCAGCTGCTGTCCTCTTTGCGGGAGCAGGGAAGCATGGTCGACATTATCGTCATTTCTGCAGCCAGCGACAATGCCAGTATCCGCAAGGCTCTGCAGCTGGGGGCAGTTGATTATTTGATCAAACCTTTTGAATTCGCCCGATTCCAGGCGGCGCTCTCTGCATACCGGGAGGATTTCGCTCTGATGAAGCACAGGGAGCATCTCAGCCAGGAGCAGCTGGACAAGCTGCTGCGCCATTCCATCGGAGCGGAGGAGGAAAAAAGCGGCTCTTTGCCCAAGGGCCTTACAGAAGGGACGCTGGAGAGCATTTGGAGCACTATACAGAATCTGGACAGTCCGGTGTTTTCCACCGAGGCTATCACGGCAGGGGCTCCAATCTCGCGGATCTCCGTACGCAAATACCTGGCTTTTCTCACAGAGGCAGGTGTGCTGGAGATGGAGATCAGCTATGGCGCGGTGGGCAGGCCGGTATATATGTATGCCGTGACCGCTTCAGGGCGTGAGATAATAGCTCAATATATTTAAGCGGCGGCTGCCGCAGCTGAAGGGACCTTTGGGTCCTTTTTTTATTCTAGTCTCGTGAACAGTATCTGGATGCCGTACAGTAGCAATCGGGGCCAACTGCTGTCAACTGCTCCCAACTGCTCCCAACTGCTGAACGAAACGGACAGAGAAGCCCTTATTTTTGCAAAAACACACCTTTTCCGGGTGATTCGGACTCAGAATCCCTTATTATGTTCATTTGAGCCAAAAATGAGAGGTAATAGGTGATATAGCGGAATCTGTGTCCGTTTGCCCCCGGAGAATTGCCTGATCCGCTCCAATAACGGATTTCCTGTCCGGATCTCTGGTGGATAGGGCGTGAACCGCCTGCTTTTTTTTCATTGAATCGGCGTGCATGGCCAACATTTCTTTGAACGATTGAGGGAAAGGAACGATACGATCTATGTTCCTTATGTTCCTTTGCCCTTATTAATCACATTTAACGCAAGCTTCAAGGCATTCTTGACTTTTTTATTGTTTCAAGAAGAGGGGGATTTGTACCTGAATCAGCCACAGAAATATAAATTACCATCTAATTTACAGTCGTTTTCCCCTGTGACTGCTACGCTGGTATTACACCTATACAGAAGTTAACCCGACCTGGGTTCCGGGTCGGGACGAAATAAAGTTTTATATTTGGATTTATCTATCTTTCAGCAGACATGGCAATTTCTTTTGTTTGATGAACTGTACCAAATGGATGCTCAGGCGGTGCGTAAATAACGTATATTTTAAGGGGGGTATTTCCTGTGTTAGTTACATTGTGCCATTTTCCAGCAGGTATCATAATTGCATAGTCATCATAGGCCATCACTTGAAAATCTAATTTGTCTTTCCTATCACCCATTTGAACAAGTCCCTGACCTTCTTCAATACGTATGAATTGATCAGTTGTTGGATGGACTTCTAAACCGATATCATCGCCAACATTAATACTCATCAGGGTCACTTGAAAATATTTCCCTGTCCATAAAGCGGTACGGTAAGTTTTGTTTTGCTTTGCGGCCTGGTCAATATTCACTACAAATGGACTTTGTCCATAATCTCTTAATATTATCTTTCCATAGAGATTACTGTCGTTATGATACCAATTGTAATACTGAGGATTATAACTCCGATAGTTGTAATTCCAGCTGTTATACATAGGAATATGCCATGGACAGGGATGACATGATATATGGTACATACTCATTCTCCTCTTTTGATTCAGTGTTTACTTTTATCATATGCAGCTGCCTATATAAAGGAACAAACGGTTTCGTCATTCGTTTCAACAGACGTTAGCACTCCGGTTTACATTTAATTCCATATACTTTGCGGAGAGTGTCACCCCAGGCAGCGAAAACGGCAACTGTAGGAGCTTATAACTTTGTTATTGGCGATGATATCAATGCAGCCTTTGGGAAGAATTCGACGATTACGCAAAGAGCAATAGGCGGAGTTTCATTACTATTCACCGTAGGGACTTTGGGTGAGGGAACAGCGGTTAAGGCTGCAGGGGTTGGGTGTACGTAGAGAAGGAAGCGGTGTCTGAAGCAGGGAGCAAAGACGTTTTTGACGAAACTAACTGCGGGAGATAATGTTGGCAGTAAGCTAAGTTCTGAGGGAACGGGTGAACGGAAATTATGAAATTAAGCGAGCCCAAGTTTATGTCCGAAAGCTAGAATCAAGTGACCGTTTCGTCCATGACGAGTACAAGGATTCTCCGTATGGCTCTGTTGGGGATACGATGTAACATTAATAAAGGAAACTGGAAACTGGAAATTAATGGAATATACTAAGGGACAAAAAAAGAAAGCCAGTGTAGTACTCTTCCAGTACGCTAATTGCAGGAAAGGGTCTTTCTTTATGCATGCAATTTCTAATTAAGGTCCGCTCTTCCAAAAGCAAACGGACAGCGAGTCCGCTTACTTTAGTTACTAAACTATTTTTTTAATTACGTAAGCTTCCATGAACTGCACTTTTGCCGCTATGATAATTGTGAAAATATGCACAAGGGGGCAATATCACCATGAAAAAGAAAGCAGCCGCTGCTCTTATTCTCATTCTCTCGGTCATGCTTGTGATCGCAGGATGCGGCAACAATGGCAACAGCAACAGCGCTGAGAACAAGAGTAAGGACAATGAGACCAAAAAAGAAAAAACCGAAGCAGTATCGGGGGCATCTGAAGCAAGCTATACACCGTACGATCAATTAAAAGATAAATATGATATCATCATTGTTGGTG
>RCUU01001228.1_pt1 | contig 12559 bp, 10 predicted proteins | sample 2166211 | NCBI WGS metagenome assembly RCUU01 (sample SAMN09932620, study PRJNA488358) | compost metagenome | feature: garden; material: soil; isolation source: compost soil in phenylacetic acid-enriched culture | place: Germany: Experimental Botanical Garden Goettingen | collected 2016-01-27
AGTATATAGTGTATATAAGAGTATTATGGATGATATGACAAAGTAATGAAAGGGGAATTATGGTGAGTAAATTTTGGAGTCGTATTGTTAATGAGATTACACCTTATGAGCCAGGAGAACAACCACAAAATCATCAGTTAATCAAATTAAATACTAATGAAAATCCATATCCTCCCTCAGAGGTTGTTCTTGAGGCTATGAAGCAAGCGGCATCAGGCGATCTTCGACTTTATCCTGACCCAAACTGTAGCAAACTGAAAGAAGCAGCAAGTGAATATTACAATTTGCCAAGCGATCATATTTTTGTAGGAAATGGTTCAGACGAAATATTGGGCTTTTGTTTTAAAGCTTTTTTTAATCCGCAGGATACCATTCTTTTTCCGAATATTACATATAGCTTCTATGAGGTCTATGCCAGGTTATTTGATATATCGTATAAAACAGTAGCGCTGAATGATCATTTTGAAATACCTGTTGAAGCTTTCTTTCAGGAGAACAAGGGGATTATTATAGCTAATCCGAATGCGCCGACGGGTAAATGTTTGGATATGGATACTATTCGGCTAATACTCGATAAAAACCCGGGTAGCGTCGTTATTATAGATGAGGCGTATATCGATTTTGGCGGAACATCATCGGTTGAGCTTATATTGGAGTATAATAATTTGCTGGTGGTTCATACCTTCTCCAAATCCAGGTCGCTCGCCGGATTAAGAGTGGGCTTGGCACTGGGGCAGAGTGAGCTGATTGAAGGGTTATATCGAGTGAAAAATTCCTTTAACTCTTATACCCTCGATCGGGTTGCACTGGCAGGGGCCGAACAGTCATTACGGGATATCGATACCTTTAAAACAAATGTGAACCGCATTATTCAAACACGTGAGCTAGTTACTGGCAGATTAAGAGATATTGGATTTAATGTCGTTGATTCCAAAGCCAATTTTATTTTTATTAGTCATTCCGAAGTGCCAGCCGTCACTATTTTTGAAAAACTGAAGCAACGCAATATTTATGTACGTTACTTTCAAAAGCCTGGGATCGACAACTACTTAAGAGTCAGTATAGGAACAGAGCTTGAGATGAATGAGTTTTACGAAGGGGTTAAGGAAATATTGAAGGAGTATAGGTTCCGTAATGATAGGACGAATCAGGATTGATCGGTGCTCCTGGTGGAATTGTTGCAAAAGCTTTTGCAGGCTTTCGCTGATATCGTGCCCGTTTGACTACTAAAAAAGAGGCGGCTCCAAAGTCATGAAAATGACAGAGGGGCAGCCTCTTTTTCCGAATCACTGAAGATATGTGATGGTGATTATTTCTCAATAATCTTGATTTCTTTGATTTGAATCGTTTCTGTTGGAAAGGTTGATTCACCGCTTGGACCCACCTCAACAGGAGTAGCTGCGATTGCTTTTACGACATCCATTCCATCAGTAATTGTACCAAAGATCGTGTATTTCGGAGTGTAATTGAGTGAAACACTGTCATTGCCGGTACAAATAAAAAATTGGCTGCCATTTGTATCTGGTCCTGCATTAGCCATAGCTACAATGCCTGGTTCATATTGGTAGTCTGTTTTTTCATCCTCAAATCGATACCCCGGACCGCCCATACCCGTACCTTCCGGATCACCGGACTGTATCATAAACGACTCAATAATCCGATGGAAGATGACGTCATTGTAAAAACCTTGCCTGGACAGAAATACAAAGTTGTTTACTGTTTTTGGAGCATCCTTAGCAAAAAGCTCAATCGTAAAATTGCCTTTATTCGTCGTTACTTCAGCTTTATAGGATTTGTTGGTGTCGATCTCCATCGCCGGAGGGGTGTCCCAGCTCATGAAAGTTTTGGTTTCAGGTGTTGGTTCTGCAGCAGGCTTTTGAACGGGCTCTTGCACAGCTGTCTTATTGTTGTTGCCGCAACCCCCTAGCAATAAAGCGGCAGAAATAAGCAACATCAGCGGTACAACAAAATACTTCTTTTTCATAAATGCTTGTCTCACTCCTTTACAATCTTGTTTAATCATACAGATGTTTTAGTGCAATTTCCACTTTTCCTGAATTTGTAATGCAATTGTCCAAATAGGCTTGATATATGACTTGAATCATGGCAAATATTGACTACATCGTATTTATAAGAGATACTCAAATATTGAAAGTGAAGAAATAAACACCAGTTTCCTTAAAATCATGAAATCGATACAACCTATCCCACGTATTAATTAGTAAATGACGTCAAATGCCAAATAGGAGAAACGAAATGGAATAATCGTAGATTTAAGGGAGGTAAAATATTGTTCGACACAAAGTACATAAAAGTATTGGGACTTATTCTTATCATAGCTATTGTGAATATTGTGGTACTCTCGCCCGGACTATTGGGGATTGAGATCGGTGAGAGTGCTTTTTCAACGGCATTGGGTGTAGCTTTGCTATTTGCAAGTGCGCTTGTACTGATCTATGGTTGTTATCATTTCCTGTTCAAGAAGCCTGTAGCTATACCTGTCAAAGAAATTAAAACCCATGAGGACTACCTTGAGGCATTGTCTCACTATCGCAGAATAGGGGCGTTGGAGGATGATGTTGCTCTTGCTATGAGTCAGATGGATCGAATAAGAAAAAAGAAGGACACCCTGCTAGATGTTCTCAATCAACGATTCGATACAACAGAATTAAGTTACACGAAATTTGCTTCGGTGACGCTGGAGGTTGAAAAACTTTTTTACCTCAATATTAGAAGTATTCTGAACAGGCTTAGCGTATTTGATGAAAAAGAATTTGAGAGCGTTATGAACCAGAAAACGGCACGCTTCTCTTCCAACCTTCTTGAAGAACGAAAAAAAGTGTACAGCGAGTATTTAACTTTTATAAAAAGCTCACTCGCCACTAATGAAGAGATCATGTTAAAGCTAGACAAGTTGCTGCTTGAGATATCCCGTCTGGACAGCTTTGAACCAGGGGATATAGAGAATATGCCTTGCATGCAGGAAATTGATTCATTAATTAAGCAAACCAAACTTTATAAATATTAACGAGGTGAAGAAATGAAAAAAAAGGGCGGATTTTTCTTAATATCGATTCTACTGGTGATATTAGTTTTTGGTCTAGTATATATCGGGGTTAACTTAACATCTAATTTAGGGAAATCAAAGGCACAAGTGACAACAGAGGATGCAGGCAAGCAACTAAACAAGCTGTACTCCAAAATTTCGGTTACAACAGAAGAACCTGTTAAAGGTCAGATAGACCTCACACCCGTTGATGTAGCTGAATCATTGCCTGATATTTCCAAATTTCCAATCGCTGTGGATAGCACAAATGATAATGTGGTAGAGATTTTTTCTTCTACGGAAAAATCGGGCAGCGGCGTTGACGGCTGGTTAACAGAGGTTGCAACTGAGTTTAATCAGGCAAACATTGAAGTGAACGGGAAGCCTGCTTCAGTCAAAATTCGGAATATTGCTTCAGGTACGGCTGCCGATTATATTAAATCCGGGAAATATGTTCCTGATGCGTATACACCTTCAAATGAACTGTGGGGCGAAATGGTCAAAGCAAGTGGGGTGAAGACACAGCTCGTATCAAAACGACTGATAGGAAATGTACCAGGCATCGTCATCACCAAAGCTAAATACGATGAATTAGTAGATAAGTACGGGGCAATCAACGTGAAGACCGTCACCGAGGCGATAGCCAATAATGAGCTCTCCTTTGGTTATACCGACCCATTTGCGAGCTCAACAGGACTTAATTTTCTCATCACAGCACTGCATAGTTTTGATAGCTCAAATCTATTAGGGGAACAAGCAGTACAAGGCTTCGAGACATTCCAAAATAATGTTCCATTTATTTCGTCTACAACGATTCAAATGCGTGATGCTGCGAAATCGGGCATGCTCGATGGATTTGTACTGGAGTACCAAACATTTGTGAACGCATCAGACCTCAAGAGTGGATATGTATTTACCCCATTTGGTGTCAGACATGATAGTCCATTGTATGCGCTAGGTGATCTTTCCAAAGAAAAGGTGGATATTCTTAACAAGTTTGCTGATTTTACCGCTCAGAAGAAATATCAACAATCAGCACAGGAATTAGGCTTTAACAGCCTTGAAGAATATAAGTCTGAGCTTGCCGCAGTCGATGGGGGCATTCTGTCCTCCGCACAGAAGCTTTGGAAGGAAAAAAAGAATGGGAACAAGCCTATTGTAGCCGTATTTGTAACGGATGTGTCCGGCAGCATGGCAGGCGAGCCGTTGAATCGCTTGAAGGAGTCCCTGCTGAAGGGGCAGCAATATCTTGGTAAGAACAATAGCATTGGTCTAGTCTCTTACTCAAGTGATGTAACTATTAATTTGCCTATAGGTAAGTACGATATTAATCATCAATCCATGTTTGTAGGTGCGGTAGAAAGTTTGCAGGCAACTGGCGGTACAGCAACATTTGATGGAATAGTTGTTGCATTGAAAATGCTTCAGGATGAGCTTGCTGTAAATCCAAATCATAAGCCGATTATTTTCGTACTGAGTGACGGTGAGACAAATGAAGGGCATTCGCTGCAGGACATCAAAGGTCTGATCGAAACGTATAAGATTCCAATTTACACAATCGGTTATAACGCAAATATTAAGGCGCTTCAAAGCATTTCGAGTATTAACGAGGCTGCCAGCATTAATGCAGATACAGATGATGTTGTCTATAAGATCGGGAACCTGTTTAACGTTCAAATGTAACTTGAGTATAAGTTTGTAAATGCGCTATCTAATAAGGAGGGTTAATATGTCATTTTCAATGGAAGTTGTAAGTCCAGAGGAAATAAAAAAAGCGATCGAGCAAGAGGATAAACCAATACCCGAGGAAGTAGCTAAACTTAAAGAATTGGCAGATTCTAATGTTGCAGCGATCATGGAGCTTGATGTAGAGTCGCTTGAGAAAAGGAAAGAAATACTGCAATCCATTGATTCTTTTGGTCTTAATACTATGAAATCATCCTCTGCTAAAAATGCATTGCTTCAGGTTTCCGTAGGAAATCTCTCGAAAACAGGAGACGAGGGGGGGCAAGTGGCCAAGGGTCTGATTGAACTGCATACTCAACTTAAGGATTTGGACCCCAGCGTAATTGATTTTGCTAAAACAGGGTTTCTTGGCAAGCTGTTTAATCCATTGCGCGCCTACTTTCTGAAGTATCAAAAAGCAGATGCGGTCATTGCAGACATTGTTGTGTCACTGGATAAAGGGAAGACAACACTCAAGAATGACAATACAACACTGGAGATCGAGCAGCAATCTCTCCGTGATTTGACTAAAAAGCTTCAAAAGGAAATCCAACTGGGTTCATTAATGGATGAATCCATTGAGGGGCAAATTGAGGCGGCAAAGCTGCGCAACGAAGACCCGGACAAGATTCGTTTTATCACTGAAGAAGTGTTGTTCCCACTTCGTCAGCGGGTCATGGATTTACAACAAATGTTAGTGGTGAACCAGCAGGGAATCATGGCAATTGAAGTTGTGATGAGAAATAATAAGGAACTTATTCGTGGTGTGGATCGAGCTAAAAATGTGACTATTTCCGCACTCAAAATATCTGTAACTGTAGCTAGTGCCTTATATAATCAAAAAATCGTTTTGAAAAAGATCGAGCTCCTGAATCAAACGACAAACGAATTGATCGCCGGTACGTCCAGAATGCTGAAAGATCAGGGTGCTGCGATCCAAAAGCAGGCGTTGGAAGCAAGCATTTCTGTAGATACATTGAAGCAAGCCTTCGCCGATGTGTTGTCTGCTCTGGATTCGATCAGCACCTACAAGCAGGAGGCTCTGCCAAAAATGCGGGAAACCATCAATCAATTTCGGGATTTGGCTGATGATGGAGAGAAGCAGATTTTGCGGTTGGAAAAAGGGCAGAGATTGGGTTTGTAGTGTTACTTAAATGAAGCAATGAAGAAAAGTAGCGGCCCGATGTTCTATTCCAGACATCAGGTACGTTGCTTTTTTCAGTTTATTAAAATTGAAATTCTATTGACATGCAATAAGACAACTAATATAATCCACTTATTAAAATGCTAATTAAAAGTATTGAAATTGATTCAAGTGAAGTTCGCAAGAACAACCTGAAGATTGGATGGATGCACAAATGGCTACGTTATTTCTAATTGTTATTTATCTTTCTTTTATCAGTCTGGGGCTGCCGGATTCTTTGTTAGGAGTGGCTTGGCCAATTATGCAGCCGGAAATTGGCGCATCATTTGGTTCAGCAGGTATAATTTCAATGATTATTGCCGGAGGCACCATAGTTTCCAGTCTTGTTAGCGGGAGTATTATTCAAAAGCTGGGCACAGGTCAAGTTACATTAATTAGCTGTTTGATGACTGCCGGAGCACTTCTTGGATTTTCCGTTGCGCCATCTTTGTTTTGGTTTGCAGTCTTGGCAATTCCGTTGGGGTTAGGGGCAGGTGCAGTGGATTCCGCACTCAACCACTATGTGGCCTCACATTATAAAGCTCATCATATGAGCTGGTTGCACAGCTTTTGGGGAGTCGGGGCTATGCTGGGGCCTATCATCATGTCTTATAATATTGCAGATCAGAATTCCTGGAGACAAGGGTACTGGACAGTTGCCATGATACAATTCGGGCTTGTTGTTGGGTTATTCATTACACTTCCTTTATGGAAGAGAGTCGCCGATAGACAGCAGGCTTCTAAAAGCTTATTATCACTTGAATCGGATCACACTCAGCTCAAGGAGCATGATAACCCTCAATCCCCAGAATCCTCCGTTGCGCAGAAGCATCCGATTCAAATAAAAGGTGTGAAGTATACACTTGTCGCTTTTTTATTCTATTGTAGTGTGGAAGCTACAGTAGGTTTATGGGGAGCCAGCTATTTGGTCGGAGCTAGGAGTATATCGGCAGAGACAGCTGCGAGTTGGGTATCGCTTTATTATGGTGGAATTACGTTGGGCAGATTCATGAGCGGATTTATAACGATGAAGGTTAGTAATCGTCATTTAATTTTAATCGGGCAACTGACTGCATTAGTTGGTGGAATCATTCTGTTACTTCCTTTACCCAATGTACTGATCCTGACTGGTTTCATTTTGATTGGTTTGGGACTTGCGCCAATTTTTCCAGGTTTGCTTCATGAGACACCAGCTCGTTTTGGGAAAGAACAGTCTGCCAAGCTTATGGGCTACCAAATGGCTGCAGCGTATACCGGAACCACGTTTTTGCCGCCTATTTTTGGTCTCATTGCTTCCAATACAACCATTAAACTGTTCCCGGTTGCTGCCCTGTTGTTTATTTTCGCTATGCTGGTGGGGTCAGAGAAAGTCATTCGTATACTTAAAGCTCAACTGAGTGATCAACGTTGATGAGTGCTAATGGAAGTGGATAGAGAATAAGACTACAAACTGATTTTCACAGTCGGGTTTAATCATACAGAATAACCTCCAGATTTAGGATCACCAAGATTAAGTATTACGATAATCAATATTCAGTAAAAGGTAAAACTCAATCCAGAGAGAAATAAGTCCAAATAAATGAAAATCTGGAAGGGAAGGGAGGGGAGAGGGAATTCATAGTAATCCTTGTATTCCAATTTTTTTTCTTGACGGGATGTAATTAGAAAGTTATGATAAAATTTCTATGAAATATCAAAATATTTCAAATTATACTTGAATATACTTGCAGTTTCTTTTCTGATAGAAAAAAGACGGTTGGAAGTAGTTATAACTCCAAACCGTCTTTTTTGCTGCCGTTTGTTGTCCCTAATCGAACATTATTTAATTTGTACCCTCCGCTGAATGCAACTCTTTGGAACCAAGGTCCAATAAAATATTACGCAATTGGTTTTGCTGCTCAATCGTTATATGCTCAAGTAATTTGCCGGACACTTCCACCATGATTTCATCTGCCTTTTCTACAAGGGACTTTGCGGATTCCGTTAGCTGAAGGATGGTAGCGCGACGATCGGACGAATCGGGAGTGCGCACAATATAGCGTTCCTTCTCCAGCGCATCGATAAACTGGGTAACCGTTCGGGCCTTGATCCCCAATTTTTTCGCCAGTTCATTCATTCTTAGGCTGCCAGCCGTGGAAATCTCCATCAGAACCCGTAGTCTTGGGCCAGTTAAGTCTTCCGGCAAGCCGTAAGATAATAATCCTTTTTCAAATTGAAGCTGAAGATGATGTGTAGTTTTAAGCAGCAGGTGTAATAAGTCATGCGCTGAAAGTTCTCCATGGTTAGATGAAGCTTCTGAATAAGTCATATTTCCTCCTTGACAACACAATAATTAGTGAGTATACTCACTATATTAAATTTTTAATGAGTATACTCATTATGTATTAACCCATTATCCCTTTACTCTTTATTTTTCATTTTACTGCATTCAACGCTTTATGTACAGGGAGGGAGGTATTGTTGATTTCTGATTTACTTGCTCACTTCAAACCTATTTAAAGAGGATCTTGGTCGATCATGACAGTTCAAACCGTCGTTCTCGAGGAACCATTTTCAATTCGCAGAAAGCTACCCACAATCTTAGCGGTACTCACCGGGATGATGATTGGCGGCAAATGGTTTGATAAAAAACAATTTTAAAAGGATGGTTTCATATGGCAAATGTACTTTTTTTAAGCACCCCTTCACATGGACATGTAAATCCTTCAATAGGGCTGGTAAGCGAACTAGTCAGACATGGGGAAGAGGTTATCTATTTTTCTTCCGATGATTTTAAAGAAAAGGTTGAACAAACAGGAGCGGTCTTTAAAAGTTATAGCGAAGATTTGAACATGTTCAAGATGGATGGAATGGGTGGGCTGCTTGATGCGCTTTGCCGAATAGCCCAAGCCAGCACTACCATTATTGATGATATTTTCCGCCAAACGTCTGGGGTGGAATTTGATTATATGATTTATTCGGCAGCCTTTCCCTTTGGTCAGATATTGGCACAAATTTTGCAAATTCCCTCGGTTTCAACTTGGCCCGTATTTACGGGACTCAAAGAAATTCTTCATGATCCTCATGAGGAAGATGATGATCAGACTGCCCCATTTCAAGAAGTGCTTGCCACCTATCACGAGGCTTCTTGCACCTTAGAAGCTGCATATTCTGCCAAGTTGCCTGATCATATCGTACATCTCCTGTTTAATAGAGGGGATTTGAACCTTGTCTATACCTCGAAATATTTCATTTCCGAATCCGACCGTGAGTTTCTGGAGCAGTTTTTTGACAGCAAGCTTACATTCATTGGCCCTCCCGTATATGATCGCAGAGAAAATTTAGATTTTCCTTTTGAAAAATTAGAAGGCAAGAAGGTCCTGTACATCTCGCTCGGCACCGTATTTGGCAGCTCCAACCTCGATCTTTATGAAGTGTTTTTCAAAAGTTTTGCGGATTGGAACGGGATTGTGGTCATGGCGGCATACAATGTGAATCTGGACAGATTCCAGATCCCTGATAACTTTATTGTCAGAAACTACATCCCGCAAAGTGAAATCTTAAAATATGCGAATGCGGCCATTACTCATGCCGGTATGAATACCATCAGCGATCTGATGTATCATCAGGTGCCTTTTGCAGCGATTCCTCTGGGGGCGGATCAATCGAATATGGCCGGTCGAGCGGAAGAATTAGGTGCGGCCATTTCACTGGATGTCCGGACGCTTACTCCTGAAATTTTAAGAAATACCATTGAAAAAGTGATGAGTGATTCAAGCTACCTGGAGAACATGAGCAAAATCAGCGAATCCTTTAAAACCGCCGGAGGTTATAAAAAAGCAGTGGATGAAATCTTTAGCCTGAAAGAAAAAACAGGCATTGAGGAGTGATAGGAATGAAAGGGATCATACTGGCAGGCGGCTCAGGAACTCGTCTGTATCCATTAACCAAGTCGGTATCCAAACAAATTCTTCCCGTTTACGACAAACCTATGATTTATTACCCTTTGTCTGTCCTGATGTTGACGGGGATTCGGGACATACTGATCATTTCTACACCCAGAGATATTCTTCTCTATGAAGAGCTTCTGGGAGACGGCAACCAACTGGGACTCTCCCTTCAATATGCGGTCCAAGATAAGCCCGGTGGGCTTGCTCAGGCATTTATCATCGGTGAGACATTTATAGGTTCGGATTCGGTTTGTCTGATCCTGGGAGATAACATTTTCTATGGGCAAGGCATCAGCGGTACGCTTAAAAAAGCGGGTCAAAGGCAAGAGGGCGCCACGATATTTGGCTATTACGTAAAAGATCCAAGAGCCTATGGGGTGGTTGAATTCGATTCTGATGGTATTGCCGTTTCCATTGAAGAAAAGCCGCAAACGCCAAAATCGAATTATGCCGTGCCGGGGTTGTATTTCTATGATCATCAAGTGGTCGAAATCGCAAAGCAGCTCCAACCGTCTGCTCGAGGGGAGTTGGAGATCACATCCGTAAATGAAGCCTACATGAAACAAGGAAATCTTCATATCGAGCTGCTGGGAAGAGGAGTGGCGTGGTTAGATACAGGGACGATTGAATCCTTAATCGAAGCCGGTAATTATATTGAAGCCATTCAAAAAAGGCAGGGGTTGTATGTAGCCTGTATTGAAGAAATCGCCTTCCGAAATGGATATATCTCCAAAGACCAATTGTTAGAATTAGCCAAACCTTTAAGTAAAATTGAGTATGGCCAATATCTCTTGGATATTGCTGAATGACACAAGAACATTATAAATTTATGCGGAGCAATTAGGTATTCGTATGGTATAGTGTATTATTATGGCAACTTATTTGTACAAGCAAAAAACAATTTAATTATGTGAAATAAAATCGGTACCCTGGGAACGGTGGAAAAGGAGATCACAAACTATGGCAGAGCCGCTGAAAAACATGTACAATCAAGATTTTCTTGAAGCATTCGGACGCACAATAAAATCAGTGTACCCATCGTTCCATATAGAAGATTTTGTACAGAAGGTACTTGCTGGCGATTGGCAGCAACTTGAGCTTAAGGGACGGATTCGAAAAATTACGTGTTCGCTGAAAGCTTGCTTGCCTAATCATTATGAAGAAGCTATGGAGATATTGTTAGTGGTTCATAACACCTGCTCCGGGTTTCCTTATCTGATATTACCCGACTATGTAGAGGTTTACGGGCAGGATGATCAACATTGGGAGCTGTCTATGCGGGCATTGGAAACATTCACCCAGCATTCCTCTTCGGAGTTCGCAGTAAGGCCCTTTATTATGCGCGATCCTGAGCGGATGATGAAGCAAATGCTTCATTGGTCAGAAAGCCCGAATGAGCATATAAGACGACTTGCCAGTGAAGGATGCCGTCCACGTCTGCCATGGGGGCAAGCACTGACGATGTTCAAGCAGGACCCCTCGCCGATTCTGCCGATATTGGAACGATTAAAAGAGGATCCTTCGCTTTATGTTCGAAAAAGTGTTGCTAACAACCTGAACGATATCGTCAAAGATCATCCTGATATCGTGATCGATATCGCTCAACGCTGGCATGGCAAGCATCCTCATACCGACTGGATCGTTCGTCATGCCTGCCGAAATCTGATTCGTTCCGCGCAGCCTGAAGTGATGAAATTGTTTGGTTATGCCGATCCTGCGGAAGGGGCAGCACTTGTGTATAAAGCAACCCTATCGGTCAAACCTGATCTGATTCAAATTGGAGATAGCTCCGAGCTTCAATATGAAATTGAGGTACGGGATGGAAATCCTGCTCGAATCCGGATCGAATATGGCATCGACTTCGTAAAATCCAATGGAAAAGTGTCACGCAAAAAGTTTCTGTTATCCGATAAAACAGTAGATGGGGGCTCATGTTTACAAGCATCAAGAACTCATCGCTGGGCTGATCTGACGACAAGACGTCATTATCCAGGTACGCATACCATCGTCTTGCTTGTTAATGGGCAGGAAGTCGCCTCTACAGATTTGCAACTGAACAAAACGAAATCATTTCTAGCTAATAAGTAGGAGAGGCGCTTTTCAGCGACTCTCTTTTTTTCGCAGAAAACAGCCTTATCAAGAAATGAAAATGATTATGATATACTAGGGTGTAGATAATTTACGGAACCCTATTCTATGAGGAATGATATAAGGTATGGATAACCAATCAAAATCAAAATCCATTTATTTTACTGAGATAGACTTATATGAAGAGGAGCCGGGGATAAGCATCCCCCTGAGAGAAATTGCATTTCCAGGAACTTCAGAAACAGTTGCAATTCCTGCTCCAGAATTAGAGGTATCCTTTTCATCCTTTGTTAGTCGTGAGTATCATTTTGTTCAGGAAGCACGCAGACGAGTTGATGAACAGGGGCAGCCTGTGCCTTTTGCACCTTTTATGAGTTATTGGCCTACATATGATCATATGACAGAATCACAGGAGAAATGGTATCTTTACTGGCGGTCCGAGGTGCGAAATGAACGTTATCCGAAGACGGATCTGTCTTATATTTTTATATATGTATATGAGATTATTAACGGAGTAGGCTGGAGTGATCCCGGGATCGGCTATGAGCTGTTGGACAAGATTTCAATGGCTTATGGGCCCAAGTATCC
>RCUU01001229.1_pt1 | contig 12554 bp, 17 predicted proteins | sample 2166211 | NCBI WGS metagenome assembly RCUU01 (sample SAMN09932620, study PRJNA488358) | compost metagenome | feature: garden; material: soil; isolation source: compost soil in phenylacetic acid-enriched culture | place: Germany: Experimental Botanical Garden Goettingen | collected 2016-01-27
GGTCTTGACGACTTCCGACTCGCCTTGCAGGCCGAAAGACTCCAACTCAGTTATGCGCTTAAGCAGCTTTTCGTTGTTTTGCGACAGGCTGGTGATGGTGTAGGCGGCCTGCGCCAAACCTTCATTGACGCCGTTGGCGCGGCCCATGTAAAAGGCGTGCTCCAAATCAGCAATGCGGAAAATCGGGGCTGTGTATTCGGTCTTGAGGCCGTTGTGCGAGGCAAACTCGGCGAAGGCGGCTCGGTATGTGTCAGTGGCCATTGGTCACTCTCCTGAGAAGCGTTGGTGTAGGAAGCTTCATTGTATCATGGAGGACCCCGGCTGAATACTACCGCTCATCGGACCGAGAGGGTGGCCCGGCGTGGACCGGGCCGCAAGCGGGGGAAGTTATTGCGGAGCGCAGGCGAGACGAAGGTCGGAGGCAAGGAAGTTATTGGGCGGATTTAAGGTGCCGGAGAATGACGGATTTGGGGTTCGAAAGGGGGAAATCTATTCACAATGGGCCGGGTCTGGTCCGGGCGACCCCTTACAGACCTAACCCGCCAGAGACCCCGAAGAACGCGGCGGTGCAGGTCAGGACAACCGGAACGACAGAGAAGAGAGAGAGGGAGAGAGAACCTCCCCCCTCCTCCCCTTGCCGTAGGCCGGTAGGAACGTTTGGTACCTCGCAATGGGAAGAGGGGGGAGGGTCCGCCGCCGCCGCTATTCGTCCGAAGGTCGTTCATGTTGGCCGAACCTGCCGCGTCCCGGACGACGCGGCCTCTGGCGGTACCGGTATGCAAGGGATCAGCCCGGTCCACGCCGGGCCATGTGGAATGGGTTGTCACCTGAATCGTTTGCGGAGTTGGGACAGCCTGATTTCGGCGGATGACTTATATTTGAAGTTGCCTTGATAGTTGCCCAAGTACCACACGTGATACTGCCCGCTTTCCTTATTGAAATGGATGCCATTCTTGGGCTTTTGATCCACGGGTTTGTCTTTGACCGGCTCGCCTCTCAACTCTTGCAGTCTACGTTTGGCGGCTCGCTCTGTGCTAAATCCTCCGCGATAAAAGTCATCAAAGTATAAATTCCACTTCCCAGTATCTTTATTGTGGACTATCAAGCCCTGTTGCGGGACTTTTAGGTTCCGGGCCGGGGCAGAATCAAATTCAGACAGCGCGATGTTCGCCTCGCGCCGGGTGGCGTGAGTTGAAATCAGCTTGCCGTCGAACCAAAATTCCCAATCGGTTCCATTGTCGCAGTGAACGCCATTGTCTTTCATGTCAAATCCTCTTAGGTGCGGGGGTCGTTGCCACCATTAGACCACGACTTCTTGGGGCCTGTCAATGCTTGCCCGACGAGCTTCTCAGAGGCCAGAGACGACGACGCCCCGGAGGGTCGGGGCGTCGGTGGGGGGAGAGACGTCGAACGCCTCGGAGATACCGCCGAAGGTCACGGCGGCCTACTTCGACGATGGGAGAATGTGGATCGCTTCGCGCAGATTGCGGGCGAGGTCGGCGGCGCCCGCTGTGGTCAGGGTGGCGATGTACTTCATGCCGAACACGTCACGGACTGATAGGGCGATTGTGCCGGTGTCGAAATCTTCACGCCATGCGGTCACGTGGACCTCAGTTTGCGCAGTCGCCCGGATTTTGCGGCGCTGGCCGTTCCCTAATTTCTTGCCCATGATGCACCTCAGCAGACTAAAACGATGTGGACTTTGCCTTCGTGGTCGTTGCATTGGCAACGGACCTGTTCTTGATTGCGATCAATCGCCCAACGTGAACGGATGCCGGTTGGGTGGACCTCATTTATCCACTGCTCGACCTTCATGTCAGTGTAGGTTTTGGGCACGCAGACGTGGACCCAAAGCAGGGAGTGACGTACGATTTCTGGTTCGTGTTCCATGATGCACCTCAATTTAAACCGAAAGAGGCTGCGACGTCTACCAGCACATCGCAGCGGTGACCCATTTTCGCCAAATGCTTTGCGCGGGCGATTGCGTGTTTTTTGTGCTGAAATCTTTCGTGGCCGCATGGGTGGTGATTGCCGTTGGTGTCCATCCTGATCAGCAGGAACCGATAGGGGTCATCCTCCCCAATTTCTCTGATTTCCCATTTTTGCTCCATGTGAAACTCCTAGGGGCCTTTCGGCCCCGGATTTAGGTTTAAACTGCGGTTTCGTCGTCAACGAGGTCATCGCCCCGGATTGCGGCTTGGAGGTCGGCGGCGGTTTTCTCGCCGCGTTTGATCAAGGCCCGGATGCGGTTGCCTGCGTTCATCCGGCGTTGGCCACGGTTCAGGTATTGGTACTTGGCGAAGTGGGTGCCGGGGATTTCGCCGAACAGATGGTCTGCGATGGCGCAGGTTTCATCAGGGTTCAGGCCGCGCAGCATTTCAGCCACTTCGTCACCGTTGTCGACCGAGGCCGAGCCGGACCAGTTGACAGTTTTCACATAGCCGGGGCGATATTTGTTTAGGGTGCCCGCCATGGTGGAGTCATCCTCCTCATCCGACTCTTCATCGTCCGACTCTTCTTCGACTTCACGTTCAGCGATCCGTTCGTTGATTTCTTCCATCCACTGCGCTTCGGTCAGGTCGTTGATTTTTGCAACGGTGATCATTTCGCCGAGTTGATCTTCGGTTTCGGTGTCGATGACGTAGAAGTAGGTTTGACCTTCGTCTTCGTCGCGAACCAGTTCAACGTTCAGGGCGGCCAGTTTTTTGTTGAAAGTGTCGATGCGCAGTGCCATGATGAGATCCTCGGTAGAGTGGGGCGGCGAAAGCCCCGATGTAGTTATTATACCAAAGGGGGATTGGTTTGAGAATTACCGCTCGTCGGGCAAGGGGTGCAATCTCATGGGCGCGTGCGCTCCACAAAAGCCGAACCTCGGACACGTCAAAGGCTTGACGCAAACACCCCACCCATTGTCAAAATCTTGACGCGCGGTTTCCGGCATGGTAAACTTCGACCTACGATGACCCGGAACCTGCCGGGAGATTTGGACCATGAGAAAATATAAATATGACCCGCGCCTGTTCGACGATTGTGACCCATTCCGGATCCCCTACGGCGAAGAAGGCTATGACCCGTTTTATGATCGGCCACTTCCACGGCTGACGGTCAGGGCTGCTCTCGATCCAAATACCCTCTACCTAAGAGAGGCGATTTTAAACGCTAGAGCACAGAGATTTCATTATGAGCAGCGACACGAAGCCGTCCGATCTGACGCCATCCGACTTAAAGCAGCTTTTAGTCGATAACCGCGAAAACGGCTTCCTGTCCCTCAACCAAGCTCAGCGGGTTTTCGGCCTTGAATTTGCAAAAGGCGCCACCTATTTAGAGGCAGCGGACACTGCCGGGATCCACAGGTCCCAAGCAGCCCGCACTCTCCGCGACCCTTTGGTGGCGTGCTTCATCAATTATTTAAACCAGCAGAAAGAACATTACTCGCTGATTGACGCCAGTTTCATTGAGGTCACCTATCTGACCTTGCTGTCGAAACTGATGGGCGAGGAAGAGGTCCCGATGCTGGATAAAGAAGGCGCCCCGATGTCGAGGAAGGTTTTCCACTCGTCAGAGGCCGTAGCCTTGCTGAGGGATATGGCCAAAATCAGCGGCCACTATAAAGACGACCCTAGCATCATCGTTAACGTGCAAACCAAGCTGACCGAAGAACAGCAGCTGCTCTTGGACAAGGTACTTGATGAACGCTACTAACCTGAACATAAGCCCAATAGCCGAGGCCGTATCCGGTCCTCAGCTTTCGCTTGTTCAGACTATCAGCGCCGAGCAGATGATTGACCGCATACGCCAGCGTTGCGAGGAAGACTTTGAATTCTTCGTCCGTTATTTCTTCAAGCATCGCAAGGGCGTCAAGTTCATATTCAATGATCACCACCATGTGATCTGCCAAGATTTGATGGACGTCTACAACGGCATGCATCAGGGATACATCCTGAACATTCCGCCGCGCTATTCCAAAACCGAAGTCGTCGTCATCCTCTTCACGGTTTGGTGCTATGTCAAAAATCCAAAGTGCGAATTTATCCACCTTTCGTATGCTCAGCCGTTGGTGCTGGAAAACTCCGATGCCATCCGCACTGTTATCAAGTCAGCCGAGTTCACACAACTGTGGCCGCACATCAAGACCAAAGATAACAAGGATGCAAAAGGCGCATGGGCGACGTCGGCCAATGGCATGTTCTTGGCTACACCTGCTGGCGGTACTATCACTGGTTTTGGCGCGGGCCGCATGGATGAGTGGAATGAGGATACTGGAGAGTTTAAGTTCTCCGGGGCTATCCTCATCGATGATCCGCTCAAGCCTGATGATGCACGGCACCCGACCATGCTCAGCGGCGTTAACAAACGCTGGGATGAGACGATTAAATCTCGCCGCAATAGCCCGAAAACGCCGGTTATTCTGGTCATGCAACGGTTGCACGAAGAAGATTTTACAGCCGAGTTGCTGAAAGACGACTCCGTTCAATGGTTCCACCGTGTGATGCCCGCCATCGTTGATGAGGGCATGCCCACTGAACGCGCACTGTGGCCAGCCAAGCACGACCTCGAAACCCTCAAGAAGATGAAGGCCAAATCGGCCTACGTGTTTTCTGGCCAATACGGCCAGAAGCCATCGCCTCTTGGTGGCGGCCTCATCAAAGGCGCATGGTTCGGGCGCTACAAGGTCCTGCCTCGCCAGAAATATCGCAAGATCTACGTGGACACGGCGCAGAAGACCAAAGAACGCCACGACTACAGTGTCCTAGAGGTTTGGGGCCACGGCGAGGATGGCAACATCTACCTGCTGGACCTAAAACGTGACAAATGGGAATCGCCGGATCTGCGCAAGAACGCACGAGATTTCTGGAACAAACATCGGGGTGTTTCCTCGGAGACCCATGGCCACCTGCGCCAAATGCGCGTGGAAGATAAGGCCAGCGGCACCGACCTTATCCAGTCGTTGAAGCGTGACAAGACCAACCCTATTCCGATCTACGCTCAACAGCGGAACATCGACAAAGTGACACGCGTAGGTGACGCTTCGCCATATATCGAAGCAGGTTTCGTATTCATCCCGGATCCTGAACTCGGGTTGCCGTGGGTGTCGGATTTTGTGTCGGAGTGCGAATCTTTCACTTCGGACGACACCCACGCCTATGATGACCAGATTGACCCGATGTGTGACGCGATCATGGATATGCTGGGCGGTCGCCAAATAGCCAACCTGTGGGAGAATATGACATGAGTTGGCTTAACAAGGTTGAAGAGATTAAAACCAAGGCAAATGCCGGGACCAGCGACGGGTTTACCAACCTCGTGCAGCGTTCGGGTATCGGCCTTGGTCAGAACTCTATTTCGGCAGGCAATTACACCCTGACGAATTTGCTGTCCCGCAACCGCATCAAGCTTGAGGCCATGTACCGCCAGAACTGGATCACCGGTTCTATGGTGGACAGCGTTGCAGAAGACATGACCCGCGCTGGCATGGACCTCTCTGGCGACGTCGATCCGGGCCGCATTGAAGAAATTCAGGAAGCATTCAACAACCTGCAGCTTTGGGATGCCCTGCTTGACACTATCAAGTGGGCGCGGTTGTATGGCGGCGCTGTTGCCATCATGCAAATCGACGGTCAGGATCTGACCTCCCCGCTGCGCATCGAGACGATCGGTCAAGGCCAGTTCTTGGGCCTCACCGTTTATGACCGCTGGATGATCCAGCCTGATTTGCAACGTATGGTGACCTCAGGCCCTTGTATCGGCCTCCCAGAATACTATCGTGTAGTCAGCAGCTATGACGGCACTAGCCAAACCTATGCATACGGCCAGTCGATTCACTACAGCCGCATCATTCGTCAGGTTGGCATCAAGCTACCCCCGTATCAGGCAATGACCGAAGAATATTGGGGGGAATCGGTCCTCGAACGTTTGGAGGACCGTCTTATTTCGTTCGACACTGCGACCATGGGCGCGGCGAACTTGATTGACAAAGCGCACTTGCGCATGATCGGCATTGACGGCCTGCGCGAAATCCTCGCAATGGGCGGCCCTGCCGAGGAAAACTTGATCAAGATGTTCACGTACGTTCGCCAAATGCAAACGAACGAAGGCATCACCCTGCTCGACAAAGAAGACGCATGGCAGACCGGCACCTATACTTTCGCCGGTTTGGCTGATATGATGCTGCAGTTCGGACAGCAGTTGGCTGGGGCCACCCAGATTCCGTTGGTTCGCCTCTTTGGCATGTCCCCAGCTGGCCTTAACGCCACTGGCGAGAGCGACCTGCGTACGTATTATGACGGCATCAACACCAAACAAGAATCGAACCTGCGCACAGGTGTTCAGACCCTGATTGCTGTAGTATACCGTTCGCTGTTCGGTGAGAATGTACCGCCTACGCTCAAAATGAAGTTCGCCCCGCTGTGGCAGACTTCGGACACCGAAAACGCGAACAATGCCAAGACCATCACCGAAACTGTGGTCACCGCATTCGACGCAGGTTTGGTGTCGCAGGCTGTTGCGATGAAAGAATTGCGTCAGATGTCGGAAGACACGGGCGTATTCGGCAACATCAGCGATGAGGACATTGCAGGCGCAGAACTTGAGGCCGCGCCTCCTGCCCCAGCCGCCGTGGTGCCGCCTGCGACACTAAACCCGGACGACCCGACCGGCGAGCCTGTTGTTGATGCCGCTCCGCAGACTTTGAGTCAACGCATCATGGCATGGGTCAAAGGGCAATGAAAACGTTTGACGCTAAGCAGCCTAAGTTCAAGACGCCAAAATCAGCTGAGGCTGAATACAATCGTCAATTGCGCTCGGTTGCTAAGCAAGTAGGGCATCTGGTCAAGTTGTACCAAGTTGGTGCGACGTTGATGCCGGGTTTTGATAAGGCCATGGCAGCATATGCTGAGACTTTGGCGCCGTGGGCCGCTAACGTGGCCGCCAAGATGTTGTTGGCAGTGTCCAAGACCAACTATCGCCATTGGAAGGCAGAATCGCAGAAAATAGGCAGGGAGTTGCGCGACGACCACAATGTTGCATTGGGTCGCCTGCTCCAAGAAGAACAGGTCGTCTTGATCAAATCGCTGCCGTTGGAGGCCGCGACACGTGCTCAAGATTTGGCTTTTCAGGCTGCGACTGGTGGCCGCAGGGCCGATGAGGTAGCTACGGAGATAGCGCGTAGCGGGGAGGTAGCTGCCAGTCGCGCCACCCTGATAGCGCGGACTGAGGTCGCCAAGGCGAACAGCGCCATTACACAGGCCCGGTCGGCAGAAGTTGGGGCAACACACTACATATGGCGGACTGCCGAAGATGAGGCAGTCCGGGAGTCGCACGCTGAAATGGAAGGTGTCGTGGTAGCTTGGGATGATCCTCCTACGCTAAGCGATGGCACCACCACTCACGCAGGCCAAATTTACAACTGCCGTTGCTACGCAGAACCGATAATCGAGGGCTGACATGACAATCACCAAAGATGCCCACTTTTACGCCACGGCGCGGATCAGTGAGAACATCGTTACGACGCCAGAGGGGTTCCTCCTTTGCATCGGCGTACCGATCGCCCGTACCGGTGAACTGCTGTACGCAGAAGGCGAATTGTTGACCGAAGACGGCACAGAGGTCATTGAGCCAGTTGATGGCCGCGTCAATGTGATGCGCGACGGCGATGCGCTGTTCGCCCCATCTGCAATGGCCAGCTTCGAAGGTAAGTCGATCACCATCGGCCACCCGCAAGATTTCGTCAGCCCGCTGAATTGGATGCAAGTCTCGGTGGGCCACATGCAAAACGTCCGTCGCGGCACTGGCGAAGACGGCGATAAGCTGATTGCCGACCTGTTGATCAAAGGGCAGCAAGCAATCGACATGGTTAAAGCGGGCCTGCGTGAAGTCTCTTTGGGGTATGACGCAGCCTATGAACAAACGAAGCCCGGATACGGGGTTCAAACAGGAATCGTGGGCAACCACGTGGCGCTAGTTCGGAAAGGTCGTAATGGTTCCGAAGTAGCTGTACGGGACTCTGCGCCCGAATTCAAACCAAAGGGTACTATCATGTCGGCTAAAGAAAAGCTCATGAAATTGCTCGGGCGCGCTATTGATGAGGCGCTGCCCGAAGAACAAAAACCAGAAGGTGAGGGCGATGCGCCTTCGATGGATGCCCGTATGGCAAAAATCGAAGACCTGCTGACCAAGCTGGCCGATGCTGGCAACACCACCGACGCCACTCCTCCTCCCCAAGAAGAGGCCCCGAAAGATCCTCTGGAAGCGCGTCTGGATGCCATCGAAGCCGCCATCGCCAAACTTCTTGAAATGAAGTCGGGCGAAGTGGTTGATGAGGCTCCTGCCCCGAAAACCGAGGATGAGAACGGCGTGGTCATGTGCACTGATGCCGAGACCATCAGTCGTGCCGAAGTTTTGGTGCCGGGCATCGCAAACAGTGCCACCCTGATCAAGGACGCACTGGACCAGTTCGGCAAGACCACTGACGGTGCCGCCGTGCTGAAAACCTTCGACTCCATCAAGGACGAAACAGCGCTGTTCACCGCAGCCGCCGAAGTGATGAAGGTCAGCCGGTCGGTGCAATTGGCTCCGCCAAAAGCTGCCGATTTCGCTACCCTGCGCGCCGGTACTGCTGACGGCAAGGGTCCGATGTCGCCGGAAGCGATCAACGCAGCCAACGCCAAGCGCTACGGCAGCAACTAATTCAACCAGCAATCAAACTAAAGTTGGAGTGTCATCATGACTGCTTACTTGTACAAGGCACCCGCTGGCATTGCTGGCGCCATCACTCGGGTCGACGATACTACCGTTGAGCCCGGTTTCATCGCTGCCGCTAACGGCCCTACTCTCTTTGGCCAGCCGGTCAAAGTTGAAGCCGGTACCGGCAAATTCCTGCTCATGGGCCTCACCTCGGTCGCCGCAGATTTCTACGGCATTCTGATTCGTGAAGTTCCGTCGATCAGCAACTCTGCTACCCTGCAGGGTTTCAACGATGGCGGCCCGCTGATTACCAGCGCCCACGGCATCGCGGTCAAAGGCTACGTGAACGTGGTCTGCGGCACTGGCACTCCTGTTCGCGGCGGTGCGGTTTACGTCCGCGTCGTGGACGGCGGCGTCGGCAAGCCGGTTGGCAGCTTCGAAGCCACTGCCGATGGCGTGAACAGCGTTCTCGTTCCTGAACTGTCGTGGGCCGTCAATGGCCGCGATACCGCCAACGGTAACATCGCCGAGGTCCGCATTAACTTCTGATTGAAGTTAATCGAATCCAAGAACTTTTAGGAGAGCCAATATGGGCCGCATCATCACCCCCGGCGATAAACGATTCGCCCGCACCCTCGACCAAGGGGTTGCAAACGCACGTACGCAGGACAGTAACCTTGCGTATTACGTCAACCAGTTGGACAACTTCGACCAGCGCTTGCACGAGCCTTTGGTGTCGGTCTCTTGGGGCCGCGATATCAAGCTGCGCACTGGCCTGACCATGGCCAACGAGTCGACCTCGTTTACCCGTTCCAGTTTCGCTGGTGGCGGTACTCAGGTCATCGACGGCAAGCCATGGATCAGCCCGGAAACCACCACCATTCCGGGCGTTTCGATCAACGGCGAGCGCATCGTATCTCCACTGCGCCTGTTGGGCCGTGAAGTCAGCTATACCAGCGTCGAGTTGGAGCGTAGCCAACTGCTGGGCCAGCCGATCGACACCGCGAAGTTGAACGCGCTGAACCTGCTGTACCAGATGAACACCGATGAGCAAGTTTACATCGGCGACACCTTCACCGGCGACCAAGGTCTGGTTAACTCTAGCCAAGTGTCTGTCGGTAACGTGACTGGCGGCACTTGGGCAGCCAACGTGGGCACCCCGGACGTAATCCTCGCTCAAATCAACGAAATGTTGATGGCCGCTTGGACCGCATCGGCGTTCACCATCTGCCCTTCCGAAGTCCGCGTGCCGCCTGCGCAATTCGGCCTGTTGACCGTCACCAAAGTGTCGACTGCTGGCAACCTGTCTCTGATGGAATATATCAAGCAGAACAGCATCGCCAACAACATCAATGGTCGCCCGATCAACATCCAGCCGTTGAAATGGCTGACTGGCCGTGGCGTTGGCCCATCGGATCGTATGATGGCTTACACCAACGACGAGGAGCGCGTGCGCTTTCCAATGGTGCCAATCCGCCGTGAAACCGCCTATTATCAGGGGATTCGCTTCATTTCCCCGTATATCTGGGCATTCGGCGCTGTCGAGTTCGTCTACCCTGAAACCGTCATTTATCGCGACGGCATCTAAACCGAGTTAGCAGCGCCTTTCGGGGCGCTTGCGACTCAGAGGATCGATATCATGGCACGCATTGAAAACCGCCGTCAAGGCATGGTCACCATCGTCAGTTCCAGCGGCAAGGACAGCGGTACTATCGAGTTGATGCACGGCATCAACGAAAACGTACCGGATTGGGTGACCAAAGAGCAGTTCTTCAAGGACATGCAGAAGGCGGGTTTTTTGGCCAAACTGGCCAAGGAAGAAGAACCGGCAGAAGCGCTGTACAAGCTGGACGCCAACGGCATGCCGATTCAGGCACTGGATGATGACGGCGAACCGCTGTTCGACGAGAAGACCGGCGATCCTATCTTCTTGCCTGCTGACGAGGAGTAACACCATCATGGCGTACGTGTTCGACATACCGTTGTTCCGTGAACATTTCCCAGCGTTTACGGACAGCATAAAATACCCGGACGCCATGATCCAATTTTGGGCTGACCTCGGAGTGGTCATGCTTATCGAGTGTCGTTGGGGCAACGCCTATACCGCAGGGTTAGAGCTTTACGTTGCCCATAACGTTGCATTGGAAGGAGCCAACACGGGCGGGGGCGTTCCGGGCCAAGGGACTGGCATCAAATCTGGCAAGACCGTGGGCAGCACAAGCGTCCAGTATGACACCCAAAACACCGCAGAACAAGGTGCGGGTTTCTGGAACTTGACCACTTACGGCCAGCGCTTCTGGCGCATATCGCAAATGATCGGCGCCGGGGCGTTGCAGGTATGAAAGGCGTAAAAGTTGTCGTGGATCGTGTGGATGAGGTCATGAAGGCCCTTCGCACCATGACAGCCGAAGAAGTGTTGGTCGGCGTTCCCATGGACGAGAACGCCCGTGATGATGACCCGATAGGCAACGCGCAGATAGGGTTTCTGAACGAAAATGGCAGTGAAGCCGCTAATATTCCACCGGCTCCTCATTTGGTGCCGGGTGTTGAGAAGGTCGCTGAACGATGTGCGGATTTAATCGCTAAAGGCGCAGCCGCTGCCATGACCGGTGATTTCGGTGCCCTAACTAAAGGCTACAATCAGGCTGGTTTGGTGGCGCAGGCGAGCGTCAAAAATCAAATCCGTTCGCAGGAAGGCTTCGACCCGTTGTCCGAGGTGACTTTGGAACAGCGGCAGAAATCAGGATTCAAAGGCACTAAACGTTTGATCCACACTGGTCAGTACATGAACTCGATAACCTACGTAATCCGGAAGAAATAATGGCCCTTATCGACACATCTGAGTTGCTGATCGATCCCGACTTTTGCGATACTGTCGGTTTGATCCGTCGTAGCTTCACCGTCAGCGACAAGGGCCGTACTGTTATTGAAGAACAGGCAGCCGTGTTTGTGCTGATGTCGGTTCAGGGGCTTAAGGCCGAAGATTTCGTGCGCAACCCGGATTTGGTTGAATTGAACGCGTCTAAAGCATTTTGGTACACCGGCACATTGCTTCCGTTGATTGCAGGCGAATATTCAGACGTCATCCTCTGGAATAACTTGCGCTACCAAGTGTGCAAGGTTGATGAGGATTTTACGAATTTCGGCAACGGCCACATGAAAGTATTCGGAGCATTGGAGGGGTCAAATGGCTAATACCAGCGCAACTGGCGGCTACCTGCTCCAAGATGCCCCGATCCTGAATGATGACGAATTGTTGGACTTCATGCATGACGTTATCGTCGGCATCACCGGTTTGGCCAATAACAGGGTTCGCCCGGCATTCCAGCCAAACCCCGCCAAACGGCCCGGCATTTCCGTTGATTGGTGCGCGTTCTTTATCAGCAACCAAAAACCAGAAGCAGGTAATTCGTACGTCGAGCAACATGGTGATGGGCTAGGTGCCAAAGCAGTTAGGCACGAAACCTTCGACATGCGGTGCACGTTCTATGGTCCGCTAAGCGGGACCAATGCAAGCAACGCCAGAGACAATCTGCAGTTGGCTCAGAACAGGGAACAATTGTTCTTGGCAGGGATGGGGTTCGTGGAAGCGACTTCCTTCCCAACAATAGGCGAGCTTGTTGATGAGCAATGGTACAAACGGTCTGATGTAATCCTGTCTTTCCGCAGGGAATTGAACAGAAACTACAGTGTCCTGTCCTTCGCTTCGGCAGTAGGCCAGATTATAACAGAAACCCTCACCATAGATTGGGCAGTCGGCCCGGAGGTTTAACATGGCTCAAGGTCTTTCCGTAGGTCGGCTCATTCGCACGACCGTTAACTTATCGCCAATCGCCGCGCAGCGTCGTGGTTTTGGTACCCTGCTGACCCTC
>RCUU01001230.1_pt1 | contig 12553 bp, 13 predicted proteins | sample 2166211 | NCBI WGS metagenome assembly RCUU01 (sample SAMN09932620, study PRJNA488358) | compost metagenome | feature: garden; material: soil; isolation source: compost soil in phenylacetic acid-enriched culture | place: Germany: Experimental Botanical Garden Goettingen | collected 2016-01-27
TGCTGCAGCGTCAAAATCATCTGCTGAAAGTTCATAATACCGTCTCCTTCGCTTTACAAGTTTTTTAACTCAAATTGCTCAAAACTTCTTACCATGGAGGCGGCACTTTTGCTCCTGACAGCAACAAAAAACCCCCGCCCCCATGCCTGATTAACAGACATAGGGACGAGAGCTTAACTTATTCTCCCGCGGTTCCACCCTACTTGATTTCATACCTTGATTCAGCAATATTACGGCTAAAGACAAGAACGAAATCCACTTTCATTCGCCATATCCGTACTCCCGGGTGCCATGTTCATGAACGTTGTCCCGCCAGGCTCTCACTGCCCCCAGCTCGCTGAATCGCAACAATATCGCTCACTACTTTCCCGATCAATGCACGTTCTCCCGAAGTGGAGCTAAACGGCGATCAGATAATCTTATAATTAAACTGTTCCTATAGTAACGGAAAAATCAGATTTCGTCAAATCTTGTACTTGTCGAGCTGATCTAGGAAATTCTGTGATTTCAGCTTTAATCCAAGCTGCACATCCATAAAGGCTCGCATAATTTTTTTCAGCTCATCCCGGCTGCTTTCTTTGACATCCACATTCCCTAATCTAGTTAGATCAAGTCTGGCGAATAAGCGCAGCAACTTCAACGCACGAGCAGAGACCTCCATGGCTGGAGGATCATTATGTTTACAGCTGCGGCATAACGCCCCACCGAGGCGAGGACTTATCAGCAGTTGTTCATCAGGTTTTTCAGCTCCACATATAACACAGGTGTCGAACTCTGGACCATAACCAGCTGCTTGCAAAATCTTCATTTCAAAAACATTTATGATAACTCCAGGTTCCTTATCTTCTTCAAGTGCGTTTAAGCAGGCCGTAAGCTGGCGAAACCAGAAGCTCCCCGTTTCTTCATCATGCAGAACTTTATCAAGCAGTTCACAAGCGTATGAGGCATAAGCAGCTTTGATCAAATCCTCACGCAACGGATGGTGAGACTTCGTAATTTCGCCAGAATTCAGTGTCCCAAGGCCTCCATTATTTCTAAAAAAAACAAATTCCCCAACGGTGAACAGTTGAATCAGGGCAGCATGGCGGCTTTTGACCTTCTTTGCACCACGCACCAGAACCCCTACTTTTCCCGCGTTCTCGGTGCAAAGCGTAATAATTGCGTTCCCCTCGCCGTAGTCCATGCTGCGGATGACGATCCCTTCCACCCTGTGTAGCATGCCTCTTCCCCCAACCATTCGGCAAGCAACCAGTCCTTATTGCGCTTCTTCATCACAGGCCTTCTCTTCCTCCACTAGCTGTAATCCACTATCTTCAAGCGGATAGCCAGCTTCCTTATACAGCAGGTAAGCATCGACGTCTCCTGTCATTGCAAAATACTTCCACGAAAAGTTTCGCATTCGTATTCATCCTTTCTTGGGAAAGACGATGTCTCTTATCAAGAATTAGGATGTGCGATGCAGCAGGTTCTATCCTTGCAATTCCTACCAAACGAGGAATGACGGATACAACTTAAAGGTCTTTATGGAAGCCCAAATCCCGCAGAACGCGGTCCTGATTGCGCCAATCTTTTTTCACTTTTACCCATAGCTCCAGAAAAATCTTCGAACCCAGCAGGTTCTCAATATCTGTCCGAGCCCGTCTGCCGACTTCTTTCAACAGTGCCCCTTGCTTGCCGATAATAATTCCCTTTTGTGAATCACGCTCAACAAAAATAACGGCTGATACATGCACTACTCCATTCGGCTCAACCCTCATATCTTCAATGGCTACAGCAATGGAGTGCGGCACTTCTTCACGTGTCAGATGCAGAATTTTCTCACGAATTAACTCTGCGCATACAAATTGCTCAGGGTGATCCGTGATTTGATCCTCTGGATAGTACTGAGGACCTTCCGGTAAATATTTGGCAACCTGCTCTAGCAGCGTGTTAACATTGCTACCCATTTTTGCGGAGATTGGAATAATTTCGGCAAAGTCGTGCAGCTTATTATACTCCGCCATAAGTGGGAGCAAAGCTTCAGGTTCGATTTTATCGATCTTGTTGAGCACAAGAATGACTGGTGTCTTAAGTCCGTTTAATTGCTCAGCAATATATCGGTCTCCGCCGCCCAAACCATCTGCAGCGTCCACAAGGAACAACACAGCCTCAACTTCACCCAGCGTACTCATTGCTGTCTGGTTCATGTAGTCGCCTAGCTTGGACTGTCTTTTATGAATACCTGGGGTGTCCAGGAACACGATTTGTGAATTGTTCGTTGTATAGACCCCATGGATTTTGTTTCTAGTTGTCTGTGGTTTATCCGACATAATTGCAATCTTCTGTCCAATAACCTGATTCATGAGTGTCGATTTGCCTACGTTCGGTCTGCCGATAATTGCGACAAAGCCTGATTTGAATTTCATATTATCTTCCTTCCATACTTTCCTTCTAAATTTACGTTCAAAAATCTTCCAAGATCTTTTTCGATCCCCCTAAATCCCCCTTAGCCAAGGGGGACCCCAAGGGCCCGGCCCTCTGGACACCCGGAAATAGGCGTACCTGCAATGTTCGGCGGGATTAGAGGGACGATGCTACATGAGCGTTTTCGTCCCCTGTTGGGGACACACTTCATTGTCGCTTATTCACACGGCTCGCTTGAAGCTCGCCATGGATAAAGATTACTGAGATGCAGCTTACAGGCAGGATTTCAAGTTACGATGTGCAAAGAATCGCTGGCGGCTTTTGCCGCGGCGCTTACCTCGTAATGTTACTCTAATAACACATAGTTTGCACCAGTTTAGCCTAACTTCGTAGAACTGGAACACTTTTAAGTGTATTTTGTACAACTAAGTTCTACCTTCAAAGCAAAATGTGGATTAAAGCATAAATTTAATTGTATATTCTGCAACTAAAGTAGCTTAATCACTCAACAATGAGCTAAATTTACTCCGGAGCTTGTCCTTGCTTCAGATCTACAGGACCAAAAGCGCCTGGGAGTAATTCTCCCACCGTGGTCTCAACAATATCACCCTTCATATTCCCAAGGATAACCTTCATATCAGGTGCACAGAGCTCGATCAAAACTTGTCGGCATACACCGCAAGGGGAGACGGGGCCATCAGAATCGGCAACAACGGCGATTGCCTTGAAAGTACCGATTGCATGACCGTCTGCGATGGCACGGAATAAAGCTGTCCGCTCCGCACAGTTAGTTGGTCCAAATGCAGCATTTTCTACATTACATCCATGATGAATATGACCGTCCTGATCAAGGAGGGCGGCTCCCACTCCGAATCGGGAGTAAGGAATATATGCCTTAGCACGTGCTTTAATCGCTTCTTGCATAAGAAGAGCGGAATCCATATTTGGGTCCTCCTAAAGTTTTGTTAGCGTTACATCATGGAAATACTTCGTACAAAACTTGCTTCGGAAGCATCCACTTCGTTTTGTTAGCGTTACATCATGAATTTACTTCGTGCAACTTGCTTCCTAAACATCCAGTAACCAAAGAGGCGGAATCGCAAAACGCGGGTCCGCCTCTCCCCTGAATTGAATTGTAATCTGATTATGACATAAGTCCGCTAATCCAGTCCATCACCGGGTGGTAAAAAACATAGACCCCCACTAAGACAGCAAACACCGCCGTAAGAAGCACAGCTCCTGCGGCGGTATCTTTCGCTCTCTTAGCCAGTGGATGAATCTCTGGTGAGATCAGGTCTACCGTCGCTTCAATTGCCGTATTGAGCAGCTCGGCGGTTAAGACTAGCGTGATGGAGAAGAGCAGCAACATCCAACTGGCCAGCGGAAGTCTGAACACGGCAGCAGCAACAAGTACAACCACAGCTAAACAGCAATGCACCTTCATGTTAAGCTCGGATTTGAATGCCGACACGATGCCTTGCGATGCAAACCGAAAAGAGTGCCAGAACTTCTTGTGTCCTACCGCCGTGTTCTTCACCATTATCGAGTCAACCCAACCTGAGCTAGTACTTTCTCCTGTTTAGACATCATCTCTGCCTCTGAAGCTTCATCCTGATGATCGTATCCTAACAAATGCAGAAATCCGTGTACAAAGAGGAAACCAAGCTCACGCTCCAGCGAATGACCATACTCCTGCGCTTGCTCCTGAGCACGAGTTACGGAAATAATGATATCTCCCAGTACGTCCGGAACATCTTCCAGCGCTTCACCTTCTTCTACTTCGTATATAATGTCCAGCTCGTCCTCTCCACTTTCATTCATGGCAAAAGAAAGTACGTCCGTCGGACGGTCAATTCCCCGGTATTCCAAGTTCAACTCATGAATACGAGTGTTATCGACAAAAGTAAGCGCAACCTCTCCCTGATCGATCCCTTCCGCTTCACCTGCTTTTTGCAAAATGCTCTCCAGCAGCGCTATGAGATCGTCCTTTATCTCGTATTCTTCTTGCTCGTTATCCCAAACGATCTCCAAACTCATGGGTTAGCTGCCCCTTCCTCTTTTTTCGGCTTACGCACATCTTCCGGATATTCGATCCGTGAATGGAAAATTCCCATGACCGTCTCCTTCAGCGTCCGTGCTATAATATCCAACTCTTTAATCGTTAAATCACACTCGTCAAACTGATGATCATCCAGTCGACTTTTAATAATCTTCTCAATCATCGTTTCTACCTGCAGAACAGTTGGTTTACGCAATGATCTTACTGCAGCCTCAACACTGTCGGCAATCCCAACCACAGCTGATTCCTTCGACTGAGCCTTCGGGCCAGGGTAACGGAAATCTTCCTCGGTAAAGTCAGGCTCAACACCTTTTTCTTCCGCCAGCTTTAGGGCCTTATGGTAAAAATAATGCAGGAACGTAGTTCCATGATGCTGCTCCGCAATATCACGAATCGGTTTGGGCAGCTTATATTCTCGTTGCATTTCCACCCCGTCGCGGGCATGGGCAACAATGATAGATTTACTAAGCTTCGGTTCAATAGAGTCATGTGGATTTTCCATATTATTCTGATTCTCAATAAAATAAAACGGACGTTTTGTTTTGCCAATATCATGATAATACGAGCCCACACGGCATAATAAGCCATCTGCTCCAATCGCTTCTGCGGCTGCCTCCGACAGGTTACCTACCATTACACTATGGTGATAGGTTCCTGGTGTCTCGGTAAGAAGCTTGCGCAGCAGCGGGTGGTTTGGATTAGACAATTCTACCAGCTTCAGTGCTGATAGAATACCAAAGGTTGCTTCGAAGAAAGGCATCAGACCAATCACCAGCACTGCAGTCAAAAGTCCACTCGCAAAAGCAAAACCCACTGCATATAGCGTGCTAACATCTTTCCATTCTCCACCAGCTAACAGGGTCAGCATAAAGACGGTCACACAGCCAAAAAGGGATACCATAATCCCACCTTTTAACAATGTGGAACGCTGGCCTGCACGATGAGTGGCAAAAATAGCCACATAGCAAACCACAATTGAAAAGAAACCAAAGGTAAAATCAAACACCGCATTCTGCTGAACATTCAATATGATACTGGCGAGTATACTGAACAAAATCGAACAGAAATACGCTAATGTCATGTCCAGGAGCATCGTGATCAGCATAGCGCCGATAGCCACTGGAGCCAGATACCCAAGATAGGAATGGACATCCGTCTGTAATATCGCTATCAATCGCAAGGAGATAATCGTAATAACAAATACAAGCACCAGCATCAATAATTGGGAGTTATTATACTTGAAGCCTGAAGTGCCTCCTGAATAACGGATGAATACCATCAGACCTGCAGATAACATGGTAGCAAGCAGCAGCAATCCAACCTGAGGCCAATAGTTGACCTCATTACTGAGCAAACCGTTCTCATCCAAAAGGGCGTACAGCTCTGGAGTGATTTTTTGCCCTTTAGCGACGAGGACTTCCCCTTGTTCAATGAACACATCAGGCGTGTTCTCCCGTGCCTGTACCTTCGCTTCCTTGGTCGCATCTTCGTCATAGAACTTATTGCTTGTAATCACGAGTCTCACTAATTCCTGCACAACCTCACGCGCCGTGCGCTGACTCAGAGAACTGATACTGACCTGCTCCGCCACTTTGGCACGTGCAGTCTGCGCGTCCGTGATCTGATCATTCATCAACCTAGTCACAATATCACGAGCGACAGGTTTCATTTCGATAATGTCCTGAGAGGTCAGCCGCGGAATTTTAATGTAAGTCTCATCCGGAATGACATAGGTCTGCTCTTTTATGACAGATTGCATCTCATCCAGAAGATGATCGGTATAAGTGCCTCCGCCTCGATTCGAAGCTATGAAATTCAGAATAAAATCTTTAGCTCTCTGAGGGATCTCATCCCGATAAATATCAGTCTTATCGCTTTGCGAAATCAGGTCATCCTGATTGAGGCGATCAATCCGGTCCAGCAGCGAGGTCACAAGATTATCGGCCCTCATCGGGATGATTTTATACTTGGGAGATACCCCCTCGGCTGCTTCTTCCGCCGCCTTTAGTGTTGCCTTCTTGTCCAGAATTTGCTTAGGCGCTGTAATCTCCTTCGCGCTCAGCGTATTCTCCTTAATATCATACCGTTTAGGCAGTAGATCGGGCGACAGACTGAAGTAGAACACAAGTCCGAGTAACAGGAAAAGAGCATAGCGTGTCGCCGCGCTATACTTCCACCCGTTGTTCGTATATACAAATCCGCTTAATTTAGATGGTTGCTTTGAAGCCATGAAGACAATCCCCTTTATTGGAGGTTTTCGGCAGAGCGGTCATAGGCAACGATTATTTTCTGCACCAGGGAATGCCGTACAACATCCTGTTCCGCGAAGTAGACAAAGCCAAGTTCTTCTATGCCGGATAAAATCGCTTTGGCTTCAATCAAACCGGATTTCTTGCCGCGGGGCAGGTCAATCTGGGTAACGTCACCCGTAATCACCATTTTGGACCCGAAGCCGAGTCGAGTCAAAAACATTTTCATTTGCTCAGGCGTTGTATTCTGCGCTTCATCCAAAATAATAAATGAATCATCCAGCGTACGTCCACGCATATAAGCGAGCGGAGCAATTTCAATTAATCCCCGTTCAAGCGCCTTAGCCACCTGATCGGGCCCCATAACGTCGTATAAGGCGTCATATAACGGACGGAGATATGGATCTACCTTTTCTTGCAAATCCCCTGGGAGGAACCCTAGACTCTCTCCTGCTTCTACTGCGGGGCGCGTAAGAATGATACGCTTAACAGAACCTTCTTTTAGTGCCGTAACTGCAAGCACTACTGCCAAGTAGGTCTTCCCCGTTCCTGCAGGACCGATTCCGAATACAATATCACGCTTCTTGATCGTTGTCACATAATGCTTCTGGCCAATCGTTTTGACACGGATAGGCTTTCCACGAAAAGTAGTTGTAATTTCTCCCTTGAACAAATCAAGCAATTGATCAACTCGAAAGTCTTTCGCCAGCTCCACAGCGTACTGCATGTCACGTTCAGTAAGTATGTAACCACTCCGAATGAGGGACAGCAGCACATTAAACAATTGTCCCAGCATGTCTACTTCCCGCTCCGCACCACGTATCGTTAACTCTGCTTCACGGGAATCAATAATAGCAGGAATTTCACTCTCAATGATTTTTAGAAATCCATCTTGCGGGCCGAACAGCGATTGCGCTTCTCCCGCGTTTTGCAAAGATATACGAATGCTTGCAGTCTGTTCTGACAAGTAGCCTCATTCTCCTCAATTGTTTACTATTGGCAGTTCTTCGGAAATTTTTTCTTCTACTTCAAAGATCACTTTCATATAAACTTTACCATTCTCTTTCTTCTCATGCAAAACTTTTTGACTTTTGATGACGCTATCAACGCCATAACGCGCCAAAATATCCTTCTTCGCTCGCTCTATTCCCTTTTCAAATCCAGCCTCGGGAGTCAATGACTCACTCGTTTCGCTAATCTCCAATTCTTTCTCTGTCATTAGACCCATCGGTAGCTTAATCGACCGCCAGGACAGCGGGTCATGCTCCGTAAGCGTCCGTGATTTCTCGAAAGGAGAATCGCCATACCCCCATAGCTGAATGGCCCATTTGCCAAGTACCAGATAGGTTCGATCTTTACGCTCTCCTGTATAGGAGCTGTTCGTTGTTGTTAGAGGTACCTCTATATTGTATTCATGCCATACCAGGCCCTTAACCTCACCTTTAGCTACCACGTACTGAACATTTTCTTCGTCTCCAAGAGCACCCGAGATCAGGATATCCCCCTTTTTGACCCGCGAATTACGTGCTACAACTGGCCTGCCCTGCTCTGCATATATTTCAGTTACCACCGCATCCGTTCTGCTAATCAAATGCCGTTGACTTAGTAATGGTTTGATATCCGGCTGTTTAGACTCCACAACTTGTATTTTAATGCTCGTCCCCGTCCGCTGCACCCCTATCCATGAAACCCCAGGTAATTGGGCTAGGAGCCCTTTGGAAAGCTTGTCCGGCTCATCTAGACGCCATATCCACTGAAAAGGATACACCCCCTCCTGGCGAGCAGCTGCCAATATATCCTCAGAGGCTATCTTTTCATTCCCCTCGACTCTGATGCTCCATACCATCGTAGATAACATAAAGAGCATAATCCCGAATACCAATATTCCGATGCCAAAAAATTTACGTTTCCATAGCCGGGCCATTACAAATGGCAGTCCGCTTCTTCCCGTAACGTGCATACGACAGCCTGTCTTTTTTAAAATCGGACGGAGGACATAAAAATCATTCAGAAGCAGCTTAAGGGAAGCGCCGCCCTCAGCGGGCCTCACATCCCAAATGACTATACCTGCTTCAGAAATGACATTAATGAATCTCTCCACCTGAGGTCCCGTCACATGCAGTCTAACGGATCCCCGCAGTGATGAAAGAGGTGGTTCCTTCATGATTTCCCCTCGCTTTCGTTATATCTGATCTCTCCGATAATGCCTTCTACCGCCAGTTCTTGACCAAGAATATTGCGGATGACAAGATCCTCGCCTGTGATTTCAAGCGATCCTTTAGCTAACGCGAGCTTAAGCTGGCCTGAAGAAAAATGCAGCACGCCGCGATGATTCTCGATATACAGTTCCTTATTGCCGATCAGGGTGATCCGGGGCATTTCCTGTAATAAATCCTGTGGTAAATCCAGCACCCCGTTTGTCCATCCCCGCAGCCTGCGGCCAATACGGGTCATAAGTAGACGTTCCCCCTTCCTGCCTTCTGTACACCTTATGCGGCAACGCTTTTGTTTATGAGAAGAAGTAGTAAAGGAGAACCCTTCAGATATAAAAAATGCCAAAAAAGCCTTGGCCTCCTATCTTAAAGATAGGAAAGCAAGGCTTAATTGTTACAATGATCGAAAATTATGATCTTCGGGTGGAATGCGGCTGGCGGGCACGTGGAGGTCCTAATATTTCTGCCCAAACCACACCATTGCGCAACTCATCCCTATTCCCTGTTCGATTTGACTGAACAGCTGAATCTGAGGATGAATTCCTTGTCTTCTTCGACTTGGGATCTGCTCCCGCTATTCCATCAAAAGCAGATTGAAGGCGCCGCACCTCTTCCTGCATTCTTTGTGTGCGCAATTCAACTCCGTCATCGGCATGCTCCAGCGACATCCCTTCTCCAGTAGAATAATCTGGCGTCGGGAAATACGCAGGCTCCGGAAAGGCCGGTGATGCGTCATATTCACGGGAGGAAGTAGTAACAGGGGTTGGAAAACCACTCCCAGACTGCTCTAGCGGGTCTCCGTTCCCATCTGCATCCTTATTACGACGGGGTGGATTTCCTTCTCCTCCACCAAAAGTCGGCATCCCTCCACGTGTAGCTCCTTTAGGTTTGTTCTTCGTGGCCTTGTTCACATTGGATACAATCGCGAAGATAATAACCGCAACAATATAGATCCAGCTCATGGAGATTCACATCCCCTTTTTATTTATTATTGTTAGGACGGTTATTGTCGTCCTGATCATTCATTTTGCCGAGAGAACCCCGCATTTGCGTATCTGCCTCTATATTTTTGATGTTCATGTAATCCATTACACCGATTTGACCATTTCTGAGCGCCTCAGCCATCGCCATAGGCACCTGAGATTCAGCTTCCACAACAAGCGCCTTCATCTCTACTACGCGCGCCTTCATCTCTTGCTCATGAGCGACAGCCATCGCTCTACGTTCTTCAGCCTTAGCTTGTGCAATTCGTTTATCCGCTTCTGCTTGTTCGGTTTGAAGATAAGCACCGATGTTCTTGCCTACATCGATATCCGCAATATCAATGGAGAGGATCTCAAAAGCAGTACCTGAATCCAAACCTTTGGACAATACCGTCCGGGAAATCAAATCCGGGTTCTCCAAGACATCTTTATGCGAATCACTCGAACCTACTGTTGTTACAATCCCTTCACCAACACGGGCAATGATCGTTTCTTCACCCGCACCACCCACGAGACGATCGATATTGGCACGTACAGTTACGCGTGCTTTTACCTTAACTTCAATCCCGTTTTTAGCAACAGCTGCAACAACTGGCGTCTCAATTACACGAGGGTTAACGCTCATTTGCACCGCTTGAAGCACATCGCGTCCTGCAAGATCAATTGCCGCCGCACGAGTAAATTCCAGAGGAATATCTGCACGTTGAGCTGCAATAAGCGCATTAACAACTCGGTCTACGTTACCACCTGCGAGATAGTGACTCTCCAGTTGATTAATATTCAGTCCAAGACCTGCTTTAGTCGCTTTAATCATTGGATTAACAATTCGACTTGGTGTTACACGGCGCAGCCTCATCGCCACTAGCGTAATAATGCTGATTCTAACGCCCGACGCCAATGCAGAAATCCAGAGCATGACTGGGAAGAAGCTTAAAAAGACGCTCAACAAAATGACTACGACTACCGCAATCAACAAAAAAGTAATTAAAGATGCTTCCATAACTTTATAACCTCCAGTAAATTATTGTGGAGCTACTATTCGCTATATCTTTTATCTTTACCTTATTCCTTGATTTCCTTCACTACAATCCGTCCGCCCTCAACTTTTATAACAGAGACCGGTGCATTAACGCTAATAAAGCTGCCTTCAGTAACGACATCTATCCGTTCGCCGCCAATTATAGCCGTTCCGGATGGACGAAGTGGAGTAATACTGCTTCCTATTGCTCCAACTAAGCTTAACTTCTCTTCAACGGGGACAAACCCCTGATCTTTGGAGAGCGTATCCTTCAAAATAAACCTATTCCAAATTCCACGTTCTTTAAATGCGACAGCCACAATTACAATGACTACTACCGCAGCTGCGAATGCGATACCCAGACTAAACAATGCATGCGTAAAGCTGTATGCTGCGCGTACGACACCTGCCACAAGACTTACGGAACCGAGTAACCCCAATATCCCAAAGCTAGGCACGAACAACTCCAGCACAAGCATGACAAGTCCGATTATGAACAAAAGCCAGGTCTCTGATCCGGCAAACCCTGCTACAGAGTTTCCGAAAAAATATAAAACAAAAGCTAATGTCCCAATAATCCCAGGTGCACCAAAGCCGGGAACGATCAATTCAATCACAACACCTGTGATCCCAATAAACAGAAGAATCGTCATAATAATTGGATTCGTCAGAAATTGCGACATTTTCTCAGCACCCGTATGCTCCACGCGAAAAATGTCATCTGTAGTATACCCTAGCCAAGTAATTGCCTCTTCAGGAGTCGTTGAAATTTGATCTGCATAACCAGCTTTATACGCTTCGTCACTAGACAGGGCAATGATTTCACCCTCTGCTTTAGACACGCCTAACTCTGGCTTATCCACAACCAGATTACTATCGACCATTCCTGCAGCAATATCAGGATCACGCTCATTTAGAGCAGCGGCCCCAACCATTTTTGATTTCCAGTAGGACACCATCTTGGCGTCATCTACTTTCTGGCCGCTACTATCTACTAGAGATGCAGAACCGATCATGCTACCCGGCTTCATGATGATTGCACCAGCATTAAGTGCTATGTAACTGCCTGCAGAAGCGGCATCACCTTTAATAAATGCAGCCGTAGGTATGTCACTATCTCTTACCATAGTCCCAATCTGTTCTGCTGAATTCACCAATCCGCCCGGTGTATCCACTTCCAGTACAATTAGAACCGCTCCATAATTAGCAGCTTCTGCGAAACCTCTTTCCAAAAAGCTTTGCAGACCTCTTTCAATTTTCTGATCCACCGGAATAATAAATACAGGGCCTTTCTTCATCTCGTTATTCGCAGCTTTCGTTGTTTTTGGTGCGGTTACGTCAGCGCTTACACTCGGGATAAACGGTGCTAAGAGCAGTAACAGTAAAACAACCGGAATGCTGGCTAACATAATTTTCCGTAATCTTTTCAATGTTTTTACCTCCCTTCTTCAACTATGCCCGGGACACATAAACGTTATTACGCTAAAAGTGGAATTACGTTTCAAAACAAAGAAAAGCACCCCTTTTACAAGGGGTGCTGGCGCTATATTATTGCAGAAATTGCTGAACCGCTTGGTTCACGAGTTTACCATCGGCGCGACCTTTGACCTTAGGCATCAGTGCGCTCA
>RCUU01001231.1_pt1 | contig 12551 bp, 11 predicted proteins | sample 2166211 | NCBI WGS metagenome assembly RCUU01 (sample SAMN09932620, study PRJNA488358) | compost metagenome | feature: garden; material: soil; isolation source: compost soil in phenylacetic acid-enriched culture | place: Germany: Experimental Botanical Garden Goettingen | collected 2016-01-27
TTTCGAAAAAGGCAATCTTGTAGCAAGCAACATCAAGGGTTTCTAAAAATTCAATGTTTTTCTACGGTATAATAAACATCTTTAATATGGTCATAATTTGCTGCAATTTGCCGTAAAGTATCATTAGCTTTTAAATCAGCGGCAATTACGGTATCAAAATGCTGACTAATTCGAATCAATTCACTTTTATTTTCGTAAAATATAAAATGAACCGCTTGGTGTGGATATATTTTTGTAAGATATTCTTTAAAATGAAAAGGTACAGCCAATTTTAGAAGTATATTATCTCTATACATTCTTTTTGTTTCTTTTATCATCGTTTCAAGGTTGCTACTTTTTTCCAGGTCAGAGCAGAAAAGCAAAATAGCCCTATTGTAATCATACATACAACTGCTATTAATTAGCGCTAGATCAATTTCTTCCCTTATTCTTGCAAGTTCAATGTTATTTTTTATTTCAGTGTAATGATGTTTAACAATTGTTGGTGTATGTTTTTCCCGTAGAAGTCTCCCTGCATTTTTCCTTTTCTCGTTTTTTTCTTCAGTATTATAACTTTTGGATTTATAATGATAAATATAGCAATCATCGGCAACCTTTAGTTTAAACCCTGCATTGACTGCCCGAATACAATAATCATCCTCTCCCCCATAGCAGGGAAAGTTTATTTCATCCTGATCACCTATTTTTTCAATGACGGAACGGTTAATCATATAACAAAACCCATTCACTTGATTAACAACCGGAAATATTCTTTTTGATTGTTGTTCTATAAAATATGCCATTTGTTCAATGGTTAGCTCTTTACCGCCTAATTTCTCTAATTCGTTTACCGTGCCTCCATTTCCATTAACATCCTTAGGTACTGACTGATAGCTGGCCGAATTTGATAAAGGTCCAACAATCCCTGTACTGCTTTCAGATTCCATACAATCCATCAGTTTTTCTAACCAATGAACAGATACAATTGTGTCACTATTTAATAACACACAATATTTTGATGTAGACAATTTCAGTCCTTGATTTGATGCAATTGTGTAATCAGTCTTTGAGTTATTAATTTTTAATTTACAATCATATTTCCTTGCGAAAGAAGCTAAATAGTCTTTTGTTTCTTTTTCACTCCCGCTATCCACAATGATTAAATTGAATGGAATGGTTTTTTTTGCTATCAAGGATTCTAAGCACAATTTGACATACTCCAACGCATTATATACACAGACTATTACATCTATAGTATGAGATCTGTTTAAATTACCACTTTCCAATAATCTCACCTCTACCTCTATTTTTTCTCCCTTTCAAAGGCTAAAAGTTCATTCTATATAAGCGATTTCGCATTTTAATAATATCTGGACGTCTTTTTGAAAGACTTGATGAATCAACAATAAAAGTTGAATTAGCAGTTGGAATTAGTTCATGCTTAAACCCCTGTGAATAAGTGCGTTTAAATATTTCTTGTGTTGCCCCACCATATTCATCAACACGCTCACAGAACATACCAGCTCTTATTAGATCATTTCGGTAAACACAGGAGAAGTTCTCAACAAATCCTTTTATTATTCCTTTTGTACCAAACAACCATTTTTTAGGCATTAGATTTTTGACAAATTCACTAATAGCATTGGAATGCATACTTATACGCTGATCGCAAAATACTAAAATATCACCACTTGCCTCTATTATCCCTACATTACGAGCTCTAGCTAGCCCATAATCATTTTCCTTTCGGGATGTGTTTCGATATACAACTGGAAAAGAGACTGAACGTGCAAATTCCTCTATTACTGACTGATTTTCACTATTCGGATTGTCATCACAGATAATTAACTCTTTATTAACATAATCTTGGGCAGCAATAGATTGTAAACAATTAAGTATTGTATGATTATATTCATAAATTGTTACAATTACAGAGACTGGGGTTCCAGGAAAAAGGGAACGGTAAAGCTTTTGATAATTGTATGCCCTGCGTTCGTCTGCTTGTTTTGAGCCAATTTGCCAAGCTCTCTCGCGCATAATTAAGAGCTCTTGCTCGTTGCTCAGAAGATTCTCAATAGCATTTGTCAATGAAGCGACATCATTTAATGGAGACTCTAATAATCGCATACAATTCTTTTTGTTAAGTTCTGGCACATGTCCGACTAAACGGGAAAGAATGGGCACCCCAGAGATCATGGCCTCCAATATTGAAACAGGTCCAATCTCACTTTCATCCGAGTTACAAACGAATAAGGTAGATTGATAATACAATTGTTGAAGTTCTTCCTTACTCATCTCTTGTCGGTAAGTAACACTTCCAGTTTCTAACACTTTAGTTAAATAGCTTTCATCCGATTTTCGTCCAACCAATAAAAGGTTTAGCCCAAGGTTACGGCATGCAACTGCTACTTCAAAAATTCCCTTCTCTTGCTTTATTTCATCGGTAACCATAATCAAATTTTTATTCTTCGTCCACTTGTCATTAAAAGTCCAGAAATTAGTATCCACTGTTAAAGAAATACACACGCTGCCACGTATTCTTCTTTGCATCGTTTTATTTGGATAGACTACTTTATCAAACATGCTATATTGACTGTTATCTAGATAATCAGGAATATGGTTGGTTAATATTTTTTTCTTTTCTGAAAGCCAGGAATACCTGTTTAGTAGCAAAAGCGCAATATGAGGATGTTGAAAATCAATAATGTCAGCATCCTTACCGTATTTTTCGAAACGCATAAGTTGAGAAGTACTTGGGGTTGTAGGATGTACATCGATAACTTGGTAATCATAGCGATCCATATAGGGCAATAAACCATTAGCTAAATAATCTATATCTGAACCGATCTGGTCAATTACGCTAACTATTTTCAACAAAATTATATCCCCTCCTTTCCTCCCCTATAAAATAATAAATGCTCTTGTTTACTCACTCGTTCTTAGATTTTCCACTCACATCCTCAATTAACTTATGTCTCAAATTTAATCATTGTCACTTAATTTGAAAGAAAAGGCTACTGATTGTATCCCCCCCCCGGTCACATCAGCGGGTATATCTTAAAAATTTTGCTGGGTTACCAACAACTACATTGTTTTCCGGAACATCACGCAAAACGGCACTATTCATCCCAACAAGTGAAAAATCACCTATTGATACATTTTGTTTTATTGAGCTATTTGTTCCTATATAGCATGATTTACCAATTGCAACAACACCGGAAATACAAACTCCACCAGCAATACAGGAGTAATCGCCGATAATATCATCGTGACTTATCACTGTATTTGGAAGGATGATTACATGATCACCAATTTTAACATTTGATGTAATCGTGACATTCTGGAAAATAACCGTCCCCCGACCAATATCAGACATTTTTGATATATGGGCAGTAGGATGAATAATAGTTTCGAATTTTTCGATACCGACTTTCGTCTTTGCTATAATAGATTCTTTTTCCCAAAAATTTCGAGGACTTCCTATACCGTTCACAAAAAAATGCGATGGAGGAAGATCTATGGCAGTGGGAAGCGGGCCAAGAATGGGTAACCCTGCAATCCTTTGTCCCCAATGATCTGGGTTATCATCAAGAAATCCGACACATTCATATTTTAATTGAATAGCATTAATGTCGTTTATTGTATCCAAAATATCAATACAGTTTCCACCTGTACCTAAGATAACAATGGGTCTGATTGTCATTATTACACCCTCCTTGAAAGTCGATTAGTTATATTAATGTATGAGACATTAAAAATGTGTTTAATCGGAGATTCCATTCATGTCTATGGAATGTTAAACATCCAATGCATAATATAATTTTGAAACTTGTAGATGGATTTTTCATGAGTTGATTGTATTGACTAATTTGAAAGGAGTAACTTATGGAAAAACTCAAGATATTATATATTAGCCGTGATTTTTCCAAAAAGACAGAAAGACATCCATATTATCTCTCTCAGGCATTGTCTAAGGTAATCGATTTAGTGCTATGGAGTGAGCCAGGGGATATTCAAAATATCCTGAATCATATCAGGTTTAGGCCGGATTTTATATTGATCAATGATCCGGTTGACAATCGTTCTCCCGTCATCACCGGACTCTCCTCTCTTAATATCCCATTCGGTGTTTTCATGTATGATCTTCATCGACTCGTGCAAGAACGTATCCTTTTTATTGAGCAGAATCATGTTCCATATATTTTTACACTTTGTCGCGATTACTTTATAAATAGGTATCCCAAATATCTCCAAAGAATGAGGTGGCTGCCTCACTTTGCCAATGAAGAGGTCTTTAAAGATTATGGGTTACCGAAAGACATCGATTGTTTAATGATGGGGGTAGCAAGGAGGTATTATCCGTTAAGAAAAATCATGTATGATGCTTTAATAGATAAGCCTTTTTTTGTTTATCATCCACACCCTGGTTACGAAAACCAGGATGAAACCAGGAAAAATATTATTATAGGAGAAAAATATGCTAAGGAAATTAATCGAGCAAAATTATTTTTAACATGTGATTCAACCTTCCATTATCCATTAGCAAAGTATTTTGAAGTTCCGGCTTGCAACACTCTTTTGCTTGCGCCACCCTTAAAAGAGCTAGAGGATATAGGATTTATACCGGATGTACACTTTGCCTCTATTAATGAAAAGAATTTTTTGGAAAAGATTGAGTTCTATTTAACCCATGATCAAGAACGGGCAAAGATGGCAAATGAAGGTTATAGAATGGTTCATACAAAACATTCAGCGACGGTACGTGCCTTAGAGTTAGTAAATATGATTAAGGGTATCTTAGGTACTCACAATTGATATAAGAAAGAGGGATACAAATGATTGATAGATTTAAAGAGAATGTAAATATAGGTGAACTGGTCGTAATTCAGGAGGGTGTCGTATTAGGAAAAAACGTTTCTATCGGGCATCATACGGCTATTTTGGGAAATACCCGAATTGGGGATAACGTAACGATAGGATCTCACTGTATTATCGGGGTTTATCCCGGTGGAAATGCAAATATGCGAAAAACGGAGACTACTTTACCTCCACTTGAGATCAAATCTAATGTCAAAATAGGAAATCATGTTTCGATTTACACGGGAACTATAATCTCTGAAGAAGCATTCATTGGGGATCAAGCAAGTATCCGTGAAAAAGTACGGATTGGAGCGAATACTGTCATAGGTCGAGGTGCCATGGTTGAATTAAATACATCAATTGGTTCGCATTGCACCATCCAAACCTTAGCTTATGTTACGGCAGATACTACGATTGAAGATCACGTTTTCATTGGTCCATGCGTTTCCATGTCCAATGATAAATATATGGGAGCAAAAGAATTTACATTGAGAGGTCCTTATATTAAGGAAGGAGCAAAAATAGGGAATAATGCATCATTGTTACCTGCCATTATTATAGGTAAGAATACTGTGGTTGGTGCAGGGGCCGTTGTGACAAAAAATGTGCCGGATTTTGAGACAGTTGTAGGAAACCCAGCAAGAAAAGTACCGGGTGAAAATACCTTGTAAAGGATTGAAAACAAATGATACCTCAATTGGATTTGAAGGCGGAATACGAGAGTGTAAAGGATGAGATACAGAAGTCAGTTCATGAAGTTCTGGAAAGTGGATCCTATGTTCTAGGGAATAAAGGAAAGCAAATTGAAAAATTGTTATCCGAATACGTAGGGACCTCTTATGGCATTGGGGTTGCGAATGGGACAGATGCACTCCTTCTTTCATTGGAAGCCATGTCTATTGGGGATGGAGATGAAGTCATTACTCCCCCCTTTACCTTCTTTGCCACAGCAGAGGTTATTGCTCGTGTCGGGGCAAAGCCTGTTTTCGTCGATATTGATCCCATAACGTATAATATGAACCCCGCTTTGATTGAACAAGCGATAACAAAAAAAACGAAAGCAATTATGGTTGTACACCTTTTTGGACAATCGGCAGATATGGAAAAGATTATGGAAATAGCGAAAAAATATCGTTTAAAGGTTATTGAGGATGCATGCCAATCCATCGGAGCCACTTTTAATGGAAAAAAAGTAGGATCATTTGGTGATACAGGTTGTTTTTCGTTTTTCCCTTCCAAAAATCTTGGAACATATGGAGATGGAGGTATGGTAGTAACGAGTGATAAGGATTTATATGAAAAAATTAAAGTATTGAGAAATCATGGAAGCGAAAAAAAATATGTACATTCTGATATCGGTTTAAACAGTCGGTTAGATGAAATCCAAGCAGCCATATTAGAAGTGAAATTGAAGAGACTAGATGATTGGAATCAAAAAAGGAGAGAAATTGCGAACCGCTACTCAGAAAAGTTGATAGGTTTGGTTAAAACCCCTATTACGGTTAAGAATCGGGAACACGTCTTTCACCAATACAGCATTGAAACAGACAGTCGCGACGAATTAGCTTCATACCTAAACCATAGAAAAATTGCTACAGGCATCTATTATCCCCTACCCCTTCATCTTCAACCTGCCTTCCATGGACTCCATTATCAAAAAGGAGACTTTCCAATAGCAGAAAAGGTTTCGGAAAAAATCCTGGCCCTGCCGCTTTATCCAACGTTAAAAGAATACGAACAAGATTATGTAATATCCTCAATTAAAGAATTTAAGGGTGATAGTAATGGAATTAATTAATATTGGGGTAGCCGGAGTCGGAATTATGGGCATGAATCATTGCCGAACCCTGGATAAGATGAAAAATGTCCATTTTGTTGGTGTTTATGATAACGATATGAAACGGTGCCTAAAAATAGCTAAGGAGTACGATGTTTGTCCTTTTTCGTCATTTAGTGAATTATTAAAAAAAGTGGATGCAGTAATCATTTCTGTTCCAACCAGTTTACATTTCACTTTCATCCAACAGGCATTGCAGGAAGGAAAACATGTTTTGGTTGAGAAACCATTCGTCAGTTCGATGAAAGAGGCGGAACAAATCAAACCATTAATCAAGGCTAAGAATGTCATTGTTCAGGTAGGGCATGTGGAAAGATTCAATCCGGTAATTCAACAGCTAAACAAAATTATTAATCGCCCCAAAATGATTTCCATTGAAACGAGGCGATTAGGGGCCCTCAACCGAGTGATTGACATAGATGTTATTTTTGACCTTATGATCCATGACATTGATATTGTCTTAAGTTTGGTCGGAAGTCCGATTCAAAGCCTTTCTGCGGTAGGCTATAGCCTGACGGAATCTGGGCAGATGGATGTGGCTAATGCTGTGCTTACTTTCAAAAATGGGGTCATAGCAAATCTGGTAGCCAACCGCTTATCTCAGGAAAAAGTAAGGACGTTGACGATCACCGAAAGAGATCGGTTGATCAAATCTGACTATATGACCAAAGAGTTATTTATCTATCAAAAAGTGGATTCTGTTATAGAAAAAAATCTATCCTACCGACAAGAAAGTATAGTTGAAAAGATCTTCGTTCCCAACACTGAACCCCTTTTGGCTGAAATCGATCATTTTGTGCAATCCATTCAAATGAAGCATTGTTCCATTGTAGGACCTGAAGAAGCATCCAAGGCCTTGGAAGTCGCACAGATGATTAGAGCATACATCGAGGGGAACAAGTAACAAGTGGAGGTGGACCATGAGGCCTAAAATAAAAAATAGCACGATATTAGTTACCGGCGGTGCGGGATTTATAGGGAGTCACTTGGTAGAACAATTAATGATGAATGAAGCGAAACAAGTCATAGTTGTTGACAATATGTTTTTAGGAAACAGAGAAAACTTATCAGACGCATTGTCCAAGGGTATGGTCTTATATGTAGATGATGCCGAATTAAACGGCTCTCTGGAATATATAATTGAAAAACATAAGATTGATATTGTTTTCAACTGTGCCACCAAGGCATTGAATTATTCCTTTATCAATCCATCGAATGCCTATATGACAAATGTGATCGTTTTAAATAATCTGCTTGAGTTACAGAGAAAAGGAGCATTTAAAACACTCTGTCACTTTTCATCATCTGAGGTTTATGGCAGTGCACAATATGAGCCGATGGATGAACAGCATCCGATACTTCCAACTACGGCCTATGCTGCAGGCAAGGCCGCTGCTGACACCATGTTACACAGTTATGTTAACATGTTCGGTCTGGATGCGTTTATCGTCAGACCCTTTAATAATTATGGTCCTAGGCAAAATTATGAAGGACCTCTATCAGGAGTGATTCCTGCAACGATTATGAAATTGTTAAATGGTGATGCTCCGGAAATCCATGGAACCGGTCTACAAAGTAGAGACTATATTTATGTAGTAGATACAATCGATTCTATAATCAAGGTTTATGATGTGATTAAACGTGGAGATTGTGTAAATATTGCAGCCGGTAATCACATTGCCATTAAAGACATTATCTTAAAAATATCAAAAATCCTCAATTATAAAGGTCCTATTATATATAAAGATTGTCGAGCGGCAGATGTAGCCTGTCATCATGCAGGCAATCAAAAGATCAAGTCGATGATTGATTTTAATGTAGTGGATTTTGATGAAGGGTTATTAAAAACGGTGCGATGGTATAAAGAAATATATAACAAGAGGAATGTTCTTAAATGATAAAATTAATAAAACCTTATATTACCTTTCACGAAGTTGAAGAAGATTTCAAAAGAATATTTGAATCAGGAACTTTTACCAAAGGAGAATATGTAAACAAATTCTTACAGGAAATAAAAACTTATTTAGGAGTCGATCATGCCTTCCTGACCACCTCTGCGACTACAGCATTGACAATGTGCTTAAAATCACTCGGAATAGGATTGGGAGACGAGGTGATCGTATCCGACTTTTCTTTTCCGGCAACCGTAAATGTTGTAGAGGATATCGGAGCGATGCCAATTTTTGCGGATGTGGATCAGGATACTTTCAATATGAAATCGGAAGAACTAGAAAAGAAAATAACCAAAAAAACAAAAGCAGTCATATTCGTGGATGCGTTCGGAAACCCAAGCGGAATATCTAAAATAAAAGGGATATGTGAAAAACATCAAATACCGTTGATTGAAGATGCTGCTTGTGCCATCGGGAGCAGTGAAAATGGAGTCAAAGTAGGTAAAATTGCAGATCTTACCTGTTTTAGTTTTCATCCCCGGAAATTGCTTACGACTGGCGAAGGAGGAGTGATTACAACCAATAAGAAAGAAATCGCGGAAATTATGAGTGTTAAATTAAACCATGGAGCGATTGTCCGAGATGGAATGGCTGACTTCATTAATTATGGATATAATTACAGACTATCGGAGCTTCAAGCAGCAATGGGAATAAAACAATTAAATAAATTAGAATCAATTGTGAAAAGTAGGAACAGTATAGCTGACGAGTATAAAAAGAGACTCCATCTTTTAGGTTTTAAAAGGCAAAATTCGCTGGACAATGTGATTCATAATATTCAATCCCTCGTTTTTATGGTTCCCGAAGGGATGAATAGAGATCATTTAATCACTTATTTAACGGAAAATGGAATTGAATCCACAATAGGAACGTATTGCCTGAGCAATACAACTTATTATAAGAACAAGTATAATAGTGTTCAGCCAATTGCAAAATATCTTGAAAAAAATACCGTAACTCTTCCTTGTTATGATAACGTGGATCACAAATATATTAGCAACATAATAGAAAAATATGTGAGGACTCTCGTCGAGGATTAAGCAGTCCAATGGGGTGGCTGCCGATTTCTTCTATTTGAAAACACCCGTCAAGGCTAAATGAACGCTTCGTGGCTTTGACGGGTTTACGGTCCTGGACAACTACTCCAGCTATTTTCGGACAACCCGCCCCATCCTCTTCTGGACATTATGTGGTACGTAAGTTATCTTAAGCGATCATTCGCTAATAGACTTGAGGAGGGCATACTATGAAGGTAGTTGTTTATACTTCATTATTTGGTAATCATGATTCCGTTAAAGAACCCTTATGTATAGATAAAAGTGTGGATTATATTCTGTTTACGGATGACCCGAGCATAAAGTCTGAAAAATGGACGATTAAAGTATTGGAAAAACAATTTGAAAGCCCAAGAAAAATGGCTCGTTTAACCAAAACGTTATCTCATAAATTTCTACCGGAACATGACCTAAGCATTTATTTGGATGCAAATTTCAAATTAAAAGCAAAAGATATTTATGAGATGATAGTGGAATGTCTAGAGGGCCAAGATATTGCCTTATACAAGCATCCAAGACGAAACTGCACCTATCAAGAACTAGAACACTGTTTAAAAGTCAACAAAGTAAGCACCGAAATTGCGGACCGTGTAAAAATAAAGTATCTAAATGAAGGCTTTCCTCGCGATTATGGATTATTTGAGAGTGGTTTTATTATTAGAAAAAACACAGAAAAAATAAACCAATTGAATGAACTTTGGTGGAACGAAATCGCTACTGGAAGCGAACGAGATCAGTGTTCTCTAGTGTTTTGTCTGTGGAAATTGGGAATCACTGCAAATGAAATCAAAATTGGCCAACAAATTCGTATAAATCCCTATATCATTGGGTATAAACATAAAAATAATTCATAAAAACCTTTTGTTTCAAAGAATTAGCCCCATGATTTGACACGGAGCCCCTGCGAGCACGATTTTCTTGCGATCGGACGATGCATTACCATTAGCTGAACGCGTCCACTCGTCCCCCCTACAAGATAAAAACGCCTTGCTTCCTTCATTGGGGTCAAACCGTTCCATGTCCTCCAGTTCCCGGCGTCCAGATGCTGATCGAACCAGCCGTCCCCATAAGAATCGGCGTATGCACACATCCTTCCTGCCTTTTCTTGAATATATTTTGCAGACCGTTTAGGCATTTTAATTAAGCATAACAAAATTTAACGCATATTATTATATGAGACTATATTGGAAGGGGAGTAAAAGTGGAAAAAAATCCGATTAAGATAACATTTATCCCCAAAAGAAGGCCTTTTATAAAAAATGCCACATCAAGACTTCGGGCTTTATATCTAATAGATCATCTTCAAAAGCTATTTCCCAACAAGTATATAGCTAATCTTGATGATCCGGAGAATGCTGACATTATTGTTGTGAATCAATCCGCTTCACAAGAAAATTTAATAAAAATTCTAGATCAAAAAAAGAAACGAAAGGTTTTTCTCATCTATGATGTGGTAGGACGGCAGTACGATGATGCCAGGGAATCATTTAACCAAGTTGCGCAGCAAGCTGATTTAATTACTGTTGCAAATGAAACTCAAAAAGCGCGGATAGAGGAATTGAAGCTAGGTAAACCTTGTTGCATTTTGAATGATGGTATCGATTATGTTGAACAATTGAACCCTTCCCTTTCACCGTTTAACGGAAAAGTAGTTTGGTTTGGTAATCACCAACTAGGTAATTTAGAATCAGCAATGTGGGCAATTGATTATATATCCGCGCAACCTAAATATTCAATAGGTGTTATAGGCAATAAAGAAATTAAATTAGACAATGTTGAGTTAATAGAATGGAAATATGAAGGATTTATTAATAATCTAAAACGTTATAGTCTATGCTTTTTGTCTCACGATAGTTTGGAAAAACAAAAGAGCAATAACAGATTGCTAGTGACGATTGCAAATGGTATTCCCACAATTGTATCAAATTCTGCTGCTTATTCTGAGTTACTTCGTAAGTTCAAGTTAGATTATGCCATTGTCGAAAATGAAAATGAATTACAAAAGGCTCTTTCCATCCTTAGTGATGAGGAACAAAGACAAAAGTATTTAAGTGAGATACAGCCTTATATTTTAGAGAACTACAATTATAATGCTGTAGCAAAAAAGTTTGATCAGATATTAAATCTCTACTACTTAAAAGGTATATAAGAGGTGTAATTAATGTCCAGAATTGCCGTAGTAGGTACAGGTTATGTTGGTTTAGTGTCGGGAGCAATCCTGTCAGACTTTGGCCATAAAGTTACATGTGTTGATATTGATCAAAACAAAATTGCTCGTTTAAAACAAGGTATTATTCCCATATATGAGCCAGAATTAGAAACAATGGTCGAAAAAAATTATTATTATAAACGACTATATTTTACAACTAATATCCAGGATGCTGTAGAAAAAAATGACATTATCATCATTGCGGTTGGAACACCGCCAGCAGATGACGGAAGTGCTGATCTTCAATATGTTCTTACTGTTGCCGAGAGTATAGCTACTTACATGAATGGATATAAGGTGATTGTCAATAAGTCGACTGTACCCGTAGGAACAGGACAAAAAGTCAAGTCACTGGTGCAAGATGCTCTAAACGAAAGAGGGGTAAACTATACTTTCGACGTAGTTTCAAACCCTGAATTTTTAAGAGAGGGATCTGCAGTTAGAGACTTTACTCATCCCGATAGAGTAGTTATCGGTGCTGAAAATGAAAAAGCTATCAATCTAATGAAAGAAGTATATCGAGTCCTATATATCAATGAAACTCCTTTTGTCATAACGAACATTGAAACGGCAGAAATCATTAAGTACGCATCAAATGCCTTTCTTGCCATGAAAATTACCTTTATTAATGAAGTAGCTAATCTTTGTGAAAAGGTGGG
>RCUU01001232.1_pt1 | contig 12541 bp, 13 predicted proteins | sample 2166211 | NCBI WGS metagenome assembly RCUU01 (sample SAMN09932620, study PRJNA488358) | compost metagenome | feature: garden; material: soil; isolation source: compost soil in phenylacetic acid-enriched culture | place: Germany: Experimental Botanical Garden Goettingen | collected 2016-01-27
TAATCAGAAAATTAAAAGTGGGCTATTGATAGTTTTTTGAACTGAATAATAGCTTCGGTAGGTATTGGTACAGACCGATTACAAGTTTGGTCAATGGAAGTGGCGGTGAGCTAAACCTGGATTATAAAATGGGTGGTAACTGGTAAAATAGTTGCCACCTTTACCTTTAGTAAATTTTAAAATCACAACATAGGGGATGGGTGAAGGTCAAAGACTTATTCCAGGAAGTCCAGGAGTAATAACTGGAGGGAATTCGATGAAATTAGGAAAGAATATGCTTGATCAATCGCACAATATCTCATCAGCTCGTTTGCTCGGTGACACATAACCCAGCAGTTCGATTGTTCGCAGTCTTTCAGCTGACCTAGCAACGATAGCGAGACCAAATTTCAATAAAAAAACCTGCCATAAAATCGGCAGGTTTTTGCATGTATAAGTTGAAATAAGTGCAACAACTATTATTTTAGATAAGTTCTTGGCGGCGATGTAAATAACGATACAGTACACAACCGGATATCGCGCATATTGCTGCACATAATCCGATAAAACCATAACCAGCTTGAAGTCCGCGCAGCAAGCCTGTTTGTGTCTCTGCACCGTAAAGCCGCTTCACGCCTTCGATCACAGCCCCTATAGCATAGTTGCCAATCACGCTGCCCACTCCCATTAGTGTAACTGTAAAGGTGATAGCGGTGTCGCTGCCGTGGGGGTATCTTTTTGCAATAAAAGCCATAACGGTCGGATAAATCATCGCAATCCCAATCCCTGCAGCGGCAAATAGAAATGCGAGCTTCTCTCCGCCTAGAATTGCAGCAAACGTACAGAGGGCAGAGAAGGCCGAAAAGATAATAAGCGATAGATTAAAGCCAATTTTATCTGTAACGGGTCCTAGCAGGAGCCTTGCTAACGAGAAGCAGAGAAAGAAGGTGGACAGCATCCCAGAAGCAGTAACCGTATCCCACAGGTATGCTTTTTCAAGGAAGTTTACGAGCCATCCGCCTACAGCAAGCTCCGACACTACTCCGAAGGAAAGGATAAGAACCATAAGCCATAAAGCAGGGTCACGGACAAGTGTTTTTAAGGGAATACGGTCCTCATGTGGAAGATCGTCACCCGGAAACGTACTCCGTAAGGCAAATAGAATTGGCAGTAAAGAAAGGCTAAGCATGATCAGATACATTCCGCGCCAATCAAGAGTATGACCGAATATACTTACCGTCATTAGTCCAGTTGCCAGTAGTGGAGCTAAGGTGGAACTAAATCCGTAAAAGAAATGGGATAAGTTCATCATCGTCCCGGTATTTTTAACGAAGATACGTGCTCCCAGAATGGCAAGTCCAATCTCAAGCATTCCGTTTCCGATATACATCAGGAAGTATGAAGCCGAGAAGAGGGGGTAGCTATGGGAGATGTAAATTAGTACGCCAGAGAATATCATGGATGCAAAAGCAATAATACTGACAGCCTTGATCCCCCACTTCCGAACCAACACAGCTGTAAAAGAACAAGCGATCAAATAACCTAGTGCGTTTAGGGATAACAGGGTACCTAGCTGCTTTTCATCCAGGCTAAAGTCAAACTGAATTCTTGGAATGGCTGGCCCTTTAATATTTTCTGATATCCCAAACACAATAAACCCCAAAAAGATGGTTGCCAATTGCATGGCATACACCTTATTAAATCCGCCAAAGCGCTTTTTCAACTTGAGAACCTCCACAATCGGTTATCTTTATTGCTCGATGTCTCTATAATACTCTTCTTTAAGCTTTTCCCAGTGTTGTTTATCGTCCTCAGTAATTTCTCTTAGCACTCTGCAAGGATTCCCCACCGCAATTACATTATCAGGGATATCTTTTGTGACGACTGAACCTGCGCCGATGATTACATTGTTGCCGATATTTACCCCAGGATTGATTACGGCATTTCCGCCAACCCACACATTGTTTCCAATGGTAATCGGTGTACCGAATTCGAGCATACTAATACGAACGTCAGCATCGATGGGATGGCCAGCGGTATATACGCCTACTCTAGGTCCAAAGAGAACATTCTCACCGATCGTTACTTTGGCTACATCAAGGATAATGCAGTCGAAATTAGCATAAAAGTTATTGCCAACAGTAATATTGCTGCCATAATCACAGCGGAAAGGCGGCTCAACATGCAATGTTTCACCTGTAGACTCGAATAATTTCTTCAGTAATTCTACTCTATATTCGCCTTGTTCTTCCGTCGTATTGTTAAATAAACGAGTAAGCATTCTGGATCTTTTGCTATCTTTAGCTAATTCTTCTCCACCAGCCATATACAGCTTTCCTGCAATCATATTCTCTTTGTTTGTTGCCATTTGTAATTCCTCCTGCAGTTCTTGTTAGTTTTACCGGCGCTTTTCAACCAGTTTTAGTGAATAGGTTAAGCTTTCCAAGGTGATCGCAATTAATCCGTTCATGTAATAATCATCAGGGTAATCTAGCACAATTAGGTGAGGCATATGCTCTTCTGGAATGTACTCCAGACTATTTTGATAGATAAGTGGCACATCCTCTTGTCTAACTTGTTCGCCTGTGAGCGCGATCGTCTCAGGGTTAATAACTGCCGTTAATGAGGCGATGGTATGCGCTGCCAAGAGGATAAACGTTTCCGTCTGTTCCAAAGAAATGAGTTGCTCCTCCCGCGAGATTCCAAATGGTAAAAAGGAGACTTCGCCCGCGAATCTAGTGTTGCCTTTATGGATATGCCCGTCGATCATCATCCCTGCACCTGGAAAGGCTCCTTTGATAAAGGTCAACACGACGATAGTTTTATCCTCTTCGTAATCCTGCTGTTTATAGAATCCGTAAACGGTTAGATTCATGTCATTTTCGACCGTGACTTCAACCTCATATTTCTCTCTGAGGAGTGACTCTAAGGGAGCATGAATTAAAGTCTTGATATCACAAATATTGATGACACCTCGGTGAACCAGTCCCGGGATTCCAATTCCAACGGCTTTGATGTTGTTATAGGCTTGAATTAATGTGCCTACTAATTGATCGATGGTTGTAGCGTCGATACTTTCTGCTTCCATATATCCATCATCTACACGTTCGCCAAGGGAATTCGTTACGGCATAGGTTAAGGATTGTTGCCCATCTTCAAGTTTGGCATAGATGCAAGCGATATAGGAGAAATCGACATTATAAATAAATCTTCGGGCCGGTCGCCCACCATTCGAAGCCTCCAGCTCAGTCTCAATGACTTCACCTGTCTCCATAAGTTCATTCAGAATATTTCCGCAAGTGGCAATACTTAACCCGGTGGCGGTAGCAATCGTTGATTTGGTGCCTTCGTTCATCGATTTCAAGGCTTGCTTGATAAGCTCCTGATTTATCTTTTTAACACGAATAGAATTGTTTGCGATTTGGTTTATTTTATTCACCTCTAGACTTTTGAAAATGGTTATTAAAAGTATTATCAATACTATAACTTGGTGTTTTATAATTGTCTATATTAGTTGAACTTAAGATTTTTCTATTAAGGTAATTGTGTGACTGCGGTGAATGCTTGGACTTCCGGCCGCTGTTGTTATATACCGTGTTTCACGGTTGAAATCCGGAGACAAAGGCGGTCGCTATCGCTCCTACAGTTCCAAACTTCCCCTCCGCCACTCTTCCTTTTAGAATGTTTTTAAGTTCAAAATGTCTAGCCAATGATCTTATAATAAAAAATCGTCGCATGTAATTCACCATTTGCTGATATTGCATAGCTCGGTATACGTCCAGCTTGTATGTAGCCCAATGAAGTATAAAGGAGGTTGGAAGGGTCACCTTCTCTTGTATCAAGCACGATTAATGATCGATCTTCTTGCATAGCTCTTTCTTCAGCCTTAAGCATTAGTGAACGAGCAATACCATTCCGGCGATAATTAGGGTGTGTCATCAGCTTTGCGATTTCGGCTCGGTGAGTTCCGTTTGGTTTTGTACTTAAATGTAGTTGTACACATCCCACGATAATGTCATTCATTTTTGCGACAAAAAGGATCACATCGGGAGCCAAAACATTGTGCCAATATAACATAGAGTCTGACGAATCTAAGGGTGGCAAAAAACCAATGGAGGCTCCATCCTCCACGACCTGTATAAGAACCTCTGAAAGCTCATCTATAGACTCTTCAATTGTTAGTAATTGTTCGATGCTTACATGGCTAACCATATTCATTCCTCCAGTACTTTAAGTTTAAAATATAGCGAAATCATAACTGAATACATATAATTTGTATAACGAATTTTATAGATCATAATAATTAAAATTTTGAATCATAGAGGGTGCAATCCATGGACTTATCTCAATTAGAAGCTTTTTTGGCGGTATGCAGAATTCGGAATTTCACCAAGGCCTCAGAACATCTACATATCTCCCAGTCCGCTGTTACCGCAAGAATAAAAGCTTTAGAAAACTCCGTGGGCAAGGTGTTGCTTACACGTGATAATCGGAATGTTAGCTTAACACAGGCAGGGATGTCCTTTGTTCCATACGCTGAGCGGATGCTTCGTTTGTTTGAAGAGAGCAAGGTGACTCTATCCGAGGAGCTGGAGAACTACATCATTCTGAGTGGTCCCGGGTCTGTGTGGCATTATTATTACCTGCAACATATTCTTTCATTTAGACGTAATCATCCCAAGGTGGCTATCAAGTTCCTTAGTTATATTGATTCCAGTTATATGATCCGCGATCTTTTGCTGGATGGCATTGTGCAGATTGCGATTAAATATGACCCGCCGGATCACCCTAAGGTGACCAAGCACCTCTTGTTTGAAGATGAGATTATTCTGGTCTCCACACAATTAAGAAAAACGCCTTTAGGCAAGGAGGATTTCTTTCAACATGAGTATTGTCATTTAGAGTGGGGAGATCCGTTTCCGGAATGGTTTGCTAGTATAGTGGGAGCGGGTTTTGTGCCTACACTGCAGACCGATCACTCGATGATTATGCTGGACATGCTGCTCCAAGGAGCAGGATTTGGATTTCTCCCCCGATCTATAGCACAACCTTATCTCGAGCAACAGAAATTATTTCAACTTCAATGTGCGCTCGACACGCCGATTATCAAAGCCTACGCGCTTTATTTAACAGAGAATGCCGAAGATATTCGTGTACGGCTTGGGCTGGAGATGCTTGGGGTGGATAGGTAAGATGCGTCTGGATCGTAAACTTATTTTTAGGCTGGCCAGAACCTGTTCTGGGTGGCTTTTTTATGTGAATTTATGAATGCTAGTAAAAATAGTACTTAGTAGGATGCGTCTACTTAGTAAATGATTTCGTTATATGTAATAGAGTGGAAGAATGGAAGATTGGAGGGGAAATAAAATTAGCGAGGAGCAATGGATCATAGATGCGCAGCAAGGGAATGAAGCAGCGGTGGAGCTATTAATTCGGCAGACCTATAGTGATGTCTATCGATTTATCAGATGGAAAATACATAATGATGAACTAGCTTGGGATCTTTCACAAACCGTATATGAAAAAGCATGGGCCAACCTTGGCAGCTACCAAAATGAGCAAGGAAGTTTTCGAGCTTGGCTGATGGCAATCGCACAAAATGTGTGCATTGACTATTTTCGTAGTAAAAATGCTCGGCAAGCAGAGTTAAACCAAAGCTTATCGGATGAGATCACAGCTGTGGAGGACTTTTTAGAAGGCATATTGCTTCGTGAAGAGGTTAAAACGGTATACACTGCCATTTGTTCACTTCCAGAGGCGCAAAGAGATGCGCTCTTATTAAGATATAAATATGAGTTTACGTTTACAGAAATAGCTGCTGTAACTCATGAACCAGAATCGACTGTGAAATCAAGGGTGAGCCGTTCTTTGACGAAACTACGTGAACTACTTAAGCATCCTAAGCCAAATGATGTCTTACATCCCCTTAAGAAGGGAGTAAAGAAATGAGCACTAATCGTAATGAACAAGATTATATAAAATTGAATTTACAACACGAGATGACGGCAGAGGAACTGAATGAGCTCGTGACGCATATCCAGTGTATTCCTGAACCGCCGCTCCTTGAAGGTTTTGCAGAAGAAGCGATGCATAGATGGAGGAGATCCCAGCGAGCTTTACCGGCGCCTGTATCTCCAGTTCCTCTAACGGATCGGGAACAGATAAAGATTCTTTTTTCACAGGGATGGTGGAGAGAGCTTGTGCTTGGCGCGATCTTGTTTGTAATTGGATATTTAGTTCTAAGTGTTACAGAGATGGTTAGTCCAATGTTTATTTTGTCTATTGTGGGTTGTATTCCTTTATTGGTGGTCGTCTCCTATACGGCACGTAATACACTCTGCGGGATGGGTGAACTCGCACGCAGCTTACGAATCCCTCTGCATAAGTATGTACAAGCTCGTTTCCTAATGGCAGGTATGTTTTCATTACTGCTTAACCTTAGTGTCACGGCTATGGTATTCCCAGTATGGGGGCATGAACTAGTGTTCCGAACGACACTGCTATGGTGCATTCCAATTCTAATCAACGGGGCTGCAGCATTAGTATTGTCTGCGCGGATTCGTAATTTCAGACATTTGAGCACGGTGCTCTTCATGCTACCTGTCCTTTGGACATTGCTCTTTTCCGGAGAAGCGGTAGTGAACTGGATGACCTCCGTCCATTTACTTGGGTTGATGGGTCTAACTGTGCTGTCAGCAGGGATTTTCACCGTAGCAATGATCTTTCAATCTAGCGTGCTGAGAAAAGGAGGTCTTCTGATTGGAACTTAAGCTGCAGGGGATCGAACATGATTTCGGGAAGAAGCGGATTTTGAAGAATATCAACTTTACTATGTCTCCTGGTGTGTATGGCCTTCTAGGCCCCAATGGAACTGGGAAAACGACATTGATGCGTATTGTAGCAGATGTTTTATATCCAACGCGTGGCAAGGTACTGCTGAATGAACAAAACAAGGAGGAGATTGGGGATTTATACCGGGCTCAGATTGGTTATTTGCCGCAGGATCTGGGGATGTATAATCATTTTTCAGCTCGCGATTTCTTGCATTATGTTGCGGCTTTAAAGGGGATCTCCAAGAAGGAGGCAGGCGACCGTATAGAGGTGTTGGCTCAAACGGTGAATCTATCTGGTGAAATGGATAAAAAATGCGGAAAGTATTCCGGCGGTATGAAGCGCAGACTCGGCATCGCTCAAGCCTTGCTAAATCATCCGAGTATTCTCATTCTGGATGAACCGACGGTAGGTCTTGATCCTTTGGAACGCGTGCGATTTCGAAATCTGATTTCTGAAATATCAGCTGAGCGTATAGTTATTTTGTCCACTCACATCGTTTCCGATGTGGATCATATCGCCAAGCAGGTGCTTCTGATGGGAAGAGGAGAGCTACTTCGTCAAGGAACGATTAAGGATCTGACCTCTGATCTGGAAGGAGAGGTATGGGAGGCCACTGTACCTGGACGGATGCTAGCACAGGTCGAAGAAAAAGGGACTGTGGTGAACGTGCAGCAGACGGATACCGGAGTAGCCATTCGGGTAGTCAGTACAGATCCACCTTGTGAGAATGCCAGGTTAGTGATTCCTTCATTAGAGGATGTATATATGCACTACTTTCGGAGGGGTTAATGCGTATGAGACGTCTGATCCTATTTGAGTTTCGTAAAATCATGATTCCTAGAGTCTGGATTTCCATAGCAGGCAGCCTGGCGATTGCAATTTTTTATTTTGTCAGCTTCTATCCATCTGGTACAAATAGTCTATTGGTTGTAAATAAGGAAAGACCCGAGGTCATAGCTACACATACGGGGCCGATTCAACCAGATTTAGCTTTGAAATACGCACCTAGACTTAAAGAAGAATATGCCGAGGATAGCGTGGGACCTAAAGAGGAGACAATGACTCGAATTCTGGAGCAGCAATATGCCGCTTCGGCTTATAGTCTGGATCTATTCAATAAAAATTTGACGGAGTTAAGAGAGCAGAAAGCTCTGCTGGAGAAGCAGGATCAAGGGTCATATGTCTTAAAGGATGTTACGAAAAGACTTTCCATGCTGGAAGGGATTCAACCGCCCGGATTTTATGTGACGAATGACTGGGGATCTCTGTACAGATTTTTTTCAATCCCGGGTGTCGGCAACATGTTGATAGGGCTCGTTCTAGTCTTCGCTTTGGCTCCCCTATATTGCGGTGAAGCAAACTTCAGAATGGATTCTCTTATTCTATCCAGTACATATGGAAGATTGAAGATTGTTACTGCAAAATTATTAGCGGGATTTCTAGTAACGGTTAGCTTTGTGACACTTTTTTACGGTGTATGTGTATTATTTTCTTGTTTGCCATTTCGTTTCGTGGGTTGGAATGCGCCCTTGAATAGTTACTTTGAAGGAAGCCCGTATGACTTAACCCAGCTTCAGGGACTACTCTTGAAATATGCCGTAACCTTGCTAGCTGCATGTGGCCTTTTATTATTAACTGCATTGATCTCCGCTTTATTTCGGAGCAGTTTAAGCACGCTTGGACTAGCCGTATGTTTAGTCCTTTTGCCAAATTTCTCACTGCCAGGTGTTGTTGGTGAATGGATACATTTTTTGCCATCAGGTGTAATCATGAGTACATCTCTAATTGAAAAATACGTTTCTTATAATATTTTTGGCACACCTATATTATATCTGCCCTTATCCATCCTTTCGGTGATAATTATAAGTGTGATTGCCATGCTGCTCCTTCCAAAAGCGTTTGAACGTCGATTAAAGGCTTGATACTATAGTTGAGGATATCGGAACGGGACATTGAAAGTAAACCGTATACTAATTGCTACAGCTCAGCATGCATTGAACCTAAGCATTACAAGGTAACGAAGTAAATATCTTTAATATAGACGGCATGTCTTCTCTTGGAGGTATCCGTCTTTTTTCTATGTATCTCTTCGTGGAATAGGATTTTTTACACGACCGGCTAACTTTTCGAATACTTTACCGTTATACATACGAAGGGAGGTGCAGGATGAAGCCCGGGCAGCTACATCAGATACTTCAACCGAAAATGTTAGAAATTCAAAAATACTTGATTCGTCTCGGGGCACCTGCAGCCGACGCGGAAGATATCGTACAGGATACGGTGTATAAGGCTCTTTTGTATATCGATTCCATTGATGAGAATAAATTCAGTGCGTGGCTATATAAAGTGGCGATTAATCGCTACTATGATCTGTGCCGTCGCAACAAGCGGTTAGTCATTCCTATTGACGATATGGATGTGCCAGATATGGAACTTCCGGAGGATCATGTGCTGTTAAAAGAGAAACGAGAAGACATCGAACGAGTATTAGATGAGCTTCTTCCTCTCCATAAACAACTCATTATTATGAAGTATGAGCTGGAGCTGTCCTATCAGGAGATTGCAGAGCTCCTTGGGATCACGACAGATACGGTCAAATCGGCATTGTTTCGTGCCCGCAAGCAATTCCAAAAAAAGTACAGAGGTGAAGCGGAATGACAGCTCCATGGGAACAACAGGATGATCAGAACCTTTCAAAAGTAATTAAGAAAGCAAAACGAAAAACAATGATTCGTAATACGATCATTTCTCTGGTCGTGACCGTTATAGTATTGTTCGGCGGCATGCTTAGCAACGCGCATTTAACAAGCTGGTTAGCGATGCGCGGTTTGGATGAGGAGAGGATTATGATGGAGATTAGCAGTCCTAACCTTCATGAGTTGAGAACGGAGCTGGATCTAGGATTTTTATCGGGCAAAGTTGAGATTAGCTCTTACAAGGTCGTTGAGGGTGTACCTATCGTGTGGAATACCCAAAAATTAGACTTTAGTATGAGCAGCCGCTTTTCTCTGCTTAATAGGGGATACTCTAGTATAAATGTTCCTGACCCAGTAATGACAAGCCAAAATTATGAATACTACCGGGGATATAACAGTCAAAATGGACAGCGGGAATTGTTATTCTATGTGCCGGGCGTGAATTATAACGGAAAAGTACTGGACGACCTGCCTGCGCTTGAACAAATGGCTCCCGGTAAGCTGGTAGAGATGGCAGTTTCGTTTGATAAAAGCTATACACAGGCCGAGGTTGAAAAAATGCTGCCAACGGAACTGACGCAGGTTTGGTATTGGGTAGATACGTATGATAATAAGAAAAAACTAGAGTTTATCACGAACGATAGTAGTCCAAACAAGTATGCGTTGCCAGAATCAGCGAGACAAGTATACGGTTACGGTCTCAAGTGGGAAGGGTTATTTAACCCGGAACCAGAGGATTTTATTCAATCAATTGCATATGGGCTTCAGAAGAAGGGCAAGTATTATGGAGAATTTGAGAGAATCTCGAATTATTTGAAAAAGGATAAAGCAGCACCGGAGGCCAGTGACGTACGGCTATATGGGGTCGTCGTTACTGGAACAGCGAAGGAGTTGCATAGCCTCAAAGGAAAGCCGTATGTAAATACAGCAGTTCTCGGAGCGATTGTGGATAAATATTAGATCCGTATAGTGTAGCTGAAACACTGATAGAATAATTAGGGAATTCCTCCCTATTAATCTGAGATCTTTGATCATCTAACTAACAATTAGGGAAAACCTCCCTGTAATTTGGCTGATTTGATGGGAAATAAAGAAATCACCCCAATTTTTAGGGAGGAATTCCCTCATTCTGCTCATTTATAACGAATCCCGGCTATTTTCAGGGAGTTTTTCCCTAATTACACTCTAGCGCACACGGCACACGGCACCCGGCACACGGCACACGGCACATGTACTACGCGGTTAAAGTGAGAATCCGTTGTAGCCTGTTTCTAAAAAAGAAGCTATCCATAAGTAGAATGTTCTACTTTTTGGACAGCTTCTTTTAAAATTAGTTCACTACCTACCAAAGCTACGTCCATTTGGCTGACCAAAGTTTCATTTCCTTCAAAATTTGATGCAAATCCTCACCTTTTGGAGTTAGCGAGTATTCCACCGTAACCGGTACGGTAGGAAACACGTGACGCTCTAGTACTCCGTGTTCCTCTAAATGGCGTAAAGTACTAGTTAACGCACGGGGGCTAACATTAGTGATTTTTCGTTGCAGCGCTCCAAAACGTTGGGTACCCTCGAATAACTCTCTTAGCACAAGAAAAGCCCATTTTCCGCCTAATACTTCAAGTGTTTTTTCTACATTACATTCAATAGTAAGCGGGGTTTTAGGGATATAATTACTGGTAGATTTAGCTGATTTCAAGGAATCTCCTCCTGTTTTGGTGCCACTATACTCTTGTATAGTAACTACACTAGAGATCATATAATAAACTAATTTTCACTTCTTCCTATTATATACAAACTATTCTAGAATGAATATGTTCGCTAGGCAACCTGCTGAAATCATAACACGGAACTATGGAGAGGAGCAGTTATTATGAAGTATCGTAGATTAGGTGGAACGGGCCTAAAAGTTAGCGAGATTAGTTTGGGAAGCTGGCTGACATATGGAGGATACGTTGAAAGAGATAATGCTGTTAAAGCCATTGAAACCGCTTACGACTTAGGCGTGAATTTTTTTGATACAGCCAATGTTTACGAAAAGGGTGCTGCTGAGAAAGTGCTAGGCGAGACCTTGCGGAATTATTCGAGAGAATCCTACGTACTTGCAACCAAAGTATTTGGCGAAATGGGAACGGGGCCTAACGACCGCGGTTTATCCCGCAAGCATATTACTGAGCAGTGTCACGCTAGCTTGAAGCGTCTCGGAGTAGAATACGTGGATATCATGTATTGCCACCGTTTTGATACAGAGACTCCAATTGAAGAAACTTTGCGTGCGCTGGATGATCTGGTTCGTCAAGGTAAGGTGTATTATGTCGGTGTAAGTGAGTGGACTGCGGCGCAAATGACAGAAGCTTTAGCTGTAGCAGACCGCTATCTGCTGGATCATATCGTGGTTAACCAACCGATTTATAATATGTTCGAACGTTATATTGAAAAAGAAATCATTCCGCTCGGCGAGCGCCGTGGCATTGGACAGGTTGTCTTTTCTCCACTGGCTCAAGGGCTGTTAACTGGAAAGTATAACACGGACATCCCTGAGGATAGCCGTGCTGCTAAGCTGGATCGATTAAAAGATTCGATTACAGAAGAAAAGATTGAAAAAGTCCGCCAATTGAGTGGGATCGCCACGGAGCTGAATATTTCTGTTGGGAATTTGGCTTTGGCTTGGATTTTGCGTCAACCTAATGTAGCTAGTGCGCTGGTGGGTGCCAGCCGTCCGCAGCAGGTCGAAGAGAATGTTAAGGCTTCAGGTATTGAGCTTTCGGAAGAGATTTTGAAGCAGATTGAGGAGATTCTGGAGTAGTTGTTAGCTTCATAAAAAAGGAGACACACTCATGGCGAAAGTAGTTGTTACAGGCGGCAGTGGGATGTTGGGCAGATGGGTGGTCCGGCATTTTGTAGAGCAAGGGTATGAGGTTGTGAATGTAGATACGCAAAAATCCGCAGATTCTTTGTGCCCAACGATGATTGCTGATTTGAATAATTTGGGTGAAGTATATGGTGTGCTCGCAGGCGCTGATGCAGTTGTACAT
>RCUU01001235.1_pt1 | contig 12518 bp, 16 predicted proteins | sample 2166211 | NCBI WGS metagenome assembly RCUU01 (sample SAMN09932620, study PRJNA488358) | compost metagenome | feature: garden; material: soil; isolation source: compost soil in phenylacetic acid-enriched culture | place: Germany: Experimental Botanical Garden Goettingen | collected 2016-01-27
ACAATATCTCCGTCATCAGAGAGTTGTCCATAAAACAATTCATCGCTATTTCGTATTGAATCAAATGTTTCAGGCAAGGGGGGATATTCCGTTAATCCGACTGCGAGAGCCTCAAGCCTGTATGCTGTATGCTGCAAACTCCATAGCTGCTCTACTACTTCCGGGTCCTCTAGTGATAACGGAATGATCACACTGTCTCCTCCTAGTCCTTCAGAACTTCAACCAGCAGCTTATTAACAAGTCCAGGGTTCGCTTTGCCCTTACTTTGCTTCATAACCTGTCCAACCAAGAAACCGATCGCTTTATCTTTACCAGCCTTATAGTCTTGTACCGATGCAGGATTGTTTGCTACAACCTCTTTTACGATCGCAAGAATAGCTCCTTCATCACTAATCTGTACTAGACCCTGCTCTTCAACGACCTGCCCTGGAAGCTTGCCGCTTTGAAGCATTTCTTTAAATACAGTTTTTGCGATCTTGGAGCTGATCGTCCCCTTTTCAATAAGGTTGATCATCTCTCCAAGCCCTTGACCTGTAAGCATCACATCTCCAACCTCAAGGCCGTTGCTGTTCAAATATCCGAGCAAATCCCCCATGATCCAGTTAGAAACGGATTTTGCATCCTTTGTATACTCCAGACTGCTCTCAAAAAGATCTGCGATTGCTTTGGAGGATGTAATAACGCCAGCATCATATTCCGGCAATCCATAATCAGATGCGTATCTGGTCTTACGAGCATCAGGAAGCTCAGGAATCGAAGCTCTAATCCGCTCTTTCCATGCTTCATCAATATGAATCGTTACAAGGTCTGGGTCTGGGAAGTAGCGGTAATCATGAGCCTCTTCCTTACCACGCATGGAGAAGGTTTTACCTTGTGCTTCATCCCAACGGCGAGTTTCTTGTACAACTACACCGCCATCATCCAGGATTTCAGCCTGGCGATATTGCTCATATTCCAGCCCACGTTGAACGCCGCGGTAGGAGTTCATGTTTTTAAGCTCTGCACGAATACCAAATTCCTTCTGTCCCTGAGGACGAAGACTGATATTGGCATCACAACGCATCGAGCCTTCTTCCATTTTTACGTCCGATACATCGCAATATTGCATAATCGCACGAAGTTTCTCCAAATAAGCTTTAGCTTCTTCCGGGGAAGAAATATCCGGCTCTGACACGATTTCTACCAAAGGCGTACCCACACGGTTAAAATCCACTAATGAAGCATACCCTCCATCAACGTGGGTCAACTTACCGGCATCCTCCTCCAAATGAAGACGAGTAATGCCGATACGTTTTGTACGACCATCCACCTCAATATCGATATAACCATGTTCCCCGATTGGCTGATCAAATTGAGAAATTTGATATGCCTTTGGAGAATCAGGATAGAAATAGTTTTTACGATCAAATTTGCTGACATCGCCAATTGTGCAATTAAGCGCCATTGCGGCTTTCATAGCGTAATCAACCGCTTGACGATTTAACACAGGCAATACACCGGGATGTCCAAGACATACCGGGCAAGTATGGCTATTCGGCGGAGCGCCAAATTCCGTAGAGCAGCCGCAGAAGATTTTAGTCTTCGTATGCAATTCTACGTGCACTTCCAGCCCTATCACTGTTTCATATTTGGATGTTGACATATGGATCCTCCTATCTGATTCCGATTACAACGACGGGCGTTGTTTGTGATGGTCTGTATGAGCTTCAAACGCATGGGCAACACGAAGGATGCTGCTCTCGTCAAATGGTTTGCCGATAATTTGCAAGCCTACCGGGAGACCATCCGCGAAACCACATGGAACGCTAAGAGCAGGTACACCTGCCAAGCTCACTGGAATCGTCAAAATATCGTTAAGATACATAGTCAACGGATCATCAACCTGCGAACCCAGCGGGAAAGCGGTGGTCGGTGCCGTCGGACCAATAATGACATCATATTTTTCAAAGGTTTGGTCAAAATCCTGCTTGATCAAAGTACGTACTTTTTGTGCTTTTAAATAGTAGGCATCATAATAACCCGAACTCAGGGCGTAAGTACCAAGCATAATACGACGTTTAACTTCTGGTCCAAAACCTTGGCTGCGTGATTCTAAATAGAGATCAAGTAAATTTCCAGAGTGGTCTGCACGCACACCATAACGCACGCCATCAAATCTCGACAAGTTTGACGAGGCTTCTGAAGAAGCCAGGAGATAATAAGCCGCTACAGCATACTCTGTATGTGGCAAGGATACTTCTTCCCACACTGCCCCCAATCCTTCCAATATACGCAAGGCTTCAAGAATTGCATCCTTAACCTTGGGATCTACGCCATCCAGGTACTCTTTAGGTACGGCAATTCTAAGACCGGATACATCTCCGGTAAGAGCGCTCAAATAATCCGGAATTTCTACATTAGCAGATGTCGAATCCTTGGCATCATGACCTGCAATAGCTTGCAGTACATAAGCAGCATCTTCGACGTTTTTCGTAATTGGTCCGATTTGATCCAATGAGGATGCAAATGCGACAAGACCATAACGAGATACTAGGCCGTATGTAGGTTTCAAACCAACAACACCGCAATAAGAAGCAGGCTGACGAATAGAACCGCCTGTATCCGAACCGAGTGTGAAATACGCTTCGCCTGCAGCGACAGCCGCAGCGGAACCACCGCTAGATCCACCTGGGACACGACTTAAATCCCAAGGATTTCGAACAGGATGAAAGCTGGAGTTTTCGTTGGAGCCGCCCATCGCGAATTCATCCATATTCAGCTTGCCAACCGTAATAGCTTCGGCTTGCTTTAATTTGGTAACCGCCGTAGCATCATAAATTGGATTATAGTTAGACAAAAACTGGCTGGCACAAGTTGTGCGAAGCCCTTCTGTCACCATGTTATCCTTAACACCGGCTGGCAGACCAAACAATAAGCCGCGAGCTCCTCCATTCACCAGCTTGTCATCCAGGACAGCCGCCTGAGCCCGTGCGCCTTCTTCATTAAGAGTCAAAAAAGCGCCGACGCGCTCTTCCCGCTTTCCAATATTGGCGAATGCTTCACCTACCAGATCAGTAACGGACAACTCCTTATTGCCAAGCTTGTTCTGAATTTCTTGTAACCGCAAATCAAAAAGCGTCACACGCACTTCCTCCTTCCAAAATAAGCGAAACTAAATATCTCTTCCTATTCGAGTACAGCCGGCACTTTAAATTGTCCGTCCTCTTCCTCTGGTGCATTCAAGAACACTTTCTCAGCAGGAAGACTTTCCTTCACTTCATCCTCACGCATCACATTATGAAGATTAAGCACATGTGTTGTCGGTTTTACATTTTCCGTGTCCAGCTCATTAAGCTTTTCTGCATATTGTAAAATAGCGTTCAACTGATCCGTGAACATTACCCGTTCTTCATCAGTTAAGTTCAATCGAGCCAGCTTGGCTACATGCTCCACATCTTTTACCTGGATGCTCATCACGTTATCCTCCTTCATCTCCCATAATACGGGATTACACTTGTCCATTCTAACATGAATAAAATTATATTGTAGAATTCTGCTCAATTCAATCCATTAACGCGAAACATGAGGAAAGTTGCGGCTGCTGAATATCCAGAAAACTAAATTCCTCGAAATTGATGCAAATGTGCAGCTTCTACCTCCAGACGGAGAGGTGGGCACCAAATTGCTGCAAAAGTGCAGGCTTTGGGGCTCATCTCTCGGTTGTGAAGCCAATTGCGACTAAATTGATGCACTTTTGCATGCTTTCGCTCATTACCTTCATTTTATTTTTCAGAAACTGCATATTTGCAGCTTTCCATGGCTCCGTCGCGGTGCGGAGTTAGTAATTATAGTAAAAAAAGAGCCGGCAATGCCGACTCTTTATATCCATGCTCGCAAATTCACTTGTTTAATGAATTCTGCCGGAGACAGTACTTCCTTTGTTGGTTCTTCTTGATCATTCTCATCTTCGCTTTCGCCATTCATAATGAACTGGAACAATTTTTCATTGTGCGTAGCCAAGGCATAATCGATTAAAGCCTCTTGCGTAGCACGTTCTGTTTCCAGCTCAATTAACCGTTCTTCTGATTCTACATCCATTGAAGGAACATAATAATTCCGTCCTGTCTTTGGAGCCCGAACAACATAATCAAAAGCATTGTCCGGATTACGGTCGTATGCAATAACGTAGCCATATTCCCCAACAGGAAGATTCTGCTCAAAAGCATCACCGACGATTACAACTCTTTCTCCCAACTTCAGCATCGTCTACCTCCCTGATTTATGCAACTATCTATTTTTATAGTAAGTTATTTTACTATCCTACTAAAAATAAATAAGATTGGTCAAGCGTTTCAGGGATTTATGGCTCGTAGAATCAAATGCAGAAATTCGTTCTATTCGCCCCTTGTATCTGGTATGGCTTGCCGCCGTAAGCTCCAAATGGCAATGCCTATACAAAGAATGCATAGGAATGTGGTCATTATAATAGGATAATATATTGATTCTACTGGGGAACCCGAGATTGTAGCAGTGGCTAGCACTAGTAGCTGAGCCGGGCTCCAAGAAAACCAGGAGGGCATAAGATTTTGACCGAGAGAAAGGCCGAAAATGACCAGAAGGGAAATCACTGCAACGGCGCTGCCTCGTAATAATGTACTGAACAAAATGGTCAAGGATATAGCGAATCCAAGCCACATCATGTATAACCCTCCTGCAGCCAAACCCTCACGCCAAGGCACAGGGCCAAGCAATTGGACGGTATAGTACCATGCGGCTGCATAGCTTACAGTAAAAGTGATAAGCATTAAAGTCATTTGTCCAGCCCACTTCGCCATAATAAAAGAGGTCGAGCTTACAGGCCGAACAAGAATCAAGGCTGCCGTTCCTCCATAACGCTCTCCAGCTACAACCAACATTCCCGCGATAATAAGTATAATTACTCCAATGGAGCTATATTGACCGAGCACGGTTCCCATCACCTCAGTAGGTCCGGGAATCGGAATTCCGGCAATTAATTCTTTAGGGACGCTGCCTGAAGCAGCCAATATATCCGGCAAAAAATATGAGGTAACAGGCTGCATGACTACGAGCAAAATAAATACGACTGGAATCCAGAGCAGCTGGTAGCTTCGAACCATACCTAAAAGCTCCTTGCGATACATCAACATTGCTTGCCTCATGCTGTAACCACCTTCATAAACATATCTTCTAACGAGGTTGAGCCCGCCTGAAAGCTTAATAATGGAATATTTCGCGAAGTGACCTCATCCAAAATGATCTGCCTTGCCTCCGTAATATTGTTGACAGTTAGTAAAGCAGTACTGCCTTGGATTTGGACATCTTGGATAAACGAACGGCCTCGCAGCGACTGAAGCCACTCATTAGCCGCAGGATTGCGTTCCACCTGAACGGTAAGCAGTGGAAGTCGATATTTGTCGACAAGGGTCTGTAGCTCTCCGTTTTCCACTATTTTTCCGTCCCGCATCATCATAATCCTATCGCAAACTTCCTCGGCATCAGGCAGTACATGCGTTGAAAATAAGATCGTCGCCTCCGATCGAAGCGACTGCAATAAATTCACAACCTCGCGGCGCCCAATCGGATCAAGCGCTGCTACCGGTTCATCGAGAAGCAGCAGTCTCGGCTGATGAACCAAAGCCTGCGCCAAGCCAAGCCGCTGCTTCATCCCTCCGGAGTACCCGGCGATCCGTCGTTTTGCCGCTTCTCCCAAACCGACCCGTTCCAAGACGGACAGTGTCCTTTCTTGAGCCTCTTTACGATTCATGCCGCTTAGTCCTGCCGCATACATCACGAATTCCCTACCAGTCATCCAATTATAAAACGCAGGGTGCTGAGGTAAATATCCAATCAGCGAGCGATATTCTCCACTTGAATGGGGTTTTCCCTGAACCGAAATCTGTCCTGTGGTTGGCTCAATGAGTCCCGCAATCATGCGCATCGTTGTCGTCTTTCCGGCTCCGTTTGGCCCTAGCAGCGCTGTACAGCTCCCCTTCCTTAGCTCAAAGGAGATATCTTTGACCGGAATTCGCGAGCCGAATTTTTTCGTCAATTGTTCAACACAAAGAAATGACATTTAGGCTGCTTTCCTTCCAATTAAAAAATAAACGATACTCCCTGCTATACCTGTAAAAATGATAGCCAGAGCCCATATCCATTTGGCTCCCCTCACCGACTCAGCCCTGATCAGTGAAATGAGGGCCGTAACCATCAGTATGAACTGCAATACGATAATGGGTGCAATCACTCCCCAATTAATGTCCATCTTTATTCCCCCTGTTATTTTTCTCTTTTCGATAATCTACCCAAACGACGGCAAGCAAATAAACGATGAGTGGACTCGGACAATTTAAAACACCCCATAGCCCCCAAAGCCAAGCTCTTCTCCCCCGCTTCCGGGCATCAATAAACATCCATGTTGACTGGGCGAGAAGCAGCAGTGCGATTAATATAAGTGCCCACAAGGGCGGAAGTGGTTCTGAATGAACGCTCAGCGGCAGCATCATTCAATCCTCCCCTTTCGGAAGGCACTTAGCGCTATTGCGACAGCTATCGCTGCAATGACTCCGATCCCTTGCATCAAAGCGTAAAATATCGGAATAGTTAAAGCGAACAAAAAACCGCCACTAATCATCAACATGGCAACCAGACAAAACAGTACAACTTCCCATTTTCTTACCCAAGCGGTTACCCTCCATCGCTCTCTTACGATCAGCTCCCAGGATTGCACCGAAGGCCCGCTCTTCTCAGGTACGACCTGCTCAAGGATCTCCAAATCCTTCAATAACTCACGAATAAGCTTGTCTTCCGACTCCTTGTCTCGTCCGTTTTTATTCATGTAGTTTCAGCTCCTTTTCGCAATTCACGTACTCCATAAGCGACCCGGGACTTAATTGTGCCTGGCGGAGTATTCAGCATCCTCCCGATTTCATCGTAGCTATATCCGTAATAATGCTTTAGCAGAATCGCTATCCGATGTTCAGGAGACAGTCTGGACATCAACTCAAGCAAATCGCTCCACTCCTCTTGATTCACCTCAAAGTGCCATTTTAGCCGTTTAGCATTACCATCCCTTATCAGCCTCTGCTTTTCTCTCTTCCTTCGACGGGTTAGATCAATGAACAGCCGAGTTGCAATCGTCATCAGCCAGGAGGAAAAAGCAGAGGTTCCATCATATCTCTGTACATTCTCCATACATTTCATCATCGTATCCTGAGTCAAATCCTCGGCCGTTTTCGGATCCATGGTAACCTTCACCAAATATTTATACACGTAGGAATAATGATGCTGTATTAGTGAAGCGAGAGCTTTGGCATCACCTTGTTTAGCTTGTTTGATCCATTCCCTCTCTTGCTGCATCATGTCACCCCTTTTTATCCATAGCACCTATAATACGTTCAGAGAGACCAAATCGTTCAACCAACGTTCCAAAAGAGCTTTAACCAAATTATTGTAAACAAATGGACTTAAAAAGAGCTGAAAGAGGATGTAGATGTAACATCACTCATTCAGCTCTAGCCGATTACTTATTTATATAATTCTTTACGTATTTGCATCAGTTTATGATGCCATGGCTGACTTACCGTCCCTGAAGTAGTAAGCACAATCTGGCGCCACGCAGGGGACATGTCAGTTAATGGAGCCTCCGAAATTGTCACATATCTTCTATTCTTTCCAGGAAGGCTACTGGAGCCTTCATCCGTAACATAAAATACGTTATGCTTCATAGTGCTTTCTCCTTTCTAGCTTTACTGACCCGCCATCTTTCCTGCAAATGTCCCGTAAACCTAAAAAGGCAAAAAAAGAACGCAAACCGGGACTGTTCCACAGCTTGCGTGCTTCGCAAAGTTATCGTAATTCAATGACATAATTCTAACAAAGGAATGTAGTTTTGTCCACTATTTTTGCACTTTTTGTGCAGTAATTTGTTGGAAAAGCTCGTCTCATCTGACGTACGGATTATTTGCACGTTCATACCCGATCGTAGTTTTAGGGCCGTGACCCGGGTACACCGTAACTTCATCCTTGAAGCCATACAGCTTACCGCGAATCGAATTATACAAATCCGCCTCGCGCCCCCCGGGCAAATCCGTTCTGCCAACACCTAATTTAAACAGAACATCACCTGAAAATAAATCGTCGCCACACTTAAAGCTCACACTGCCAGGAGAATGCCCCGGTGTATGATATACCGTAAATTCATGACCGATTAATTTCAGCTTTTGGCCATCAGAAAGATCATATTCTGCAGGATCAGTAGCCACTGGATCAGATACTCCCGGCCACATCAGGGAGCCATTTAATTTGGGAGAGGTTAACCAATCGCTCTCCAAAGGATGTATATATACCGGACATTTTTTCAATTTACGAACCTCATCCAGTCCACCAATATGATCAAAATGGGCATGGGTCAGCAAAATCGCCTCAATTTCCAGCCCCTCAATTCTTCGCAGCAGTGGCTTCGGGTTGGCTCCGGGATCGATAATAACCGCTTTACCATCCTCTTCTCCCTGCAGTAAATACGCATTTGTCTGAAGCTGTCCTAATGTAAATGACTCTATTCTAAGCATATTTCTATAGTCCGGAGATCATGCTGCGCAGCTCTGTTACGACAGACTCGTTGACTCCGGCTCCCTCCTCATATTTCTTAGCCATCCCTTCTCTAACGACAGCTATTTTGTCATTATAATCAGGTGCTTCACGATCAGGATTCTCCTGCTTGAACTGAACCATCAATTGCTGTACATGCGCAGGTCGCGGTCCCCAAGCTCCAAGAACATGTCCGCCCGTGTCTGCAAAGATTACGATAGGAACTGCTCGTCCGCCCATGGTCAGAAAATGATCCATAACCTCCTGGTGGTCTTCCAGAATTAGCACCTCTGTCGTAAAGCCTGACGTTTCAAGAGCGCGGAAAATGACAGGAACGCTGCGAACGACATCACCGCACCATTCGGCTGCAAGAATCAACACCCGTATATCATCGCGAAAATTCAAGCTTTCAAAAAACTCACGATCCTCATCATTGATCCAGGTGAAGGCATCATATCCGGCCTGGAATGCCTCTTTATTACGCTGCATTCCATCCATAAATTGACGAGGGGAAATCCCTTTTCCAAACTTGTCAGATACATTAATGCTCATTGTGCATCACCTTTCCTTTTAGAAGATCCAAACCACTTAATAAGAACATAAATGATCAGCAATGCTAGAGCAACCAGTAAAATAGGTATTATATAAGGTCCTGCTTTTTCGTCGATATGCTTCCACTGCTCTCCCAGCACCATTCCAAGGTACACAAACAGCATCGACCAAGGGATCACAGCCAGCGTAGTAAGGAGAATGAACTTCCCTACCGGCATTTTAGCGATCCCGGCAGGTATTGAAATCGCATGTCTGGCCACAGGAATAAATCGCGCCGTAAAAATCACCCCTGTTCCATATTTCATAAACCATTCTTCCGAGACATCGATATGTTTCTTTTTAATTAAAATGTACTTTCCGTATTTCTCCAGAATAGGCCGACCACCATACCGTCCTATCCAATAAATGAACAATTGAGCCAGAACGCCTCCGATTACTCCGAAAAACACTGCACCAATGAAATTGATTTTACCGGAGTAAACCAAGTAGCCTCCGTAGGCTAAAACGATCTCACTCGGGATGACTTCAATCATTAAACCAAACATGATACCGAAATAACCTAATTGCTGAATCCATTCAAACAATGTTGCAATTACATTTGAAATCCAATCCACGTTAAGCCCTCTCTCCTACCATATCCTTTTCACCAATCTATTCTACCACAGCGCGGGACATGCTTACTAATTTTCTCCTGATATACTACCCTTATCCTCCATAACCATAAGACGAAAGAGATTTGGTGTCTCTACATTAGCCGTATGCATATGTTGATATGAAAAGGAGGCATTTTCATGATCAACACTACGGGCAAACACGCGAATTCACTTCCAACTCCAAGAAAGATTCGACGGACGTGCAGCAAGGAACTGTATCGTACCATTAAACGACTGGGCGTATATATTCCTGAGCAGCGAATCAAAGAAGGTGAGGATTTTTACTACAAAAAGGTAATCGGAAATTTGATATGGATCGCGGAAAACAGCAGCAATCGAAAGCTGCTTGCCGACTGGTGGGATGAAGCTGTTAGCAGCGAATTGGCCGTACTCTGGGAGGTAGATCGCGAAGCGCTCTCCCGTGCCTTTAGATCTGCATTTGGCGGATAAAAGCCGCAGATACTGTATAATTCCTTTGAGTGATTTGTGGGATTGAACTAAATAGCACCGGATGGTAGCATATCGGATATCTGATCAACCTACTTCTATACGCAAATTTTGGAGGAACTATATGAGTTATATAATCGTGGAGCTATCTGAACTTCACCCAACAGAAATTGAACAGTTAGTAAAGGTGTGGGAGCTTTCCGTAAGAGCAACACACTTCTTCCTTACAGAAGAGAATATTCAATCATTAAAGCCTCTCGTGAAAAATGGAGTTACCCAAGTCGAAAGGTTACTGTGCGTCAGGGATGAATCGGATGTGATACAGGCTTTCATTGCAATTGTTCATAATAAAATAGAAATGCTGTTTATACATCCGGCTTACAGAGGAAAAGGCATAGGAAGGATGCTGCTGTCCCATGCCATTGATAGCTGTGACGTTAAATTCGTTGATGTAAATGAACAAAATGATTCAGCAAAAGGCTTTTATGAGCATCTTGGCTTCCAAACCTTTAGCAGATCAGAGAATGACGAGCAAGGTAATCCATTTCCTATTCTGCATATGAAGCTAATGAATTGAAAATACGCTGTTGCGGCACCAATTGCGAGCTGGCCAGATACAACCGTCTCAGCTCTCTTCCTCTGATCGCGGCCTCCCTGGTTAAAGTGAAGTCGCGATCATTCCGTAGCCCAGGCGATAATCTGATAGCTTCTGATAGTTGTCTGTATTCGTTATACATTTGATAACCAGCAAACGCAGCCGTTCTTGCCTCCTCATAGCGCTGCTTGCTCTTAAGCTCATGAGCCAATATGGTCACCTTATGAAGCACCTCTGTCTGCAGACTGCGATTGAATCGATTCAATGAAATCGCTTGACGAAATGCCGCTACAGCATGAATGTCTCCTTTACTCGCGAGAGCTGAGCCTAGCCCTAACCATAAATCATAATCCCTCCTGTCGTAAACAATCCCCTGATTCAGTACAGATATCGCCATTTCAGGCGATGACAAAGCAGCTAGTGCAATACGTGAATCCGATCTTGATGGATCTAGAGACAACGATTTCCTAAACAGCTGCTCCGCCTTTACAGGATCAAGCTCTTGTACAGAGTGCGCAGCTTGATACAGCCTCAAGCCTTCTGCTGCCCTAAAGCTAAATATGCTTGCAGTACAGAACACAAATGCCATCACCCCATACAGGGTTGTTTTGTTTATGATTGTCCGGTAAAAGATTTTTATGGTTTTCCTGTGCATGATTTTCTCACACATGGTTTTCGTGAGCATGATCATCATGTACTTGATTTTCTCGTACATAGTTTTCGTGAGCATGATTATCCTGTACATGATTCTGTTGTACATGGTTTTCGTGGACATGGTTATACCATACATAATTGTCCTGTATTGGGTTTTTACTGCTGGCTTCGTCTTTGAAGGAGCCTGTATACACTTCACCTGATTTAGGGCTTCTCTCCTTGAATATGATAGGCCAAGCCCTGCCAGCCAAAGGACCAGCAACCAGAACAATCCGTAGCTCATATCAAAATCAACCAAACTATGTATCAGAAGTACTGTAAGCGGCGCAAGCCCAACGCTTCTTCTCCTGAACATCATGATAATAATAACGCTCAACCAGCAGACCACTATTGAAAGACCAATAATTCCAAGATCAAGTGCCAAATCTATATATCCGCTATGTACCTCACTCCCGACATAAGGGCTCCGCTGTATATGAAGATAGGAGCTTCGCCATGTATCGCCCCCCTGACCAAGCCAGGGGGTTATTCGAAATAGTCTGGCAGCATCAGCATACATTTCAAGGCGGGCCGACAGCGTATCCAGCCGAAGCAAACGCGCATGCTGACCCGCCCAATACAGCGCGCCGCCGAAGGCGAGCACCACGGCGCTGCGATAAATAAACGCCGAGCGAACAGACACGGCTCGGCGAGCAGCAAGCCCGGACACTACCAGAGCAGCCGCCATGATGGCGGTCAGCAGCAGCAGTCCGGGCAGCAAAGGCGGCGCCAGCTGCGCAGCAGCAAGCTGGCGGGATAGCAGCGCTCCTGCTGCGACGAATACGCCGGTCTGCAGCAGATAGCGCTGGCGCTGTTGGGTGGTCAGGAGCAAATACCCTGCCGTCCACCCAACTGCAGTTGCCGCATATGCTCCTCGCGACTCGGAGAGCAGCAAGCAGAGCATAAAAAGGAATGTCATCGCTCCTGACGAACATCCCTTCCAGGGTAATGGTTTTTTTAATGATGTTCCTGGTGATTTTCGTAGTGAGTTT
>RCUU01001236.1_pt1 | contig 12508 bp, 11 predicted proteins | sample 2166211 | NCBI WGS metagenome assembly RCUU01 (sample SAMN09932620, study PRJNA488358) | compost metagenome | feature: garden; material: soil; isolation source: compost soil in phenylacetic acid-enriched culture | place: Germany: Experimental Botanical Garden Goettingen | collected 2016-01-27
TCATTTTATTTCATACGAGGGGGTTTTTCGACTGCATTTTTATCGTAGCACTCCATAGTTCAATAATAAAAAAAACCGTCGCTCCTTACGCAGGAGCGTGGATTGAAATTCCCTAATGGCAATCAACGTCGCCCAAGGTTGGGTCGCTCCTTACGCAGGAGCGTGGATTGAAATAACGAAGCCATACAGCACGTATCCAAGGCGATCAGTCGCTCCTTACGCAGGAGCGTGGATTGAAATGCGAGTGCTATCGCCACGACAGCTACACAATTAGTCGCTCCTTACGCAGGAGCGTGGATTGAAATACGGCTTATGATAATGATGCATATAAGACCAATATGTCGCTCCTTACGCAGGAGCGTGGATTGAAATTGCTCCGAGCACAACAGCACCGGAAACAGGGGTGTCGTCGCTCCTTACGCAGGAGCGTGGATTGAAATATCAACGTCCATAGCATCGAGTTGGAACGTCCGGTCGCTCTTTACGCAGGAGCGTGGATTGAAATCCACCCAGGCATTGATGCCAAAATCCCGTTGATCGTCGCTCCTTACGCAGGAGCGTGGATTGAAATATGAGTGCGCTGGCTTGGGGGCTTGGATTGTTGTCGCTCCTTACGCAGGAGCGTGGATTGAAATAAAACAGCGTACCAAGTGAAATTGTATGTCTCTCAATGTCGCTCCTTACGCAGGAGCGTGGATTGAAATCGTGCGTATGCTGAATCATGTAACTAAATATCTCGTCGCTCCTTACGCAGGAGCGTGGATTGAAATTGATTGAGCGAAGGTCTTGTTTTGCCTAGTAAAGGTCGCTCCTTACGCAGGAGCGTGGATTGAAATATCAAGTTCCAGCATAACTTTCGCTTGAAGTTTTCGTCGCTCCTTACGCAGGAGCATGGATTGAAATGTAAAATAGGCCCTATTAAAAGGGCCAGTTGTTCCTTACGCATTTTACGTCGCTACTGCATCACTAGCAAAGGCGCTATAATCTCGCGGAAGACATCCGCGGAAACATGCTTCTTTTTCCGTTTATCATCGCTCAGGACAACAACGATATGTAGGCTCGGGATAACATAAATATACTGTCCCCCATAGCCACGTGCGTAAAAATATGGCGTGGTGGACGCCGATAGCATGTCTGAAGAAGTATAGGAATCTGTCCACCAATGCCAGCCGTAGCTGCCGCGATAAGGTGCTTCAACCGTGATAAAGGGCTCTGCGGATTGTGCAACCAGCCTCCTTGAGATGAGCTGTTGGTTGTCCCATGTACCTTGCTGCAAAAAGAGCTGCCCGAATTTCAGCATATCAGAGGGGCGAAGCCATAGTCCGAATCCACCGGTATGTATTCCTTGAGGGTCAACCTCCCATTTGTAAGCTTCAATACCAAGAGGCCCGAACAAATATCGCTCGGCAAATCGTGCGGTCGTCATCCCTGTGGCTTGAACGAGTATGGCGGAGAGCAGCTGTGAAATGCCGGAGTTGTATTCCATTTTTGTACCTGGCGGATGTACTACTGACTGCTCCAGAACAAAATCCACCCAGTGAGCGGAACGGGTCATGTGGGGGAAGGAATTCTGCCCTCCAAACTCCGTCCAGTTAAAGCCCGCGGACATAGTTAACAGATGGTGCAGCGTGATTTCCTGCTTCCGGGCATCCTTGTCCGTAATAAGCTGCGGAAAAAATGCCGTTATAGCTGTGTCAGGCTTTGGAAGCTGTCCCTGATCCATCGCGATACAAATGAGTGAAGACAGGATGCTTTTCGTACAGGAATTGATTTTAGCGATTTCAGTCGCTGTATGTTGATTTCGATAATATTCAAAAGCAAGCTGTCCTCGTTGACTGATTAAGCAGCTTCTTAAATCAAGTTCAGCCATCGTAGAGGTTAGTGAAGTTAGGGGATTCATCGTATTTTCCTTTTTCGTCATAGTTTTATATATACATCATGATTTACCCTGAATAATATTTCAAGCTATAGTCAGGTACTCTATTACTCAATGTCTACGACATCGTCATGCATGTTACAATAATTGGGGATGACGATATATATTGTATCCTGATTTGTGGAGAAGCATTTGCAGATTTCGAATGAATTGAGTGACAGAAGGCGGTGTAATATGCTGATCAAGGATTTGCAGCTAAAGGGATGGCGTTCTTATTCACAGGAAGGATTAACGCTGCATGATTTAAAGAAAATGAATCTGTTGATTGGGCCCAATAATGTAGGAAAATCTAACTTGCTCAAGTATTTTTTGTTCTTGCGAGAAATATTTCCGGAGGGTGACGAAGGAGCTATAAAAAAGAATGTCAGCTATTCCAGAATTAGAAATACAGATCGCTGGTTGTTCGGGACTGAGCCTGTTCACTTTGGAGTAACGATTGAAGATAGTCCTTATCCTTATGTCTCCACCCAAGGAGCAGCACCGGAAGTAATCCGGATCGAAGCCAATCACCATGACACGGGTAAGCTGACCGAATTTAGTGTTATTGAGCCTACTGGTCTTAGGGAACAAGAATCCATCCTGTTGTGGCGGCAATTTATTTCCCATCATGTTCGTTTTATCGGGGATGTCAGAGGTTTCGTCTACAATACAGCCGGAAATCTGGATGTTCATGTGGACGGAACGAAAATCATGAACTTTCTGTTAGAAAAAGTGGGCAGCGAGGATGGTTGGATTCCTGATTACGAGAGCAAAATGAGTCAATGGCTCAAGGAAATTCTTCAAGAGGACGAATTGAGCTTTCATTTCATAGCTGAACCAAATCCGTATTTCACTATGATGGTAAAGAGAGGTCCTAACAAAGAACTCCTTTCATTCAAACCCAGACAGCTTGGCACCGGCATTGCTCATTTGGTGCTCATATTAACGACGCTTCATGCATGCTCTCACAGAAAAATGAACATTTTCCTGGAAGAGCCCGAAATGAATTTGCATCCTCAGTCTGTAGTCGCGCTCACCAAAATATTGAAGGAGGATTTTCCGAACCATCGTTATTTTATTTTTACGCATTCAAATGTGTGGCTTGATCAAATTGATGAGGAGTATAGCGTATTTCACTTTTATAATAAGGAGGACGGCTCTACAGCGTGCAGAAATTGTACTGAGGCTCAGGATTTCTACTCTCTGTTTGATAAACTGGGCATACGACCCTCACAGCTATTACTTAGCAATTTTAACATTTGGATAGAAGGACCGAGCGACCGGATTTATTTGAATTACTGGATACATAGGTTTTCTAATGGAACGCTGGTTGAAGGCAAGCACTATACTTTCGTCATGTACGGAGGAGCAAATTTGGCTCATTACGACCTGGTATTTAATGATCTCATCAATATCCTGTCTGTGGGTTATCATACGGCCATTATTTGCGATAGCGATCTGTCAAATAAGAGAGATACGATAAAGGATAGAGTCCAGTCTATAAAAGACAGAATCGAAGAAAAAGATCTGAAAGACTACTCTATGCTATGGATCACGGAAGGCAGGGAAATCGAAAACTATGTTCCCAAGAAGCTTTTTGAGGAGGTTCTAGCCTCAGAATTTAAAAGACATTACATATTGTATCGGGAAAAACAAGTGAAGCTTCATCCCGTTACAAAACCCCACGGGGAGGATTATACGAGAACAGATTCGTATGACGACTTCTTCGTCTACTTATATGACTTCAACGAAGGAGAAATTAGAGCAAGGTTTCAGGAGCACTTAACGAGTGAAGCAGATTTTCAGGCGTTAATGAAAGAGCTGGAGAAGAAAAAGAAGAATATTCTAAAGGACATACCCAAAGTGGAACTGGCGAAGGCAGTTGCACGGGCATGGGAGCGTTTTGGGGACGATGATATCTATGATCTCAAGTCTGAAATGAGCGAGCTCATTGCCAGAATCAAGAAGGCGAATGTAAACTAGGTAAAGAAATTGATGTATAAAGCTAAAAATTGGAGGTTTCTATGGAGACAAAAATTTCATTTGAAACGCAATTTTTTAAAGCTGTCCGATTTATCGGCAAAGAAGTAACTGTCGGCAAAAAAAATCCTGTTCCGGAGCTATGGAAGAAAATATTGAATGATGGTACTCATGATTTTCTTCAAGGTCTGCCTGAGCGGGTATCGCCGCCGGGAGACACGATTGGATGGATGGGTGAGTACAATCCGCCGACTAAAGAATTTACTTATATCGCGGGGATATTTGCTGAACCCGATACCGTTGTTCCTGATGGATTTTCTTATCGTGATATTCCTGATTGTCTAATGGGAATTGGCTGGATAGAAGGCAAGACGTCTCATTTAGAAAAAGGAGCTCATACCAAAACAGAGAAAATCATGAGGCAGAACGGGTATATGCCGGATTACTCAACAGTCGGAATTTCAATGGAATATTACTCGTTTGATAAGTATGCAAATGTTAAAGAGGACGGTAATAACACCTTTACCTTTGGGTACTTTTTACCCTGCCAGAAAATAACCTGAACTTCTATTCAAGAATCAATGCAGGAGAAAGAGAAGGGGCACCGGTTTTCTATCCATTTGAAATGACAAAAGCGACAACCGTGGGTTGCAGTTTTGAGAAACCTCCTAATTTTATCTATATCCACCATATTGGTTATATTGAGGAGCGTTAGGATAGGGTTGATTTAATTGCGGTTGAGTGTAATTAGCATTTTGGTAGCAGCAATCTGAGTAAGGTCCTATATATGTTGTTGGTCTAACCGGTGCTGTGACTTCCTTCCATTTATTCTCATCCATACAGTAGGTGTGCGCCATAATATGGGCAGGTGTAAATGTTAAAATGTCTGAACCCAAAATGACCTCCGGAGTTGAAGCATTAAAAATCGCTAAAATATGAGTGTTATCAGTCGTAGCTACTTCATAATGCCACCAGCCTTGAGGAACGTTTACCACTTGTCCTGGAGTTATGGAGTAATTAAGAAGACATTTTGTAAATGGGTTCAGCATGGACACCGTAACAGCACCGGAAATACAATAGACTAATTCGGCGGCATTTTGATGATAGTGGGGCTCTACAACATGATTAGCACTCAGAAAAATGTCTAACAGGGACACATTATCCAATGTATTTAACTGCTGCACGCCTAATACGTTGATGAAGTTGCAGTTATCCTTTTTAAACAAGGGACTACAATTTACGTCGAAGGCGTATTGCACTGATGGTGATGTGTAATCTATGTTCGGCACCATAATTTTATTCTCCTCTTCACATTAAAATTCAAAGTACTATATGGGCATTTTATGTACTTGAATGATGTTTGGTGTGTAAGTGGGAGAAGGAAGCCAGCTTTTCATTAGCGATGTATTATGTCTATCATTTGTTGCATAGCTTTCTTAGCCTCTGGAACAGGAAACACAGGGAACACATGGTTCATCTTGGGATACTCAAAATAATTTATGCCAACTTTTGCTTGTTCAGCTAATGCCTTGAATTTTCGAGCATCGGGCAGAAATAATTCGTGAGTACCTACAAATAATGAAATTTTGCCTAAGCCTTTCAGAGGTCCGTTTATCGGGCTTAATAAATAATTACTGGTTGCTGTATCTCCGGCATAAGCTTTACCGACCTCAATCAAAAGCTTCGCATCCAGCATAGGTTCTTTTTTCTCCATTGCTGTTATTTCCGGATGACTCAAGGTGATATCCAGCCACGGGGAAAGAAGTATAATGTTGCCTGGCTGAGAAATACCTCTTTCCAATAAGAATTGTGCTAAAGCTAGTGCAAAACCACCGCCAGCGGAGTCGCCCATGAATACAATATTTTCTGGCGAAGCTTTGGTTAATAAATCTTCATAAATGGGAAGCACCTTCTCGAAGGCTTCCTTATATTGATGATTTGGTGCTTTGGGATACACCGGGACAGATATGGTTCCATTCAGCCTTTGGGTTAATTGATATAAAAAACGCCAATGCCATGATAGTGGCTGTTCGATATACCCTCCACCATGCAAATACAGAATTTGTCGTGTATCCGGCTGTGAAGTTGATTTCAACATGTAGGTATCTAAAGAATAGGTATCGGCTTTCGCTATATTATATTTTTGTTGCAGCTTAGCTGGTAGTACATAAGGGGTGTCACTAGCTAGCCTTTTTTGTTCAATGTAAGTGGCCGTGTTGATTTGCTTTTTATTTAGTAAAAATAATCGTTCGACAAGAAAGCTTTGCCAACTTCTCATCTGCTGACCTCCTGGCTGTGAATGAAATTCATATCATCTATAAAAGTTCCCTTGATATATGTATAATACCAATTCATCATGGTAAAATATATTTAAATATAATTAATCATCATAAATATAAATTTAAGGATGAAAATTCATGAATATCACGCAGTTACAATATTTGATTACGGCTGCTAGCTATGGAACTTTTACCAAGGCTGCTAGTGTGCATCATATGACAGTACCCACGATTAGCCAATCGATACGGCAGCTAGAAGAAGAATTGGATATCGTGATCTTTCATCGCACCAAGAAAGGGATTGTTCCAACGAAAGAAGGACAGCTTATACTTCAACACTCAGCAGCCATTCTCCACAGTGTGGAGATCATGAAACAAGAACTATCACATCTTAAAGAGGAGTATTCAGAAAACATTATCATTTCCACCATACCTGGAATGGTTCCACAGGTTGTCCAAACTACGATTGAATTTGCTGAAAAATATCCTTTGCTTAATGTTCAAATGATAGAGGGAGATACGCAGACAGTAATGAATCACGTCAATGAAGGGTATGCAAGTATGGGTTTGATTTCTTACAGCTCCAAGCAACATCAGGACGCTTCATTGGAGTGGATGCCTATAATACAAGGCAAGGCTGTATTGATCGTGAGTAAGAATTCCTCGTTGCGTTTTTTGAACACAGTAACTGCTGAAGATCTAAAGAATGAAGTATTTGTTCTTTATAAAGATGAAGATATCGAACGGATTGCTGAACATTTGATATCTGCACATCCTTCAAACCGTGTTGCCCTATCTACCAATAACATGGATGCCATATATCAAATGGTTGTTAAAGGAGATACCATTACGATTGGACCTGATTTTATCCTTCATTCTTTGCCTTCAAGCTATCAAGAACAGATCGTGACTATTCCATTGAAGCAGTATCATTCCGAGCCGGTTATTTTAGGAAGAATCACTAGAAAAAAAGAACAAGCTACAAGGATGGTAGAAGAGTTCACGGCCAGGCTATCGGAATTGTTCAACAGATAAAGCCATCTGGTTCAAATCGATGATAGAATAGAAGTAAGATCGGAACACAAAAACGTTATTTGTAACTGCGGCTTATAAATACATAATAAAGAGGTAATTCAATGAAGGACTATTGGAACAATAGATTTATTAATGATGGTTATATTTGGGGAGAACAACCTAGTAAAACAGTATTTGAGGCAAAAAAATTATTTGAGTTGAATAATGTGAAATCAATATTGGTACCTGGAGCAGGGTACGGAAGAAATACAAAAATACTCTCAGATATATTTCAAGTGGATGCAATCGAAATCTCTTCTGAAGCGATTTTACTTGCAAAACAATGGGACAATAGAAGCTGTTTTATTGAAGGATCAATATTTGAGCCACAATTCAATAATAAAATTTATGATGCAATGTATTGTTACGACTTGATTCATTTATTCACCGCTTCAGAAAGAATGAGACTGATCGAAATATGCATTCAACGGCTGGAAACGGGAGGTATATACTATTTTACATGCTTTTCTAATAAGGATGAATCTTATGGTAAAGGTAATGAAATAGAAGAAAACACTTTTGAATATAAGAAAGGAAAGATATCTCACTTTTTTGATGAAGATGATTTAATTGATCATTTTAAAGATACTGAAATTATAGAAACAGGAGAAATAGAAGAAACATTTGAATACTCGAATAATGAGAATAGAATTTATAAACTAAGATACATTTACGGGAAGAAGAAGTGATCATTTGCTGTGTGATTTATTTCATATCAGCCAAGCCTGCATTTTGCTAATTCTACCTTAGGAGGTGGAAGCAAATGAAGGTTAGTTACACATTCAAAGGAACTGCCGATATTCAAGAAGTCAAGGAATCCCTTAAACCTTATGGAGGACGCTGCGCCAAAATCGTTGAAGGAACGCTTGAATATCAAATTAAGGAAGATAACCAGGAAGCAGCATATGAAGCTTTAAAGAATAAAGGATACATCGATTAATAGAACAGTTGTGAAAAGTCGGGAGAAATCCTGGCTTTTCTTTTTTCGGTTCCCGCTTTTGAAATGGTTTGCTTTAGTTTAAAGCAACGGGACAGAATCCAGGGTTCACTAAGCATAATTGCTCAGTAAATTGTGGTTGGAGCTTGGCAAGCTCTATAAAATAACTTCCAATAATATGATTGGCACTAACGGAACCATTCTGAAAAGGCAGCGATGTGAGGGACTGGACATGACTGTAATAGAACTTTTTTTCCCGCTTCGGGAGCTTATAGATGGTTGGAGGAGCATGGGTTACGACATCAAAAGGATTGGCTATGCGGTAGCTGTTATAAACATATTTTTTAAAAGCATTCGCAAAGGCCGGGTCGCCTGCACGTGGGGAACCATATGTAACCATGCAGGGTGAGACGTAGTTGGTATTGGCTGCTACATCTATAGCACATAAGGTAGCAAGTGCTCCGCCGAGACTGTGTCCTGTAATGTACAATGTCTTATCTGGAGACAACATAGAGAGTGTGTTGAAAATTTCACTTCGTGCTGATGAATAGATGCCCGTAAAGCCACGATGCGTTAAGCAGTCTTCTTTAACATATTTGAATCTCTTTTGTGAAGCGAGTACGTTAGATATCCAATCGTTCGTTGAGCTGGTTCCCCGAAAGGCGATAATGATCTCTTGCTGCGATTGCAAAATAAATCCGAAGGGTTCCCATACATTGCTAAAGGATTTTGCTTGTATCGTATGACAGAACTCATAATTTACTGGAATGACAAATGAGCCGTCACTATTTGAAAATTGTGAATAAGTCTGCCCGCAGATTGCAGCTAAAAAGATAGCCCACTGCTCCTGATAATGATTATCCACTTCCATCCCCCCTCACTACTACACTATATTTATGGGTTGAGGGAGAGATGCCTATAGTTCGTATTCTGACCATAAACATTAGCATATGAGTAGCCGTCCAACCACCCCAAAGATTGGAGGGTATCCATTTTACGGTTGCTTTCAAAATAAGTTGTTTTGAGCTATTCAATTTCTACCAGGTTTCTACGATAAAATGAGTACAATAGAAGATAATGAATGCGTAAGCGATTAGAGAGGTGTCAATTAGCTTAATGGGTATTTGGAGTGTTTTAGGAATTGAATCTACTAAAGATAAATCAGCGATCAAGAAGGCTTATGCCAAGCAATTGAAGATATATCATCCTGAAGAAGATTCTCAAGGCTACCAGAAGCTTATGATATGGCGATGAAATTGGCTGAACAGCCGGAAATCCGTATGTTCTTCGACGCGGATGAAGCTAAAGAGCTTTTACCAAGTCATCCGGTTCAACAATTGTCGCAGCACATGCAGGAGCTGTATGACGATTTCGCGCGGCGTATTGATCGGAACGAGTGGCAGGCTCTGATGACTGAGGATTTTATGTGGAAGGTTGAATACCAGAAGGGGCGGCTAAATGCTCTAATCGTGTTTTTGGAGCAACATCATTTCCTGCCAACCTCTGTATGGAAGATGCTGGACATATCATTTGGACTGACTGAAAACAAGGAGATGTTATTCGACCGGTACAACGGGGAACTCATTGATTATGTAATGAAGCAAGTGAATGGGATGCAGGAGCTAAAGTATGATTGCTTCGTTAATAGAGCTATTGATTTTGATATCGAGCATTACTTGATTCTTCGTGAAGAAGCACAGTTTAAGTTAATGGATGGCAATCTGGCGGAGGCTGAACAATGTCTTTCTGAGGCAAATGCCATTTTTCAGGATGATCCTGATCTGCAATTAATGAGAGCCAAATATTATCTTGAAGCTCGTGACGATTCAGAAGCAATGGGCTGTTTGAATCTTTTGCTTGCATTGAAGCCGGATGAACATGAAGGGTATTTGCTGCGGGCGCGTCTGTTATGCGAACAAGGTCAATATGAGGAAGCTCTGAGGGATTGCCAATACATAGAAGTGAACTTACCTGATTCCGTGGATCAAGATATCATTTATGTTTCTATGCAATGCAAAACCGCGTTGGGTCAATTGGAAGAAGCTTGGGATTATCAAATAAAAGCAGCGACAATGCTCCAAGAAAAATATCGCAGTTGGGATGATCATTTTGTAGCCTATTCCTGCGGCAGTCATTTTTCCGCGTCCAAGCCAGGAATTAAAAATTACTATTATATTACCGGGATGCTGGATTTGATGACTAACGGGACGTTGCTTAACAAAAAGCTCGTTTGGAATCAGCCGCTGCTTACGGAGTGAAAAATGACCATCAACTTGTAGGGGGGAACAATACGATTGTTGAATATTAAGGGATTAACTAGACCGAATTCTTCAGGTGAAAAATACTTCTCAGAGCTAGACGGTCTAAGAGGGATCGCCATTATAATGGTCATGATGGTGCATTTTTGGGCAAATTCAGGGCCAAGTGGTGAAGGCTTTCCGGTAATCATTCATTTATTTAACAGGTCACTGGATATCACATGGTTGTTTATGCGCGGTACTCTTGGAGTGCATTTATTTTTTGTGTTATCGGCATTCCTATTATATTTACCTTTTGCCAAAGCAATAAAAACGGGTAAACCGTTTGTCTCTTATAGTACTTTTATGACACGGCGTGTATTACGTATATTTCCTGCATTTATTTTTGTGTTATTGGTGTATTTATTGTTTGTTGAAATTTTAGGGAAGAGTTTTTTTAGTGCACCATTAACCATAGAAAATTTGGTCTCCAATGTGTTGCTCATTCAACCGATAACCAATCTTTTTATGGATGGCATTACGATGGATATCGTGCCTGGCACATGGACGTTGATTCCGGAAATATATTTTTATTTGAGCTTACCCATTATAGCTATGCTTACGAAAAGAACCCGTATTTTTATCGTTGTTATGATAGGAATAATTGTTGCTTCTGTCCTAAGTCGACCACTTATGTTTTCTAATGAAAATTACAGCGTAATAATAACGTTAGTGGCTCAACTCGATAAATTTTGTTTCGGCATGATTCTAGCAAGAATTTATGCAAATTTAGATGAAGGCAAAGATTATCATAAATACAGCTATTATTTGTTTTTTAGTGGATGTTTCTTGTTTTTGTGGTCTTGGTATACATACAAGGCGTTATTAGTAGATCAGTTTTTTCAGAGTGGCCTGGGATGCGTTCTAATGTTAGCAGGGATACTCCTAAATAAAGGAAACCTAAAAAAAGTGTTTCAAAATCGCGTGTTTTGCTTGATCGGACTCGTGTCCTACAGCATTTTTCTTACTCATGATTCATTGGTTTGGTATTTCTTTAACCTGATCATGGATTCCCTGAATATAATCAGTCCAGTAGCTCGGTTATGTTTTTTGATGACATTTGGTGTATTCGTAAGTGTGGGTATTGGTTATTTAATGTATCGTTTTATTGAAAAGCCGTTTTTATCTAAAGATCTTGATGTTTTTGCAGCGGCAAGAAATTGGGGGATTTCCTTCATAGCAGCTGTATTGTTCATTGGTGTTCTTTTTGCCGGAGCCGTATTTTCTAGAAGTGGTTACTCTACTAGCTTTATTGCTTCATCAAAAATTACAGAGAGTAGAATTAATCTTAATTCAAGTTACTCTTTGATATGGGAGAGCCGCAAGGCTGCGGATTTCACCTTTATAAACTCACCTGAACATGCAGTAGCTATCAATGAAGAAGATAATGGCTTTACTCTAAAAGGAGATGCCCCTTGGACAGCCATCATAAGTAAAATTCCAGAGGAATTAATCAAGGAACTTGAGGGAAAGAAAATTATTTTAACAGCTAATGTTAATGCGGATAGAGCAAACTTAGTCTATGCTGGATTAACGCTAGAAGGACAAGATACATTTGGTGATCCAGCTTATAAAGGGAAGCAGCAATTTATTTCAGTATCAACCCTATTACCGACCGAATTACAAGCAGACCCTCAGCTTAGAGTTAATATTTTTCCAGAGGGGACGGGGACTTATGATGTGAAGGTAAATCGTATTGCCATATATGTTCAGGAGTAAGGGTTAGTTATTTCCTCTCCATGAACAAGTTCATGGTATACTAATAGAACGAATGTTCTGTGAAGTATATTGAATTGGCAGGTGGATCGATTGGGCGACCCGATCAAGATTGCGGTAAGACCTCTAGTGGAATATGTATTTAGTAGCGGGAGTCTGGAGAGTGGCTTCCGCAATATGGGCACGATGGTTGAAGGCACGAAGGCACATCAGAAAATACAGAAGCAATACAGTGAGTTAGATCAGAGTGAAGTGTATTTATCGGTGGAGATTCCCTATGGGGATCTTCTCTTTGTCATAGATGGGCGAT
>RCUU01001238.1_pt1 | contig 12502 bp, 14 predicted proteins | sample 2166211 | NCBI WGS metagenome assembly RCUU01 (sample SAMN09932620, study PRJNA488358) | compost metagenome | feature: garden; material: soil; isolation source: compost soil in phenylacetic acid-enriched culture | place: Germany: Experimental Botanical Garden Goettingen | collected 2016-01-27
CTCATAGAGGGGCCGATATTAACGTCATATCTATAGGGATCATAGGCGTGCTCCTTATCGATGATGTGGGTCCGAATAAGCTCCATACGTTTACTGCCAGTTGTAGATTCTAGCTTTTGCAGAAGTTCTGTGCGGGCTAAGTTCGATTGGACAGCCGGGCTTTTATCCACTTGTGCTTTTGAGGAGGGCAAGAAGTTAAATAGAAGAACGAGTATGGAGATCGGGAGCAGCACGAATGACACCAGATGTTTGACCTTAATCTTAATTCTCATGTCTCTTCACCGCCTGATCATAGATATCTTTCCAATACGTATTGCCCCCAGCCTCAATAAGCTCCCGGGTCTGGTGCTGCTGAACGCTTTGTTGTGGGGGATGGTTGACCTCTGGTTGATGCAGGGTCAGCGAAACGACTAGAATAATTGCACCGATTGCGCCTATAGGTTTGACGGAGATTTCGAGTTCCTTATTCCAGAATGCAAAGAGACGGGCTCCAAAAGTTGGAGGGTGGGTCATCTTGAGGACGCGTTCATGTCCTTTGAAGTGGATGAGTTGTAGTTCTTCATCTAGCTGTTGCTTGATGGCTTCACGTTCCGTGTGCTCTGTGTTCCCCGTATTCATAAGAAATGTCCCTCCTTCTCCACAATCTTTTTTAAGAGCGTCCGTCCTCTGGCGAGCCGGGATTTAATCGTATTCTCAGGTGTATTTAATTGCTCGGAAATTTCACGGATGCTCATCTCATGAAAGTAATATAACGTCAGACATTCGCGGTATACATAATCGAGGCTTCTCATAGACTCAGCGAGTCTAACATTGTGCCATTCCACCATAAAAAGCTCTTCTGCCCCGGCAGTGAAGCCCACATCATCGCTGGCTTGGAGCTCTGCATCGCCCGATGGGAAAATATTACGCCAGCTCCATGTCCGTTGCTTCATGCGGCAGCGGTTGACTACGATGCGAATGAGCCAAGCCTTTAAGCGTTCCGGATCCTGCAACTGATTCATTTTGGCATAGGCTTGAATAAAAGTATCTTGCACCGCTTCTTCGGCACTCTGTCGATCTCTGAGCAGTAAGCAAGCAGTTCGGAGCAGCACATCCCCGTAATCGTCCATCAACAGACGGAGAGCTGACTCATCCTTTGCTTTGATTCTCTCTACAATATTCAGATGAAGCTCCCCTCCCTTTACTAATAAGATGCGGCTTGGAGGATTAAGGTTGCGTTTATGTGGAATATTTTACTTAGGGGGAGATGCTTTCTGAGTGGATGTCCTGAGATGTGTTCCTGAAAGTGTCCCAGAAGGTGTTCCGGCAATTTGTTGATGTTTAGCAGATTTGGGTAAATGATAGTTAGGAATGGCTTTGAGCCAACCTACTAAGGAGATGACATCATGTCAGCACAGATTAAATTTCTAGCAGCCACTATCCTGCTCACAGGAATGATTGGGCTTGCTGGATGCAGTTCGAACAATGAGGCAGCTAATTCTCAATCCCCTACAAATGCGCCAACAGAAACGGCTATAACAGCAACCTCGGAGCCGGGAGCTAGCCCCTCATCCACTCCTGCGGTAACCGCACCAGCGGCGACAACTTCTCCTGCGGAGACTGATAAAGATACAGCCAACACAGGTTCACAGAATAGTGACAAACAACTCAAAGAACTACTCGAACTTGCCAAAAAGGGTAAGGTACCCGGTGTTGAATATGCTGCTCATACCGGACTTATCGACGAAGTAGAAGCGGACTGGGGGAAGCCTGATAAACAGGATTCGGCTGGGAAAGGCATCTATGCTACTTACACTGACAAACATGTTGTATTTGGATTTAACAAAGGCAGTCTAATCTTCGATGTTCGTTCCAGTGATGATGCGCTGCAAAAGCTGACACTGAAACAAATCGAGGGGACGCTTGGCAAGCCGGATGACACTAAGGTGAATGGCGAAGATAAAATTTACACTTATCAGGTTAATGACCAATACCAACTGAAGTTTATAATCCCAGGCTCGACCGGTACAGTAGATCATATCTCTGTGTTTAGTGAACAGGATTCCTTCAATAATATGGCTGGGTAAGTGGCTGGGGAAGAAGAGAAGAGAGCAATCTGCAGAAAAATCTGCGGGTTGTTTTTTTGTATGTTCTTTTTTGATCTGGAGTACACCTCGAACGGACTGCTATAATGAAACCAATGAGCGGATTCGGGGGAAAGTGAGGTTCTATCATGCAGTTGGAATTAAACGAAAGTGAATATAAAGTGACCGCAGATGGGTTAACGATAGAATTATTCCCTAAAGAATTTACACTTTTTCAGTTCTTGTACAACAATAGAGGGCGTACGTTCAGTCGAGAACAACTGTTGGATAAGGTCTGGCCACTGGAATATCCGGTAGAGCGAACGGTGGACGATCATATTTATAGGCTTCGTAAGAAGTTAGGCAAGGTACAAGGCATGGATATTAAGACGGTGCGGGGATTTGGTTATAGTCTGACTATGAAAGAACCCTCAGCCGCCATGACCAATCCAACTACATATGACTTAGAGATGCAAAAGACGATGCGGGAAGTATTCGTGAAATACCACCAATACGGCCAAGGCCGCTCCATGTTAACTCTCGCACGCCAACAGGATGTGTTGGGGTATGCGCTGGACCCGTTTTATTCGATTTACATTCATTTTGTGCAGGGCGATCTGGATTGGCTGTTGAACACAACGGAGGTTGGTCTGGAGGAACGGTTTTATTCTTTGTTGATCTGTTATATTTTTTTAGGTGATCCTAAGAAAAAACTAGAGTTCTGTGAACTAGTTCTTGAGAAAAAGATTCTTCTGCCGCCTCAGCATCGCGAAATGGAAGTCCTTAATATTCTGGATTTGTACACGTTGGCTGAGCAACCGGAAAAAGCACTAGAACGATTAAAGCTAACGCATGAGGTGATTAAAGAGCCCGGGTATGAGAATTTTATTCCTGTAACGGCAATCTCTGAAATGCTTGTACACTTGTGGATTGGAACAGATGATCACGAAATAGAACGGATGGCAAAAGACATTGAAGCGCTTTTGCTGGAGATGCCTTACTTACGGGAGATTGGCAGTTATAAAGTTGCGAGGGGCTTGTGGTTTCTACGGCGCAAGTCTTGGCGTGAAGCAGAGCAGCTATTGGATGATGCGCTTCAAGTGCTTGAGATGTCAGGGTTTGTACCGATGCGGATGTATGCGTTATATCGAATGGTTCACTATTGTAACAAGTTTCCATCTAAACCAGCCTTGCAGCATAAATATGCAGATCTATTTGAGCGAGAGAAGGAAGAACGAGGATTTCATCGCTTAGAGCAATCCTTGGAAACCGTGCTTATGAATCATGTGACAGCTCTCTGATAATTCTCTGACAATTCTCCGTTACATTAAGGTCATGCTTCATATGTTCTTAATCGTAATTTGGAGGAATGTCCGATGAATGCTTCAGCACAAGCAGGCACAAGTCTGCTTAAGAACAAGGTGTATATGCGTGTGTACAGCGCATATGCGACGGCGACCTTTGGGGATTGGTTCGATGCACTGGCGATTCAAGTGCTCGTAGGGTACCGTTGGCACGCTAGTCCACTAATGCTGGCTTTGATTCCAGTCTCCATAGCTTTACCTGGGATTCTGCTCGGCTCCGTGGCAGGGGTAGCGGCTGATCGACTGAATAAGCTAAAGCTGATGCGGATGTGTGATCTACTTACAGCATTGTTAACCGTATTAGTGCTTTTCGCTCCCAGTATGGTTTGGCTGCTTCCATTACTGATGTTGCGTGCTGCCATCTCTACGTTAAATGTACCTGCACAGCAGTCGATGACCCGCAGTATGGTCAGAGAGGATCAACTGCTTCAAGCCACCTCACTTAATGGAATCGTAAATCAGGGTTCCAAAATTGCAGGGCCTTTGCTTGGTGGTTTTGCGTTATCCGTACTGACGCCGCAGTGGTGTATTTTGATTAATGCTTGTTTGCGTGGTTGTTCTTACTTGCTCTTACTTACTGTTAAAAATAGTGCAGCAGGGCAAGTCAACCCAGAGAGCAAGGGAGATCAAGAGGAGCATGTTTCACTACGTACGATGTGGAAGGAAGGCTGGAGTTTTATGCTGCGCAGCAGATTGCTGCTAAACAGCATGCTGTTTGGTTTAGTAGGTGCGTTGGCCATTCAGATGATCGACTTTCAGTTCACTAGTCTATTTAGAATTCTTGCACCTTCTGAGGAATCTATGCTGGGCTGGCTTGTCGCGGCAACTGGCGTGGGGGCTGTATTGATGATTATGGTCATGAATACAATGAACCGGGGAACTGGCTACGGCTGGAAGCTGGGCACGGGTTATGCCCTGATCGGTATCTCGGTTGGAGGGCTGGGCCTGCTTCAGCCGGGCGTCTCCAGCTTACCTGTATTGCTGCTAGGATTCGTTCTGGGCCTTGGGAACGGAATGTTTATGATCACCTTCAACTATTGTCTGCAAAAAGAAACACCTCCGCACATGACAGGGCGTGTATTCGGTATTCAGAGTACCATTCTTAGCGGAGTGATGATTGGCGCTCCACTCCTTGGCGGCATGCTGGTTCAGGCAGCTGGGCCTAGCCGTATCTTTTTGAACTTTGGCATCGTAATTACTCTGATCGGCGTGCTCGGCATGATGTTTGGACGCGTGCTGTGGCCCGTGCAGAAAGAGAAAAGCGATAGCGCACTGGAGCAATCCGGGAGGGTTGAGGTGATGGAGGGGAGTTAGGCAGGTTTGCTAGCCAGATTAGTAATGGGCTCTATTCATTGAATTTCTCTCTTTTGGGAGAGAAATCATGATTTTAGCACACGAGAATTTGTAGAGACAGCGGAGGGGAAAGAATGGCTACTTTTATTTATATGGTTAGGCATGGAGAGTCGCCCAAGCTGCCCGGAGGAACTGAGAGAACACGTGGATTAACAGCGAAGGGGGAGGCGGATGCTCGCAAGATAACGGAGAAGTTACGTCTTGAAGGCATTCAAGTCTTCTATTCAAGTCCATATCTTCGGGCGATACATACGATTTCTGGATTGGCGCAGGAGCAGGGCGCAGAGATTCTTAGTGTTGAAGACCTCCGAGAAATTCATTTTTCGGACGGAAATAAGATCATGCTTGACCAGGAGTTGTATCCATTATTGACCAAAATGTTTACTGAGCCGGATTTTGTTCCGATTGGTGGGGAATCCGTTCATGCGTGTCAGAAGCGGTCAGTTAGTGTGCTGACTGAAATACTTAACAAACACAGTGATCAAAAGGTTGCCATTGGAACACACGGTGCAGTTATGACACTTATGATGAATTATTTCGACGCTAAATATGATCTGAATTTTCTGCTTCAAACCACTAAGCCAGATATTTATAAAATGGAGTTCGCAGGCGGAACGTTAATCGGTGTGGAGAGGTTATGACTAAGGCCTTAGGAGTAGGGTCTTATTAGTGAGACGGTCCAATGCTCCGGTTATTGGAGAATCATTGGGGGACGCTGGGATACCTACCTAACGAGTATCGTCCGCTGAGCAGCGGACCCAGATGACGCTATTCGCAGATTTTTAGCTCTTTAATCGTAGTTTCGGATTCTAGCGAAGTTATTGTGAACGGTACTTTCATGATGAAATTACGGATTCACAAGCTATAAAATCGCCTAGTATTCGCAGTCAGTAGCTCTTCCGCTTGGCCCGGGGTGTAGCCATGGAGCGCTCCCCAAGCGGCAGCGACGTCTCGAATCATAGATGGATGGGTGATCTTCCCCATAAAAGGTCCTTCAAACGGCCAAGGGCCATCCGTCTCAGCCATGACAAGCTCTGGGGGATAGCGGCGCGCAAGCTCCTGAATCTCCAGCTCATATAGAATATCAGGGGTGAAGGAAATATAGAAGCCATTGTTAATCATACGAGCAATGGCTTCTTCGGGACCCTTAAACCAGTGGAAATGCGCACGCTGTATACCATGCTTCTCTAATAGATCACAGACAATCAGCGCATCCTCATACACAGCATGCAGCACAACTGGTTTATCTAGCCGAGCAGCAAGTTCTAGCAGTTGATCAAGCAGCTGAATATAAGGCTCCATATCAAAAGCTTCGCCGCGCTCCAGCGCTTCAGCACGGGAATAATAAGGCAGCCCAATCTCACCTACAGCGATGAAATCCTCTTGAGCTTGACGCTCTATCCATTCCAGCAGAGCGGATAGCTCAGCTTCCTGCGGTAGGGCCTGCTCGGGATGAAAACCATAAGCTGGACAGACCACTCCGGGATAGGTAGCAGCAAGCTTTTGAGTACGAAGGCAAGAGTCTAAATTCATAGAGACCGCAATCAGAGCTTCGATCCCCGTGCTAGACCTCTCACGCAACATTTGTTCCGAAACCGCAGACTCATATTGTTCTAAATGTATATGGGCATCAATCATAGCTGCTTACCCACTACGTATGAGGCGTACTCCTCATGAGGCTCAAAGTGAATGGATTCGGGTTCCATTCCATCAGTTCCCGCTTTGTAGGCAAAGGTAAGCGTGCCAATACTCTCCAGAAACCCAATATAAACATTTGTTTCAGCCTTCAGCCTGCCCTCTTCCACTATGTAGTAAGTAACAGCACCAATGCCCGCTTTTTCGCCAATATTGCCATCCTCACCACGATCTGGATACCGTATAGTAGTCATAGATGGAGTTGAACCTTTAACCTGAATTTGAATTAGGGCATCGCCTTTTTCATTGGAGATTTTTGAGGTAACCCATGCTGAGGCAGCTTGATCTGCTGAAGGTACATTCATTTCTTTCCACTGGTTAGGCTTAATCACGTGAAGCTCCTGCATAGACATGCCTGTACCTGTTCCGAGCCACAGAATGACAACAACTTCTTCCTGCCCATCCTGATCTATGTCGGCATAATGAATCTCAGGAGTGTAACCTAGCAATCTTGGTGCTTCCCAATCAAACGTATGCTTGTTACCGTTCACCTCTACAACAAATCCTTCGTAGGTATCGCCATTTTTAAGGGCAGTGTACAGTTTCACTTGTTTATTTTCTGTAGCAATCGCGAGGGGTTCGTTGGGTGTTCTTATGGTAGTACTAACATCCCCTGATGTAATGGATACTTCAGTTTGAGCGGCATTAAGCTCCACTTCTGCTCCAGAGAGACTGTTTAATGCATCAGCAGGAATATAGAAATTGCCGTTACGTAGAATTGCAGGTCCCCCCAGCGAATTTTGATATCCATCACCTTGCATATACTCATTCCCCGGCTTCAAAACGTACCTACTGCTTCCATCAGAGATGGTTAAGGTTTTCATGGCATTGTCCCATTGTTGTTCAGATGAGTAGTACTCCATGAGTACTTTTGCAGGTACATAGACCTTGTCATCTGAGAAAAAAGGTGGGAGAGAGGGAAGAACGGTTTCTCCGTCAACGATTAGCTTCAGTGGTGCTTCAGTAGTTTGTATTTGGTTAATCGCCATTGTTGTATCCATATCTATAGATGCCGATGCTCCGCATCCGGCCAAAAAGAGCGTGCTAGCTCCGATTACGATGAGTTTATTCATAATTACCTCCGAGGTTTAAGTCCAGTCCTCTTAAGTATAGATGAAATCAGCGTCTAGTAGGTCACTTTCTGTAAACAAAGCGGAGACAAGCTTGTTACTTTGCTAGTTTTTTATGAATTGCAGGCATCTACGCAACAATCGCTAGGTATAATAGCACGCTATTGTTCACAAGCACTCCTATTTACTCCTTTAAAAAGAGGGTTCGATCAACTTTTGATTTCGGGTCTATCTTTAGACTTTTGCTATAGCGAACCTCCCCAATAGAACAACCAGGTCCAATGATAATCTCCTCTCCGCAGACGAGATCAGCTGTCGTTCGATATAATGTGATGATAGTCCCTTCCATCGTTTTGCAGGTAAGCTTCCGAAAGTAATGCATTAGTGCATTCATTAGCTTCGAAGATGGCTTAACAGTAATGGGGCCGCAAGATTTTATGACCTCAATGGTGCTTCTGTTTCCTAGACGTAGCTCAATGGAGGTACCGGCAGTTAATCTATTGATCTTCACAGCACCTTCGGCATAAAAGGTTTCGACTGCAGCATTTTCTGCTACGGAAAAATATCCTGACGATTCAAGTCTATCTGTTTGGATATGTTGAACACGGAGGCTTCCGAGATTGATAACCTGATCGGCCCTGCAATAACCTCCAATCGAACAATCACCAGATACTTTTAGCTTAGAGGTAGCAACATTTCTCTGCGCACTTAAATGGCCGATAACATCGACGGTAACCGCATGAACATCCTCATGGCGGATCAATGAACCTCTTACTTTCAGTGCCGGACCGATCATTTCATTACGATCAAAAGTATCATTAGCCTTGGACATTTACAGGGGACCGCCTTTCAGAATATATTTTAGTCATTAAAATATATAATCATTATAATATATAGTCAATATATTATTTCTAGATTATAGGCATAAAAAAACTGCCGTCAGTTTCCTGATAGGCAGTCTGTATAACAATAACTATTCGTTCATCATTTTAGCCATTAGCTCATTTATTTGTTCTAAGGTTCCTGAGATTTTATCCAGGTCTGAGGTAGGAAAGGCTTTGAATATTTGGAGAATCCGTTGTTCCCCTTGTTCTGTAATGATAATGTTGACGACTCTGCGGTCTTCCTTAGTCCGTACTCGTTCGATAAGACCGGCTTCTTCCATCTTATCGCACATCGAGGAGGCGGCTCCCGGAGTAATAATGAATCGTTCGGAAATGTCAGTAATGTTTAAACTTCCTGTAAGCCTGAGCTGAAACAGCAGTAAGATCTGATTGTGGGTCAGGGTCTCCTGTTTGGTGATCATATCAATGAAGAACTGAGACTTCTGCTGTACATTGGCCATGGATTCCATAACCTTATGGATAGCATATTGTTTATCTTGCTCTGTGCTCATAGCCACACTCCAATTTACTTTAGTTCTTAAAATATATAGAAGCTATAATAAGCTTGTCAAGTTGAGGGTGCTCTATCATGTAATGGATTTGGAGTTATAGCGTATTAACAGTTGAATTTACTTAGCTAAGTAAAATTTTGCTGGAAAGGAGCTTTTGATAGATGCAAGAGCGCGCATTGCCTCATCCTTTTGTAAAAGAGAAAATTCAAGAAAAAACAGACATAGATGCGTTATTCACAACGATTTTTGAAACCTTCTATAAAAGAATATTCAACTACATCGCTTATCGGGTTAGCTCACTCCATACGGCTGAGGATCTGGCAAGCCTGGTCTTTGAAAAGACATTAGCTAAGCTTTCGTCCTATTCCCAGGAAAAAGCGCCTTTGGAGGTGTGGTTGTTTGCCATCGCTAGGAATGTGGTCAATGACCATTACAGAAGCCTGAAGCGACGTAGTTTCTTCTCGCTGGATGCCGTTAAGGAGCTGGTTTCTAGTAGAAAAGATCCAGAAAGTTTAATCCTTCAGGGAGAACGTAACGGTAAGCTAAATGAAGCGCTGAACACGCTGAGCTCAAGGGAGCGAAATATTGTAGCCCTTAAATTCGGAGCTAATCTGAGAAACACGGAGATCGCTCAGGTTACCGGGATTTCGGAGGGGAATATTGGCATCATTCTCTACCGAACAATGAAGAAGCTGAAGACTGAAATAGGGAGCGTGGAGCAGCTATGAACAGTAAAGAAATACAGCAGAAGTTCTCTGCGGATTTAGATGAAAGTATAAATGGAGCGGAAAATGATTTAAAGGGTTCTGGGGAGTACTTGGAGCTACTGGAGCTTGGCAGGGTTTTAGGCCATAAAGATTTCAGCAAGGGTTCTGATCAGACAGCCATTCTGAATAAGGCATGGAGAACGTATACCGGCCAAGAGGAGGAGAAAGGATTGCGAACAAACTATAAATTAAGACGTCCTGCTGTTATTCTGGCAACTTTGTTGGTGGTGGGTACATTAAGTATAACTTTTGTGCAGCCATCATTTGCGCAGGAACTCTTATCAAAGGTATTACAAACGATTAATTTAGGACATATTGTAGCCCATGAAGTAGAATATTCTGAGGATTACAATGTGATCCCGGATGAACTGAAAGGGAAGATTTATGATCGAAACGGAAATGCGCTTGTGACCCTCGGCGCTGCGCAAAAGGCTGATGATTTGTACAATGCAGACGGGGAAAAAATCATTGCCTTTGAAAACGGAAGGTTGGTTACGCAATCTGAGAAAGACCAAGAAAAAGCGGAATTGATGATCGTGAGAGATTCTAGCAAGCTAAACGAATATACCCTTTTTGATGTAGGGTTGCCGGAGTATCTGCCAGCTGGCTATATCTTTGATCGCGCTGAGTTTTATAAGGACAGCAACGGTGAAGTAATGAACAGCAAATATATTAATCTATATTTTGTTAATGAAGCTACCAATGAGAAGATTTCAATGCAGCAGCGGTATGCGGATGAGGAAACGGCGTATGAGATGTCGACGGACGGTACAATAGAAAAAGTGAAGATTAACGGAGTTGATGCCGTATTGGTTAACGGTAAAGGGTTGGACTGGGAAGCCAATGGAGTGTTATACGGTGTTACATCCGCTAGCTTGGATAAGGATGATTTGGTTAAAGTTGCGGCGTCTATCCGCTGAAGATTTTTAGAGAGAGACGGTTACTGTCCGAGTATATACGGAGTTGAAAGGGATGCTCCAAGATGATCTATAGGGATCTCCCTTCATGGAGACTCACACTTCATTCATCTGCTCAAACCAGCTGCCGCAGAGTAATAACACCAGGCAGCGATTCTTCAAATAACCGGAGAATCGCTGCCTGGTTGTCTTTTTAAAATAAATCGAACGATAGTTCCTCTAATTACCAATACATAGTGTAAGACCGAAGGAGGGAGTGAGAGGGATGAAACATCCAAATGAATACTCTCAGCTCATTGTGCTTACGCTAGCCGGCAGCCGTGAAGCGTTCAGTGAGTTATATGAAGCAACGATTCGGGATGTGTATCAGACCGTTCATTTTCTCGTTCGCGATACCTCCGATGTGGATGATGTTGTTCAGGAGATTTATATTCAGGTGCATCGGTCGCTTGAACAATTTGAACTGAATCGCCCCTTTAGGCCTTGGCTTATGGGTGTGGTGATGCGGCAAATTCATGCCTATCGAAGAAAGAGATGGACGCATCTCCGGATTGTCAAAAAAGTAGAACAAACTGATCTAATGATGGAACATGATTTCACAGGTGAGGTTGTGGACCGGTTGTCTAACCGCCGTCTGCTAGCGAGTGTAGATCGTCTTCCATTTAAGCTGAAGCAGGTGATCATTCTGCACTATTTAAATGAATATTCACAGGAAGAAAGTGCAGCGATACTGGGTATCCCTCTCGGAACGGTGAAATCCCGTATTCATGCTGCACTGCGCAAGCTTCGTCAAAAGCCAGAGAATCATACTCTTTTTAAGGGAAAGGTGGAGGACCTGCATGAATTTCGATGAAGAGTTACGAAAAGTTCTGCAGGAAGAGGCGAGAAATCTAAGCGCCCCGCCGGAACTAAAGGAGCAAATACTAAATCAGACCGTTACGAGACTAGGGGGAAGACGAATGAAGAAATGGCTTGTGGCAAGCATTTTAGCGGCTGCATTATTAGTTCCTACTGGAGCTTATGCCGGATATCATTATTTGGCGGACACCCTGTATGGTTCACAGGAAACCGCTGCTACGATTGGATTCACCCAGCAGCAATATGATAGGCTTGAGGCCAAACTGCAGAACGCGAAGCAAAGCTTTAACGAAGAGGCGTTCACAAAGCTGATGTCCTTACTGAAGGAATTGGGTGCTTACAATCTGCAAATGGCCGATGCTGAAGGCATATTTCATCTGGAGCAGTTAAGTGAGAAGGATCAGAAGGCATACAAGGAATTACAAGCGGAGCTTGAACCTTATTTCCAACAAATGAATGAGGTGAAGACGCCTAAGAAATCAGCACAATCCACCGATAGAAATATTTTCTGGGATAACCTGCTTGAAAAAGCAAAGAAAAACCTTAGCGAAGAGGAGTTTCAGGAGGTCGAACCATTAATTCATGAATTGAAAAGCTATGATGCCAAGGTATTGGATGCAGATGGAAGTTATCATATGGACCGGCTTTCGAACGCGGATAAGGGAAACCAGGAGAAGTTAATGGAAGCGCTAAATCCGTATATAAAAAAGCTCGATTTGATGATAAAACCAAGTTCATAGGTGAATTTAAATGCAATGAATGAATAAAATAATAATAGAATTATCATAAGAAAAACCACCAGAAAAGGTCTATTACACCTTGCATTCTGGTGGTTTTTACATTCTATTAATCAAAAATGTATACACCGCTTACCGAATAATTGCATAATTGAAAGCTATAGAAAAAAACTATTTGACCACTGGAATAATTAGACATATTATTATCGAAATGCTATTTGCTTTTATATGAATTATGTTGGCGGAAGGTGGCTTTGATCATGAAGCAGATGACCATTCGTG
>RCUU01001239.1_pt1 | contig 12500 bp, 13 predicted proteins | sample 2166211 | NCBI WGS metagenome assembly RCUU01 (sample SAMN09932620, study PRJNA488358) | compost metagenome | feature: garden; material: soil; isolation source: compost soil in phenylacetic acid-enriched culture | place: Germany: Experimental Botanical Garden Goettingen | collected 2016-01-27
GCTATACATGCGCACCCTACCCTTTCGGAGATTATTGGAGAAGCAATGTTAGCTGTGGATGGAAGATCTATCGGAATTTAGTTTTTCTTGAAATATAAGAAAGTATAAGTTTCACGTTATACATTATCCTTATATTTCTCGCTTAGACACATTCCGTCCTTATATGGACGCCGAAGGCGTTTATACTTGGCATTTCTTTTTGGATGGAAAGGGATTATAATAAACTCAAGCCAAGTCTTAGTACCAGGTTTTAAGATCAGGATACAATTGGTCTTAAATCCTGTAAGACTCAGGCTTTATGAATAAGGAGGTATCTCTTTATGGAATCCCAAGATACTGTAGAAACGATTAACAGACATAAGCAGCTTGGACTGAGTGACGGCCAGGTCATCGATATGTACAGATATATGTTGCTCGCACGTAAATACGACGAGCGCAGTCTGCTGCTTCAGCGCGCTGGCAAGATTAACTTTCATGTCTCCGGCATTGGCCAGGAGGCGGGTCAGGTGGCAGCAGCATTTGCGCTGGACCGGCAGAATGATTATTTTTTACCCTATTACCGTGATTATGCTTTCGTACTCTCTGTGGGTATGACTACTCGTGAACTGATGTTGTCCGTGTTCGCGAAGGCAGAAGATCCGAACAGTGGTGGGCGGCAAATGCCAGGACATTTTGGGAGCAAACGTCTTCGTATTGTGACAGGCTCAAGTCCAGTAACCACGCAGGTTCCTCATGCGGTTGGTTTTGCTTTGGCAGCCAAAATGCAGAATAAGAAATTCGTCTCTTTTGTAACCTTCGGGGAAGGCTCTAGCAACCAGGGGGATTTTCATGAAGCTTGTAACTTTGCCGGAGTAAATAAGCTGCCGGTTATTATCATGTGCCAGAACAATCAGTACGCTATTTCTGTTCCTGCCCATAAACAGTTAGGCGGTAAGGTCAGCGACCGTGCGCTGGGTTATGGATTTCCAGGTGTGCGTGTAGACGGAAACGATCCGCTTGAGGTTTATCGTGTGGTGAAGGAAGCGCGGGAAAGAGCCCTTGCGGGTGAAGGACCGACGTTGATTGAAGCGATGATGTACCGTTTGTCTCCACACTCTACCTCAGATAATGATCTGGCTTATCGGACCAAAGAAGAGGTTGATGAGAACTGGAAGAAGGACGGCGTAGCAGGATTCCGTAATTACCTGATTGGTTTGGGATTGTGGAGTGACGAGCAAGAACAAGATCTTATTGCTGAATGCAATCTCGAGCTTAAAGCGGCTATCGAATATGCTGACAACGCTCCATTCCCGAAACCGGAAGATACACTGCTGCATGTTTACAGTGATTCCGACCTGAAAGGAGGAGCATAAACCATGGCTATAATGGAATATATTGATGCCATTCGGCTCGCGATGAAAGAAGAAATGGAACGCGATGAATCCGTGTTCGTGCTTGGTGAGGACGTTGGTCTCAAAGGCGGCGTATTTACCACAACGAAAGGTCTGCAGGAACAGTTTGGGGAAGAGCGTGTTCTGGATACTCCGCTAGCAGAATCAGCTATAGCTGGTGTAGCAATCGGAGCGGCCATGTATGGTATGAAGCCGATTGCTGAAATGCAGTACTCTGACTTCATGCTCCCAGCAACGAATCAAATCATTAGCGAAGCGGCCAAGATCCGCTATCGTTCAAATAACGATTGGGATTGTCCGGTTGTCATTCGTGCACCTATCGGCGGGGGGATATTCGGCGGTCTGTATCATTCACAGTGTCCGGAATCGATTTTCTTCGGTACGCCAGGCTTGAAGATTGTCGCACCATACTCTGCTTACGATGCAAAAGGACTATTGAAAGCAGCCGTACGTGACCCTGATCCGGTGTTATTCTTCGAGAATAAAAAATGCTATAAGCTGATCAAGGAAGAAGTGCCAGAAGGCGATTACACAGTGCCTATTGGTGAAGCCAATCTGCTGCGTAAAGGAACAGATATTACAGTGATCGGTTACAGCTTACCATTGCATTTTGCTATGCAAGCAGCAGAAGAATTGGAGCGTGAAGAAGGGATTACAGCACATATTCTGGATCTGCGGACCTTGCAGCCTCTTGATCGTGATGCAATCATCGCTGCTGCTCGCCAGACAGGAAAGGTTCTGATTGTGCACGAGGACAATAAGACGGGTGGTATTGGCGGTGAAGTAGCGGCGATTATTGCTGAGCATTGTCTGTTCGAACTAGACGCGCCGATCTTCCGTCTTTGTGGGCCAGATGTCCCAGCTATGCCAATCAGCCCTCCAATGGAGAAGTTCTTCATGCTTAGCAAAGATAAGGTGAAGGCAGAAATGCTTCGACTGGCGCAATATTAAAATAGTGGAGTGGACGCGAAGCTTCGTAAAACTTAAAGATTAAGCTTACGAAGTGAGTTTTACTTCGTAAAACTTAAGCAAATGCTTACGAAGTTAGTTTTACTTCGATGAAATTGCTAAGTAGCGAAGCTTCGTAAAACTTAAAGATTATGCTTACGAAGTGAGTTTTACTTCGTAAAACTTTTAAGGAGTGAAAAGATGTCTGACAACCAAAAGTTGACTGACGTGATCATGCCGCAGCTGGCGGAATCGCTAGTATCGGCAACGATCGGCAAATGGCTGAAAAAACCGGGCGATCCGGTTGAACAATATGAGCCATTATGTGAGCTTATTACAGATAAGGTAAACGCTGAATTGCCTTCAACTCTAGATGGAGTTATGGGTGAACTATTGGCGGAAGAAGGTGAGGTTGTCAATGTCGGCGAAGTCATTTGTCGGATTGCGGTGCCTGTGACTGATTCTGCTGCTCCAAACGTAACTAACACCCATACAGTCGCATCTAATTCTTCTAATAATGTTGCAGGACAAAGTGCGACCTCAAGTGCTAATGATACGATGCGTGCACGTTATTCTCCTGCGGTACAGACTTTGGCAGCTGAGCATAACATCGACCTGACTTTAGTTGCGGGTACTGGTATGGGTGGTCGAATTACCCGTAAAGATGTGCTTACCTTCCTCGAAGGTGGCGGAGCTGCATCTGCGGCTTCAAATTCTGCTCAGCCTACCCCAGTGGTATCACAACCGCCTGCTCCACAGTTCGTACAAGCCGAGCAGAAAAAAACGGAAGAGCCTCTTCGCCATTCGGGTCTACATTTGAGCGAATCTCCTCGTATTCCAACCATTGAAGTAGAGGGTGGCCGAGGCAGCAGTTCTGAATACCTGATTGATGTAACACCAATCCGGAATACAATTGCTACAAGAATGCGCCAAAGTGTCTCGGAGATTCCGCATGCTTGGACAATGATTGAGGTAGACGTGACTAATCTGGTCGCACTGCGCAATAAACATAAGGATGAATTCAAGCGCAAAGAAGGCATCAATCTAACCTATCTGGCTTTTATGATGAAGGCTGTTGTGAGTGCGATAAAGGATTACCCGATTATGAACTCTGTCTGGGCTGTAGACAAAATTATTGTCAAACGTGATATCAATATCTCGTTAGCGGTGGGTACAGAAGATTCGGTTATCACTCCAGTGATTAAGAAGGCTGATCAGAAAAACGTCGCCGGGTTGGCTCGTGAGATTGATGAATTGGCACAAAAAACCCGTGAAGGCAAACTGAGTCTGGAAGATTTGCAGGGAGGGACTTTCACTGTAAATAATACCGGCTCATTTGGCTCCATACTTTCTTATCCAATTATTAACTATCCACAGGCAGCGATTTTAACGTTTGAGTCGATTGTGAAAAGACCTGTGGTTATTAACGATATGATAGGTGTACGATCAATGGCTAATATTTGTCTGTCGCTGGATCATCGGATTCTGGACGGAGTGATTTGCGGTCGTTTCTTGCAACGTGTCAAAGATAATATTGAAGGATATACACCGGATACGAAACTCTACTAAATAATGACGAGCCAAACTGTGCAGGCATGAGAATGGAAAAAGGGGACCTGACGGTATGAATAATACGGATATTCGTAAGCTGCAGATTTCGTATGACCCCATTATGGAGTATGGGAAGGCTTGGGATCTGCAAAAGGAAAGTGTGCACGCCATTGATGCTGGTGAGCAGCTGGAACGACTGATTCTTTTGCAGCATCCGCCAACCTATACGATTGGTTCACAGAATCATCCTGAACATCTTCTCCTAGATCAAGCGCAGCTCAAAGAAAAAGGAATTGCGCTGTTTGAAATCGACCGGGGAGGAGATATTACATATCATGGACCGGGTCAGCTTGTAGGTTATCCGATCCTCATGCTTGGTGAAGAGGGTAAGGTAGATTTACACGGGTACTTGCGCAGTCTGGAGGCAGTGATTATTGATTATTTGGCATCCTACGAAATTGTAGGGGAACGAAAGCCGGGCTACACAGGGGTATGGGTTGGCGATGAGAAAATCTGTGCCATTGGTGTTAAGTTTAACAAAAGCAAATTCCGAAGAGGGTTCGTTACTAGCCATGGCTTTGCATTTAACATTTCTGAAGGGATATCTGGACACGGCTTTCAAGGAATTATTCCATGCGGCATCACCGAATATGGAGTAACTTCCCTGGAAGAGTGCGCAGGTCGTCGCTTTGAACTTCAAGATGTGGCTAAAGAATTGATCCCGTATTTCCTAAGGCACTTTCCTTATGAAGAGCAGGATGAATTCTTCGATCCTATGGCTAAGGCTGATTAATGAAAAAAGGTAAGCCAAATAGCGGCAAGGGAATCCCTAGCCGCTATTATCAATGTTCCTTGTGTAGACCTTAACCTGCAAGGAAAGGCTCGATAACCATAAAGAGCGTAGAGGCAATCATGGCGAACAACATGACGTAGATGAAGATTTTGAACCACTTATTACGTTGCATGAGTAACTCCTTTAGATTTAGTTTAAGTAAATAACATAAAGATGAGACGGTCTTTCTGTACAACCATTGTAACGTATTCACGAAAGAGAGGGAAGTCCAGTGATTTCACAAGACAGATTGATTCAAGAGTTTATGGAACTTGTCCAAGTTGATAGTGAAACAAGAAATGAACGGCAGATTGCCGATGTGCTCAAGAGCAAATTTAACGCTCTGGGATTAGAAGTGACCGAAGATGATTCCCAGGAAAAAACCGGACATGGAGCAGGTAATCTTTTCATTACCTGGCCGGCTGAGAACGGTGGAGCTGCACCCAAGCTGCTGTTTACTTGCCACATGGATACGGTTGTTCCCGGACAAAATATCAAGCCTACGCTTGGCGCGGACGGATGGATTACAAGTGACGGCACTACGATCCTTGGAGCAGATGACAAAGCTGGGCTAGCTGCACTGTTCGAAGCGATTAGAGTGATTCAAGAGCAAAAATTGCCACATGGTCAGATTCAGTTCGTAATTACTGCAGGTGAAGAATCTGGATTGTTAGGCGCACGTTCGATGGATCCGAGTCATTTGGATGCAGACTTTGGTTTCGCACTCGATTCCAATGGTGAAGTCGGAGCGATTGCAGTGGCGGCACCAACACAAGCTAAGATTACGATGCAAATCTTCGGAAAATCTGCACATGCAGGTGTTAATCCAGAAGACGGGATCAGTGCGATTCAAGTAGCCAGCAAAGCGATTGCTGCCATGAAGCTTGGTCGGATTGACAATGAAACGACTGCGAATATCGGTAAATTTTTTGGCGGCGGTCCTACGAATGTGGTGTGCGATCATGTTCAACTGGATGCAGAAGCACGTAGTATCGTGCAGGAGAAGGTGGGCGATCAGATCGCTTCGATGCGTGAAGCACTGGAGACAACTGTTCGAGAATACGGTGCAGAATGTGAATTCCGCAGTGAAATTATTTATCCGGCATTCAGTTTTAATGAACATGATCCAGTGGTACAGCTTGCACAGCGAGCTATCACTTCTATGGGGCTTACACCACGTCTGTTCCACTCTGGCGGAGGAAGTGACGCTAACGTGTTCAATGGCCTAGATGTTCCGACTGTTAACCTTGCTGTAGGCTACGAGCATATTCATACCACTAAGGAACGGATTAAAGCCGAGGATATTGTTAAAGTGGCTGAGCTTGTTGTAAATATTGTAAAAGAAAGTGTAAAGGGCTAACCTTCACATAAGACAGCAGAACAGCGATCCTCTTTGGAGGATCGCTGTTTCACGTTTTTATGGGTAAGTTTGCTTTACAAGGTAAGGGGAGTGCGAAAACATCACGTTTAAGGTCATCCGAGTCCGATAGCAGCATTGTACTACACTCGTAATTGAACCCAACGAAGATTGCTATTCAGATTCAGCAGAGGGAAGCCCAAATTTAAGGGGGTTCCAGCAGCCAGTGAATGGCTTTTGGAACACCCCTATATTTTTAAAGGCAAGTATCCCTATGTCCTAATGTGAAATTATCCGGCCTTAGACGGAATGATCTTGGATTGATTTTTTAGGGAGAGAATGTATGTGAGAGGCATATCGGGCCCATACTGCTCTATCCACCTAGTTAAGATGGCCTTGATTTCCTCCGGTTTACCTACCATTGTGACAGCGGCTGAGCTTGTACGGCTGAAGATTACATTCATCTGAAATTCCTTCTTTCCCTTTAAGTTTGCTATAATACACCGTATGCAGAATAGAGATAAAGGAGACCAGAAATTTTATGGGAAACCAACATTTACACAGTAAACCTGAGCTTGACGAAGTAACGCTGTCTACACAGCCTATATTTGATGGGAAAATCATTTCTTTGCAAGTGGACACTGTGAGACTGCCCGACGGGAATACCGCGACACGTGAAGTTGTAAAGCATCCCGGAGCCGTAGCAGTGCTTGCTCTGAACAACAACAAAATGCTCGTTGTGGAGCAATACCGTCAGCCCATGCAACGCACAGAGGTGGAGATTCCAGCCGGTAAGCTGGATAAAGGTGAAGATCCTTTAGTTGCCGCTGGTCGTGAGCTGCAGGAAGAGACAGGATTTCATAGTGGAGATTTGCAGTTACTTAAATCGTTTTACACTTCTCCCGGCTTTGCCGATGAAATTATTCATTTGTATGTTACTAATAATGCTCAGCCAGGGGATATGTCGCTTGACGAGGATGAATTCTTAGAGGTCTCGGAGCTTACCTTGGAAGAAGCATATCAATATATAGCTGACGGCCGCATTGCGGACGCGAAAACGATGATGGCGGTGTACGCTTGGCATTTATACACGCTGACAGGCCAATGGAATTAACACCTGAACTGAAGAACTTCTATTGCGATTTGCATGTTCATATTGGACGAACCTCGGAAGGACAAGCGGTCAAAATCAGCGGAAGCCGCGAGCTCACCTTTGCTGGAATCGCCAAAGAAGCTGCAGAGCGCAAGGGACTTGAGATGATCGGTATAATTGATAGTCATTCACCTGGCGTGCTGCGTGATATGGAGCGTTCCTTGGATTCAGGAGAGATGACGATCGCCAAAGGTGGAGGGATCGCTTATCGGGGGACTACAATCATTCTAGGTGCGGAGATTGAAATCCGTGAACCTGGGCGAAAAGAGTGCCACGTACTCGCCTTCATGCCAGACGTGGAGCGTATGACAGACTTCAGTGCTTGGATGAGCCGTTATATGCGGAATGTGAACCTTAGTTCCCAGCGCCTCTATGCGCCGGCTAGAGAGCTTCAGGACGAGATTTATGGCCGAGGGGGTATACTAATCCCCGCACATATTTTTACGCCTCACAAGGGCTTGTACGGCTGTGCTGCAGAACGTATGGCGGATATCTTTGATCTGGATCGTATAGCAGCAGTTGAGCTTGGGCTGAGTGCAGATTCAGAAATGGCTGGTTATCTTTCGGAGCTGGATGACTTCACGTTCCTAACGAACTCTGATGCGCATTCGCTGGGTAAATTAGGGCGCGAGTATAATGTAATGGCCTTGGCACGACCTTCTTTTACTGAACTACGTCTCGCACTTGAACGTAAAGAAGGACGGAAAGTAACGGCTAATTTCGGACTTAACCCTCGGCTTGGTAAATACCACCGGACTTACTGCGGAGGTTGTGGCAGTATTATTGACGAAGCTTATGTTACATCTGAGCGCTGTCAGTATTGTGGCAGTCTAAAATTGGTGAGGGGTGTATTCGACCGGATTCTAGATATCGCTGACCGTAAGACACCTGTAGTCCCCCCAAACCGTCCGCCATATCACTATCAGGTTCCGCTTGAATTTATACCGGGCCTTGGGAAGGCTAAGATGAACGCGTTGCTGCAAGCTTTTGGTACCGAGATGAACATTTTACATGGTTGTGGTGAAGCTGAGATTGCTAGCGTAGTAGGAGCAGATTTAGCGTCTATGATCGTTCAGGCTCGCTCAGGCATATTGGAACTATCAGCAGGCGGTGGAGGAACATACGGTAAAGTCGTACAGCCCAGAAAGTAGCGTTGTTAGGTCAAGGACAAGTCATATCACGGGGCGTTTTCTCATATGGTGTAACATGTAACCGGAAAGGGGAACGTCTCGATGCGTAATTTAAGGCTGATGATGAAGGAACAGACGCCTCTGTATATTTTTGTCGGCGTATTATTTCTGGTAGGTGTTGTATTTGGGGCTCTTATCGTTAGTGCGCTTACGATGGATCAGCAACAGGAACTGGGCGATTATCTGGGGAATTTCTTTGTAACGGTCGATCAGCAGGGTCTATCAGCGGCACCTGATTCGTACTGGAGTATAGCAGCCTTAAACCTAAAATGGATTGGGCTGATCTGGATTCTCGGGTTATCAGTCATTGGGTTGCCAGGCATCTTGATTCTTGATTTTTTAAAAGGGGTATTGATCGGCTTTACGGTCGGTTGTCTAGTAAGTCAATATTCATGGCACGGGATGCTGTTCGCACTAGTCTCTGTGGCTCCGCACAATCTGGTCCTGATTCCAGTGTTATTGGTTAGTAGTGCGGCGGCGATCGCCTTTTCCTTGCAGATGATTCGAAGCCGAGTGTTAGGACAACGCCGGACGCCAATAACTCGACCGTTTACGATGTACACGATATTGTCACTTGTGATGGCACTGTTGATACTTGGCATTTCTAGCTTTGAGACCTATGTTACGCCGATTATGATGCGCTGGGTTACGCCCTCCCTTGTACAAGCAGTGACGACCTTGGGCTTGCAGTAAAAGCGTTTGACTTCTCAAAGCGACACCCCCTATAATGGAAGAAGTGGTTTGAAGACCGGTGAGGTAATTTTCCAAGGGGGAGGGAGACAATGGAAGCCCGGATAGACAAAATTAAGCAACAGTTACAATCCCAAGGATACAAGCTTACACCCCAACGGGAAGCGACCTTAAGAGTGCTGCTGGAGAATGAGGAAGATCATCTTAGTGCAGAAGATGTTTTTATGCTCGTGAAAGAGAAAGCTCCCGAGATTGGTCTCGCGACTGTATATCGTACCCTGGAACTTCTTAGCGAGCTTCATGTCGTAGAAAAGATCAACTTCGGTGACGGTGTCGCCCGTTATGATCTGCGAACAGATACTGCGAAGCACCATCATCATCATTTAATTTGTGTGCAATGCGGTAGTATGGATGAGATCCGTGAGGATTGGCTAGGTCCGCTAGAAGAGCGACTGGAGAAAGAATTTAATTTCACAGTGCTTGATCATAGACTTGATTTTCATGGGATATGCTATCGGTGTAGCGATAAGAATAATTCAAACGGAAATCCGTCCTAAGTCATCTTATAATGAAATTCACTTTATAAGCTCTCCCCGGTTTTTTACCGGAGAGAGCTTTTTAAATGATTGGTCTATTGGAAGCATACATAACAGTCCATTTTGGTGCATAAGGTGAAGGACGAGCAGATTCTAATTGTATGTTAGAGGGAGGCGTCCTTATGATCGTTTCTGTACCTAAAACAGTTCGCAAGCTGTATTTTATGATCATGTTTGTGGCTCTAAGTTATTTGCTCTACAGTGCGATGAGTTGGCTTGGGGAATGGATCAGTCCAATAGAGAACTATGGAATTCCTGAAGGCACTGCTGTTCGGGCATTTGATCATGCCGATCGTGGTGATGATGGATTGGATACAAGACAGCGCTTACGCTTCTATTACTGGTACGGAGAATGAAAGCTTCGTGAGAAGCAGGAACAGGCGAGAAGAATGTCGAAGAAAACTAGGTGGATTCATGCAGCGTATACTTAAATGTACACATCTGCAGAACCCTCTTGCTGAATGTGCTGCAGGAAGTCACTATGAGTAGCTGCGCCAGGACAGGAGCGTGAAATAATGAAGTCACACTTGCAGCCGTTTTTACATTATTTGTCCGGAGATAAAGGCTTGTCCCCGAATACACTGGAATCCTACGGTAGGGATGTATCGCAGTTTCTGGAGTTTGCTGAAGAGCGGGGGGCAAGGCAGCCTGATGAGATCCGTAGATCTCATGTGATGTTATATCTTGGTTCATTACGCGGAGCGGGACGAGCAACAGCAACGTTGAATAGGAACGCAGTGTCCCTTCGTGCTTTTTTTCATTATTTGCTGAAGGAGCGTTTGATTGAGCAGGATCCAACACTGGACATGGAGACCATGAAGCCGGATAAGAAACCTCCTATGGTTCTAACCATTTCGGAAATTGAGCAGTTATTAGCTGCACCAGATGTGAATACACCACAAGGGATGCGCGATAAGGCTATGCTGGAATTGCTCTATGCAACAGGTATTAAGGTCTCTGAATTAATCTCGCTTAATGTGGACGATGTGCATACGGATATGAAATTTGCACGTTGTACAGGAACTTCTGGCAAGGAGCGGGTAGTGCCTATTGGAACCATTGCTGCGGAGAGTGTAGCAGTTTACAGTTCACTTATGCGGGACAAGCTGCTTCGTGATCATCAGGAGGAACAAGCTATGTTCCTGAATAGTCTAGGTGGGAGATTGACCCGGCAAGGCTTTTGGAAAATCATAAAAAAATATGCGCGGGAAGCCAACATTGAGCAGGATATTACTCCGCATACGCTTAGACATTCCTTCGCAGCCCATCTACTGGAAGGCGGAGCAGATTTGCGTTCCGTACAACAAATGCTGGGTCATGCCGATATTTCGACGACTCAGATTTATAATGGTATTGCCCGTAAGAATATGAAGGAAGTATATGAGAGCCACCATCCTAGGGCTCGCTAATTCTGCTTCAAAGATGCTTTTTGTGAGTAAGATGGTTATGATGGAATCATACTGAAAGGATAGACTGGGGAAATGATCCGCAGGTTATCTTTTAAGAAGAAACGGATACCTGATTTGCGGTACATTGTATCGCTAGCTTCGGAAGCGTATGTCTTCTGAAAGACGGTACAGCCGTTTCTTCTTGTTGGTATGAAAGAATATCTATATTAAAAAAGGAGTGAAGACAACAATGTCCTCATTTAAACGAATTGGTTTTATTGTTCTAGATAGTGTTGGTATCGGTGAAGCGCCAGATGCTGCAAATTTCGGTGATGCTGGATCGCATACGCTTGGTCATATATTAGATCGTGTCCCTGGCTTGAAGCTGCCTAATCTGCAGAAGCTCGGGTTAGCTAATATTGCTCCACTACCGCCGCTTGAGCCTGTAGCTTCCCCAACAGGGTATTACGGCAAAATGCAGGAGGTATCTGTAGGCAAAGATACGATGACCGGACACTGGGAGCTAATGGGGCTGAAGATTGAGGTTCCTTTCAATACGTATCCTGACGGCTTTCCAGCAGAATTGATTGAGAAGTTCGAAGTGGCAACTGGGCGTAAGGTGATCGGTAATAAACCGGCTTCCGGTACGGAGATTCTAGTTGAATACGGCGAAGAACAAATGAAAACCGGAGCTTGGATTGTCTATACTTCTGCGGACAGCGTGTTCCAACTTGCTGCACATGAAGATATCATTCCACTTGAAGAGCTATACAGTGCTTGTAAAATAGCTCGTGAGCTGACAATGGCTCCAGAATTCTCGGTTGGTCGCGTTATTGCTCGTCCATATGTTGGAGAACCAGGGAATTTTGTGCGAACTCCAAACCGTCATGACTATGCAGTGAAGCCGCCAGAACCAACGGTAATGAACGCGCTGGCTGATATCGGTAAGGATGTTATCGCGGTTGGTAAGATCAACGATATCTTTACAGGAGAAGGAGTTACGGCTTCTTATCCAACGAAGAGCAATGAGCATGGAATCGAAGTTACTATTGAGCAGCTTCGTCAATCGTTTGACGGCTTCCTGTTTACCAATCTGGTGGATTTTGACTCCTTGTACGGACACCGTCGTGATCCAGAAGGTTACGGACGTGCACTGGAAGTATTCGATCAGGCGTTGCCTGAAATTCTATCTACACTGGGTGAAGATGATCTATTGATCATTTCTGCAGACCATGGTAACGATCCGATCCATAGTGGAACTGATCATACCCGTGAATATGTGCCGCTCTTAATCTATAGCCCACGGTTTAAACAACCAGAAAGCTTGGGCATTCGGGAAACCTTCTCTGATGTGGCTGCAACTATTGCTGATAATTTTGGTGCGAAGGCACCGCAGTATGGGAC
>RCUU01001242.1_pt1 | contig 12487 bp, 8 predicted proteins | sample 2166211 | NCBI WGS metagenome assembly RCUU01 (sample SAMN09932620, study PRJNA488358) | compost metagenome | feature: garden; material: soil; isolation source: compost soil in phenylacetic acid-enriched culture | place: Germany: Experimental Botanical Garden Goettingen | collected 2016-01-27
GATGCCAACACGGTCCGGGCAAGAAATCACCAGACGAAAAGTGCGCATGAGGGGGGAACTCCAGAACTTCGCAAAGGCCGCCATTCTAGCGATTGCGCAACAAAACTGCAGTATTGTTGACGTTTCGCCCTGCCGGAAGGTCAGTGCGACAGGGTGGACACCAGCAGCGCCTGCTTGCACAGATGCTCTTGCGGTGCCGGCCAATTGTTAATTTATGTATATCTGACAGACCGGGACCACACTAATAATCGCACTACCAATGCGCGCAAAAACCCCGGCAATTAAATTAAATAAACTTGCCTTAAATGTTTACTTGATGAAACACCGTGACTATTATTGCCGCACTGTCATCTGCCATCCAGCGCACAACATAAGGTAGTCCACATGTCCTTGATCAACGAATATCGCGCCACCGAAGAAGCTATCAAAGAGCTGCAAGCCCGTTTGAAGAACCTGTCCCAAGACGACAAACTGCAAACCGAGCTGGAATTCGAAGGCAAACTGCGCACCCTGATGGGCGAATATTCCAAGTCCCTGCGCGACATCATCGCGCTGCTGGATCCAGAAGCCAAAACCAAAGCCCCACGTGGCGGCGCAGTAAAAACTACCGGCACCAAGCGTGCTCGCAAAGTTAAACAATACAAAAACCCGCACAACGGCGAAGTCATCGAAACCAAAGGTGGCAACCACAAGACTCTGAAAGAGTGGAAAGCCAAGTGGGGCGGTGACGTGGTGGAAGGCTGGGCTACCCTGCTGGGCTAAGCCTCAGAGCTTGTCGCAGATGGATCCGTGACAAAAAATAACGCCAGCAAATGCTGGCGTTTTTTTATGCTCGGCGTTTAAGCCCTGGCATGTTCGATTTCAAAGACTCAAACGCTGGCGCAGTCCCTGGACATAATCCTGCCACTCACCGAGCACCCCCTGCTGAAACGCAGTAGCACTAACGCTCAATTGGGCCGCGGCTTCTACAAAACTTTCAAGGGTATTTGGCGCCCCCCATTCAGGGTCTGACAAACGTTTCTGACAGAATATTCGCCAGCGTTCTTGCTCTTCGGGATTCAACGTGTCGGGAAAGTTGCGTGCGCGATATCGAAACAGCAATTCAGGCAAACGTTCGTCATCGAAAGGCCACTGTTCTTGTGCCAATTGCATCGGGTCAACGGTCCTGACTTGTTCACACAATCGCCGATCCCGATCACCGATAAATCCATCGTATAACTGTTGCTCCGGATCCTGGCTCTGGGAAAAGTCTTCGCGGGCATAAATCGCCAGGATTTTATCCAGCCAAACTTTCCGGGCGTCATTGAGCTGCGACACCCTCTGCTGATACAGCGCCATATCCAGCCCCAAACGCTGCTGATCTTCCTGGCGAAGTACCGACAACGGTGCCACCACCGGACACTTGTTGATGTGAATCAGCTTCAACGGCACCGGCAACTCGCCTTCGGCCAGTTCGTCGCGGCGGGTATACAAGCGCTGGCGCAAACTTTCGGCATCCAGGTCGAGCAGGCCCTGGGGATCGAGGTGCAGGTCACAGACAATCAGGGCGTTTTTGTTGCGTGGGTGCCAGGCCAGCGGCAACACCACCCCCACATAGTTGCGCGCGGCCGAAAAACGTCCGGAAACATGCACCAGCGGTTGCAGCAGGCGTATCTGGTCCATGACTTTTTGCTTGCTGCGCAGTTGAAACAGCCAGGCGTACAGCTTTGGCTGTTTTTCCCGTATCAGGCGCGCCAGGGCGATCGTCGCGCGAACGTCCGACAGCGCTTCGTGGGCATTGCCATGATCGATGCCGTTGGCGGCGGTCAGGCGTTCGAGCTTGAGCGTGACCCGCCCCTCGTCATCGGTCGGCCAGACCAGGCCATCGGGGCGCAAGGCATAGGCCGCGCGCACCACATCGATCAGGTCCCAGCGGCTGTTGCCGCCCTGCCACTCCCGCGCATAGGGGTCGAAAAAGTTTCGGTACAGGCTGTAGCGGGTCATCTCGTCATCGAAACGCAAGGTGTTATACCCCGCACCACAGGTACCGGGCGCCGCGAGTTGGGCATGCACCCGGGTCATGAAATCGGCTTCGCTCAAGCCGTGCTCTTGCAGTTGCCCGGGGGTGATTCCCGTGATCGCGCAGGCGGCAGGATGCGGCAGGATGTCCTCACTGGGCTGGCAGTAAAGATTGACCGGCTCGTCGATTTCATTGAGATCGAAGTCGGTGCGCAGGCCGGCCATTTGCAACGGACGGTCACTACGGGGATTGATGCCAGTGGTTTCGTAGTCGTACCAGAAAATGGAGGTCACGGGCGATTCCTGAACTGAAGATCGGCAAAGTCTAGGCGTTCACCTCCCGCCACGGCCAGTAGTCTTGTCATTCAAGCAGCTTGCCCGGCTCACCATGCAATACATGGTTATGTCATTTCCCTGCGCCCCCGCCCCTCGAATAGGCTGCTAGCATCGGATAGACAGAGAATCCCGACCCAGGTCACATCATCAGGTTGCCCATGCTCGAGACCACAGCACAGCCACGGAATGCGCCGCTGTCACCGCCGCTGGATACGCGGTACCAGGTCGAAACGCCGGAGGGCGTCGACCTGCCACTGCGCCCGGCCGGGTTGATGGTCCGTGCGCTGGCATTCTCCATTGATCTTGGTTTACGCGGCCTGGTCCTGGGCGTGCTGTTCATTGTGCTGGCGATGCTCGGCAAACTGGGAGCCGGGCTCGGCTCGATCCTGCTGTTCGTGGTGAGCTGGTGGTACATGGTGCTGTTCGAGGTGCTGAACCACGGTCGCTCGCCGGGCAAGCAATGGATGGGCTTGCAGGTGGTGCACGACGATGGCACCCCGATCGGCTGGTCGGCGTCGCTGTTGCGCAACCTGCTGCGCGTTGTCGACCTGCTGCCGTTCGGTTACTTCCTCGGGGCCATCAGTTGCCTGCAACATCCCCACTTCAAGCGCCTCGGCGATATCGCCGCCGGGACCCTGGTGATCTACCGCGAACGACCGCACACCCGCCCCCAGCTCCCCGAAGCCCGGCCCCGCCGCCCGGCCTTTGTCCTGACACTCACCGAGCAACGGGCCATCCTCGGGTTTGCCGAGCGCCAGGGTGAACTCTCCGAAGCGCGGGTCAATGAACTGGCTTCGATTCTCGCCCACCCCTTGCAAGTCGAACCCCCGCAGGCAGTGACCGAGCTCAACGGCATCGCCCGCGGGTTGTTGGGGCCGACATGAAGCAAAGCCTTTTTGAAAGCCGGCACAAGGCCGAATGGGACCATTTCGCCCATCTGCTCGAGCAGTTGGAACGGGACGGCAAGGCTACCGACGCCGGCAGTTTCCCGAAGGACTACCGACGCCTCTGCCAACACCTGGCACTGGCACGGGAGCGTGGCTACAGCAGTTTTCTGATCGACTCCTTGCAGCAACAGGTGCTGCGCGGACACCAACAGCTTTACCGTCATCGCAGCCATTTGGGGGCCAATGTGCTGGCGTTCATCCTGGCCGACTTTCCGCGACTGGTGCGCGAACAGTGGCGTTTTGTCCTCGCCGCCAGCCTGATGTTTTTTGGCAGCCTGGCCGGTTTCGCGCTGCTGGTGTACCTGTACCCGGCGCTGGTCTACAACCTGATCCCCGCCGAGCAGGTCAGCGAAATGCAAAGCATGTACGACCCCGTTGCCGGTCACCTCGGGCGCACGGCGGAACGAGCCGCCAGTGAGGACTGGGCGATGTTCGGCTACTACATCATGCACAACATCGGCATTGCCTTTCAGACCTTCGCCAGTGGTTTGCTGTTCGGTCTGGGCAGCGTGTTTTTCCTGATTTTCAACGGCCTGATGATCGGTGCGGTGGCCGGGCACCTGACCTACGTCGGCTACGGACAAACCTTTTGGTCATTCGTGATCGGCCATGGCGCTTTCGAACTCAGCGCCATCGCCCTGGCCGGTGCCGCCGGTCTGAAGCTGGGCTGGGCCTTGGTCGCCCCGGGGCGCCTGCCACGGGCCGAGGCCTTGCGATTGGCGGCGCGCAAGAGCGTGCTGCTGATCTGCGGGGTCATGCTGTTTCTGTTGATCGCGGCGTTTATCGAAGCCTATTGGTCGTCAATGACCGGCCCTTCGCACCAGACCAAATATCTGGTCGGCGCGGCGCTCTGGCTGTTGGTGGTGGTTTATCTCGTGTTTGCCGGACGTCAGCGCCATGCGCCTGAGTGACGCCACGGTGGTGATTCGCCCGCGCTCGACCTGGGAAGCCATGGACCTGGGGGTGCTGCTGAGCCAACGCCACCGACGTCTGTTGATGACCAGTTGGGCCTTGGTCACCTTGCCGGTTTTCGCGCTGCTCAGTTGGGGGCTCTGGGATTCGCCCGATCTCGCCGTGTTCATTTTCTGGTGGCTGAAGCCGGCGTTCGAACGCCTTCCCCTATACATCCTGTCCAAAGCCATGTTCGGTGAAACGCCCACGCTCAAACAGGCCCTGCGCCAATGGCCACGTCTGCTCAAGCCGCAATTGCTGGCCAGCCTGACCTGGCGACGCCTGAGTTTGCCCCGCAGTTTCGTGATGCCGGTGGTGCAACTCGAAGGACTGGGCGGGCAGCAACGGCAACAACGCCTACAGGTGCTGTTGCAGCGAGACGCCGGCGCCGCACGCTGGCTGACGATCATCGGCGCGCACCTGGAAGGCGCATTGTGGGTCGGCTTGATGGTGTTGTTCTATCTGCTGCTGCCACAACAGGTCGCGCTCGACTGGAGCTGGCAGTCGCTGATCTCGGCGGCCACCCAGGACTGGCGTTGGCTGGAACACCTGACTAATGCCTTTTATGCACTGGTGCTGGTGGTCTGGGAACCGATCTATGTCGCCTGCGGTTTCAGCCTGTACCTGAACCGGCGCACCGTGCTGGAGGCCTGGGATATCGAACTGGTGTTTCGCCGGATGCGCCAACGTCTGGTCAGTGCAGGCGCTGTCCTGTTGATGGCCGTGATTATGCTGATGCCAACCACCCACAACGCATGGGCCACAGAACCGGCCCTCTCACCCGACAGCCCGCGCCTGCTGGACCAGCCCCTGACCAGCCAGGCCTCCAGGGACAGCATCAAGGCGATCCTCGAACAGACGCCCTTCAAGAACCGGGAATCGGTCACGCGCTACCGCTTTGGCGAAGAGCAACCGAATGCTGAAGCTTTGGACGACGGCAAGACACCACAATGGTTGAAGGCGCTGTTGAAGCTGCTCGAGGGGCAACGCTTCGGGGCATTGGCGACACTGATCGAAATCGTACTGTGGGGCATCGTCATTGGTGCCGTCGGCCTGTTGATCTGGCGCTATCGCGACTGGCTGCAGGCGTTCGTCAGCCGACGACCGCCCCTCAATGTCAAAGCCACGCGACCGTTACCGCAGCAGGCGTTCGGCCTGGACCTCAAGCCCGAATCCCTGCCCGCCGACATCGCCGCCCACGCCGAAAGCCTCTGGCAAGCCCACCCACGCGAAGCGCTTGGCTTGCTCTATCGCGCCCTGCTCAGCCGCCTGTTGCACGACTTCAATATCGCGCTCAAGGCCGCCGACACAGAAGGCCAGGTGCTTCGGCGTGTCGAGCTACTGCAGCAGCCGGCCTTGCTGGCCTACAGCCAAAACCTGACCGGGCACTGGCAAAACATGGCCTACGGGCATCGCCTGCCGCCCGCTCAAGTGCAACAGGAACTATGTAACGGCTGGCGTGTTCTGTTCGGTCCGGAGGCTGTCCGTTGAGTCGGCGCCGGGGTTCGATAGCCGGTGCGTTGATGGCCGTGTTGCTGGCTGCGTTGAGTGTTTATCTGTACCTCAAGGCGACTCCCTACCAGACCGAAATCGATCACGGCCCCTCCCCCGAAGCCAATGCCAACCCTTATCTGGCGGCCGAGTTGTTCCTGCGCAAGCAAGGCCTGAAGGTCGGCCACGCCAACGGCCTCGATATCCTGCCCAGCCTCGACCCGCATCAACACAGCCTGCTGTTGCTCGGGGAACGCTACAACATGACCCCACGGCAGATCGACCAGGTGATGAACTGGACCCGGGCCGGCGGGCGGCTTCTGTTCGTCGCCGAGTCGCTGTGGGATGAAAAACTCGGCCATAGCAATGACCTGCTGCTCGACCGGGTGCAACTGCACCAGTCCTTGAGCAAAGACCTCAAGGACCCACCGCCGGATGTCGGTGACGATCCGTACCCGCAACTGACCAAGCTCTATCTGGAAGACGAAGACGCCCCGGCCTATGCCGGTTTCGATACCGCGTTCCATCTCGAAGACCCGAAAAACCTCGCCCTGGCCTGGGCCAACAGCGCCAGGGCCACGCACATGATGCAACTCGACCACGGGCTCGGTTCGATCATCGTGGTCACCGATGCCGACCTGTGGAAAACCCCGGCCATCGACCGGTACGACAACGCCTGGCTGCTCTGGTACCTGACCGCCGACACCCGCGTGACGCTGATCTTCAACACCGATCACGACAGCCTGCTGACGTTGCTGCTGCGTTACTTCCCCCAGGCGCTGGTCGCGTTGTTCGCCTTGATCGGCCTGGGTTTCTGGCACTTTGGCGTGCGTCAGGGACCGCTGCTGGAAGCGGCTCCGAAAGCACGCCGGCAATTGCAGGAGCACCTGCGCGCCAGTGCCGACTTCCTGTTGCGCCGCAACGGTCAGGCCGGCCTGCTGCAAGCCCTGCAGCAAGACATCCTGCGGCGTGTACGGCGTCGTCACCCCGGTTTTGAACAGCTCGGCGTTGCCGAACAATGGCTGGTGCTCGCGCGCCTGACCGGCCAACCCACACGCGCCATCAGCCAGGCCATGAGCCCGCGGCCGAAACAACGGCTTTCCAGCGTTGAATTCAGCCGCCAGGTCGCCCACCTGCAAACCTTGAGGAACGCCTTATGATCTGGCACCTGACAAGTGTTGGATTCCCATTGGATTAGAAGACAGCCCTTACGAGCTGTTCGAGGCTACCTCCGGCAGTTGCGGGTGCGAGCCACATTTGAGTCGACCTCTCATCGTCCGCATTGGGTTGAATCCATAGCCGAAAGCGGACGTTCCCAGGCACCTACGAAGTTATGGCGATTTAGTCTTGGTCCGTGGGAAATCAGTGCTCGCCATTAATCTTTCGTGAACATACTCCTCAAATTGTTCGGCTGGCAGTGGCGGGGAAAACAGGAAACCCTGGTAGGTCTGGCAGCCATGCTTGACCAGAAAGGTGCGCTGAGCTTCTGTCTCCACACCTTCTGCAATCACCGAAAGCCCCAATATCTGGCTCAGGCTCACAATCGCGCAGGCGATGGCGGCGTCGTTGGGATCAACCAGCACATCTCTGATGAAGGACTGGTCGATCTTGAGTTGATCCAGCGGAAGGCTCTTCAGGTATGACAGTGACGAGTAGCCGGTTCCGAAATCATCCAGCGAAAGGCCTATGCCGATCTCTTTCAACTCGATCATTTTGGCGACAGTACCTTCCATATCCTCTATCAGCAGGCCTTCGGTCAGTTCCAGTTTCAATTTCTTCGGATCGGCCCCCGTGTATCTCAGTACATGCAGTACCTCCTCGACGAAGTCCGGATGGTGAAACTGGCGGGCGCTGACATTCACAGCCATACCCAGTCGGGCGGTTTCCGAACGCTTTGCCCAGGCAACCAGCTGAGTGCAGGCTGCCTGCAGCGCCCAACGGCCTAATGGCAGAATCAACCCCGTTTCCTCTGCCAATGGAATGAACTCGCCTGGAAACACGACTCCGCGCTCAGGATTCTGCCATCTCATCAGTGCCTCTGCGCCAATGATACGGCCCTCACTATTCACCTGCGGCTGGTAATGAAGAAGGAATTCGTTGTCCTGCAAGCCTTGGCGCAAGTCTACTTCCAGTCTGGCGCGTGCCGTGGCAACCGCCTGCATTTCCGGATCGAAGAAGCGCATGGTATTGCGGCCCGCCGCCTTGGCGCGATACATCGCCAGGTCAGCGCGCTTCAGAATATCGTCCGCTGTGCTCAGTTGCCCCTGGAACAGCGCAATGCCGAGGCTGGGGGTGCTGTGGTGCTCATATCCATCCAACTGGTAGGAAATGTTCAGAGAGTTGAGAATCTTTTCGCCAATAGCCTTGGCCTGGATAGCTGCTTCTGGAGGATTCTCATTAAGGCCATCCAGCAGGACGACGAATTCGTCTCCGCCCAGGCGAGCCACGGTGTCGCTCTCGCGTATGCAGCCGCAAAGGCGCAGAGCAACTTGCTGCAGCAACATGTCGCCTCTGTCATGCCCCAGCGTGTCGTTCAGTGCCTTGAAGTTATCCAGGTCAATGAGAATTATCCCGCTCGTATGCAGGCTACGGGCGCTGCCCGCCAGCAGATGCTGTAACCGGTCCAACATGAGCCGCCTGTTGGCCAGCCCGGTCAACTGATCGTAGAAGGCCAAACGCTGGACCTCTTGCTCAGCGGTCTTACGGTGGGTGATGTCAGTATTGATCGACAGAACGGATTGCGGCTGGCCATCATCGTCTCGCACCAGGGTTCGATGACTTTCGAGCGTGATGGTGCAGCCATCCCGGCGTCGAAGTGTAACTTCGTCCGCCCGGTCACCCGTTTCTATCAGGCTGTCAGTGGCCGCATTGAAAGCGGCGCAACCCTGGTAGATCAACTCCTGTGCCGATTTGCCGAGTGCCTCTTCCTTTGACAGACCGTAGAGACGCTCGGCACTTTTGTTCCAGTACAGGATGCGGTTATCCATCCCGTGAACGACAATGGCGTCCTGGGCCTTGTCCAGCAGCGATGCTTGCTGGCGGGCCTGCTTCTCGCTTTCGCGCAGCACTGCCAGATAACCTTCCCTTTCGGCTGCTTGCGACTCCATTTCGCGCCTGATCTTGCCCCCGTAGATAACGGCCGCACTGACCATCAGTAGCACGAACACCATGATCGCGTATTCGACCCGGCGCAGTTCTTCGACCGACTCAAGCTCCTCCTCCAGGAGCTTGCTTTGAATCAGGCCAACGCGATCCCGCACGGTACTGAGTGAGGCGAGCAACAGGGCAAACTTCCTGTCCATCGTTGCCATGCGTTTGCCGGCATTATCCGACTGACCCTCCCTGAAGTAGGAAAAGATCAACAAGGCCTCGTTCACCATTTCGACCATCGCGGCATCAACTGCGCCCACCTCATCCTTCAATGCAAGGGTAAAGGCCTGTATATCTGCACTGTGTTCAGCCTCATTGGCGATCCGTACTTCCAACTGTTTTTTGGCCATTGCCAAATGCTCGTTGAAGGCGCGCAAGGCTTCATTCATGTTCCGCGATTCGGCTTCAACATTATGTGTATCGAACACATTATTGCCCGGCGCATTGACTGTGGAAGCCAGGCTGCCCAGCGTTGAATAGCTCGACAGCTGTTGGACCCACGACTGGTTTGCCTTGATGGAGCGGTGATAGGTATCGACGATCAGGTGGTTCAATAGCACGCTCAGCACAACAACCAGCACGTCGAATCCCGCAAGAAAAAAGTACATGCGGTGCCATTTGGTCGAGCGCGGCTTATTTGAACTGGTGGGTATGGCTTGCTTTGCGGCGCTTTTGTCCCTGAAAGAATCCATTTCACAATCTCCAAACATAATCCTTCTAAACTGACCAATAGAAGCGGTATTCGGAAACCAGTTAACCTTTTGTGCCGACACCTGAACCTGAAAACACACCGCGCGTAGCATCAGCCAAATTTTTTCTCTGTTCTGGATTCACGCTGGTTTTCGTGAGCGAAGCTCCCGAGTGTCGTTGCGGATTTGCGCCCCTGAACTGGATGCTTCATGCAGGATAGTCGAGTGACACAGGGCACGTTGCGGGTCATTTCCGCGCAGCCTGCCGGACTGCCTGATCAGTTTCGATAGCAGACCAAGCATAGCCACTAATTTGCCATTATTCTGTTCGCCGACTGCTCCAGTTCGGTAGCAGCCCTTGATGGTCGGCAGCTTTCGGCTGTGGATTCAACCGGTCGATGCAACACAACTGAATTCTGTGTAAGCAGAAGGAGTGTTGCAGGCTTGCTCTGCTGTGAAATTGTCACTGGCTGAACCCGTCCCTGCTATCTACGACATGCGCCGTTGCCGCCTGATACCGGTGCGGCAGATACGTTTCAAGCAGCTCCAGCCATGCTTTTCGCTCGCATCACCCTTGGTTCCGGGATGGCCGAATGACTGCCGCGACACGGCAAGGCTTTGCTGCACCTTATCGTGCAGACCCGACAGCAGCGTTTGATTCACTCATCGAACCAAATTCTCCCAAGCAAGGCAGGAAATGTCGGCAGTTGACCGTCATAGACTAACCTCCACCTCTGACGAACGCTCAAATGAAGGGTTGCCATGGGTTTGCAATGAGGCAGATTGGCAGTCACTCACTCGTTCCACGCGTAAAAAAATACGTGAAAAAAGTTAGATTAGATAAGTGACTGATTTATGGAAGATAAAACAAATGTAACTGTTAACAAGGCTCCGGAAGTCGTGAGTCAACCGATCGAGCCCGACGCACCGAGCCATGCCGCTCAACAGCGTCAGCGTGCCGGCCATCTGGCCCAGGCCGTACGCAAAGAACTGCAAAAAGCGGTGATTGGCCAGGACAGCGTGATCGACGACGTCCTGACGGCACTGATCGCCGGCGGCCACGTGCTGCTCGAAGGCGTGCCGGGTTTGGGCAAGACCCTGTTGGTGCGCGCCCTCGCCCGCTGCTTCGGCGGCGAGTTCGCACGCATCCAGTTCACCCCGGACCTGATGCCCAGCGATGTCACCGGGCATGCCGTGTATGACCTGCAGACCGAGCAATTCAAACTGCGCAAAGGCCCGCTGTTCACCAACCTGTTGTTGGCCGACGAAATCAACCGCGCCCCGGCGAAAACCCAGGCGGCGCTGCTCGAAGCCATGCAGGAACGGCAAGTCACCCTCGAAGGCCGTCCATTGCCGATTGCGCAACCGTTCATGGTGCTCGCCACGCAAAACCCGATCGAACAGGAAGGCACTTACCCCCTGCCGGAGGCTGAACTGGACCGCTTCATGCTCAAGGTGCGCATGGATTACCCCGACGCCGAGCAGGAGCTGGACATGGTGCGTCAGGTCAGCCGCTCGACCCGGGCCGACATGCTCGACGTTCAACCGATGCGCACGTTATTGCAGGCCAGGGATGTACTGGCCCTGCAACGCATCGCCAGCGACCTGGCACTGGACGACCAGGTGCTCGATTACGCCGTGCGCCTGGCCCGTTCCACCCGCAACTGGCCCGGCTTGATCCTCGGCGCCGGCCCACGCGCATCCATCGCGCTGGTGCGATGTGCCCGGGCCCGGGCGCTGCTGCGCGGCGGTGAGTTCGTGATTCCGGATGACATCAAAGGCTGCGCCCTGGCCGTGCTGCGCCATCGTGTGCGCATCGCGCCGGAGCTGGATATCGAGGGTCTGGATGTCGATCAGGTGCTCCAGCAGTTGCTCGACCAAGTGCCGGCGCCGCGCCTGTGAAACCCTCGCGCCTGATGCTCGTCTGGCTGTTGATCCTGCTGGCCTGCACCATTGTGTCGGGCACTTTGGTGGCATTGGAGGTCTCGGTTCCGACGAATCTCATGGCGATCAACTGGGGGTTGCTCCTGGCGCTGCTGGCCCTGGCACTGCTGGATGCGGTGCGCGTGAAGCGCCTGCCGTCACCCCGACTGAAACGCCAGTTACCCGGCAGCCTGGCGCTGGGTCGATGGAGCGAGGTGCAACTGACGGTCGAACACGACTTTGCGCAACCGCTGAAGGTACAAGTCTTCGACCATGTGCCACCGGGCCTGAGCTTCGAAAACCTGCCGCTGACGGTCGAGCTGCAACCCGGCCAGCACAGCCTGGCCGGTTATCGCCTGCGCCCGCTCAAGCGCGGCCACTTCAGCTTCGAACACTGCGAAATCAACCTGCCAAGCCCCTTGGGCCTCTGGTCGCAAAGACGCTTGCTCGACCTGCCCGACGCCACCCGCGTCTACCCCGACTTCGCCCGTCTCTATGAAGGGCAATTACTGGCGGTGGACAACTGGCTCAGCCAGCTTGGCGTCCGCCAGAAACAACGGCGGGGCCTGGGCCTGGAGTTCCATCAATTGCGCGAATTTCGCGAGGGCGACAGCCTGCGCCAGATCGACTGGAAAGCCACCGCGCGCCAGCGCACGCCGATTGCCCGGGAGTATCAGGACGAACGCGATCAGCAAATCATTTTCATGCTCGACTGCGGCCGGCACATGCGTAGCCAGGATGATGAGCTGTCGCACTTCGATCACGCCCTCAACGCCTGTTTGTTGCTCAGCTACGTCGCTCTACGTCAGGGCGATGCGGTGGGCCTGAGTACTTTTGCCAGCGAACAGCCACGCTACCTTGCGCCGGTAAAAGGCACCAGCCATCTCAACACCCTGCTCAACACCGTCTATGACTTGAACAGCACCCAACGCAGCGCCGACTATCAAGCCGCGGCCACGCAACTGCTGGCACGGCAAAAACGCCGGGCACTGGTGGTGCTGG
>RCUU01001243.1_pt1 | contig 12475 bp, 10 predicted proteins | sample 2166211 | NCBI WGS metagenome assembly RCUU01 (sample SAMN09932620, study PRJNA488358) | compost metagenome | feature: garden; material: soil; isolation source: compost soil in phenylacetic acid-enriched culture | place: Germany: Experimental Botanical Garden Goettingen | collected 2016-01-27
GTGCTACAATAGTTAACAACTATTTAGAAGGATATGGAGATTGATTATGACTGCTACCTATCGCAAAGACTGGGATACTTATTTTATGGATATTGCCTGCATGGTCTCAACTCGTTCACGCTGTAATCGTCGACATGTAGGTGCTGTGCTGGTGCAAGGTAAGAAGCTGCTAGGAACCGCGTACAACGGGGCGCCAATGGGTGTACCTGATTGCTCGGAGGCTGGTTGTATGCTCTCGGAGCAATATGAGATGGAGATCGTGGATGGCGTAGAGACTATGGTGAAGAAACAGCGCTGTATTCGCACTATTCATGCGGAGCAGAATCTTTTGCTATTTACAGACCGGATTGACCGGGAAGGCAGTACCGTCTATGTGACGGATGAGCCTTGCTGGACATGCGCTAATATGCTGGCGAACAGCGGTATTGTGGAGATCGTGTATTTCCGTCCTTATCGTAAGGATATGGAGAAGGTTGAAGCGATGATGGCTGCAAAAGGCATCGTGTTTCGCCAATTAGAGAATTATGAGCCGCCGAGTGAAACGATGATCAAGGTGTCGGAGTAGCTCTGCTGAACAACACAAATTTAATAAGATGACTTGAGGAAGAACCTCTCGTGCGCTTTTATGGCGTATGGGGAGGTTCTTTTTTTGCGTAAATGAAAGGAGCGATCAAGGGGATCAGATTAAGAAGAGCGATATAGCTCTAAGATGCTGATGGTTTGATGGTTGATTAAGCAGTAACGGTAATCGGCAGGAAAGCTACTGGTAGTAAAGCTACTGGTAAAGCTAACTGGAAGTAACGCTAACTGGTAGTAAAGCTAACTGGTAGTAAAGCTAACTGGTAGTAAAGCTACTGGTAGTAAAGCCACTCGGTAGTAACGCCAACAGGCGAATAAACCTGCAAAAGTACATCTTTTAATATTTACAGGTTGGCTAAAATATGAATTCCTGCAAATCTGCAGTTTTTTACGCGCCAGAAGAAGCTATCGAGCCATAAGTGAGGATATTCCTGTACTATTGCAGTTTTTCAGCTTAATGAAGGGGATATCTGTATAAAATGATGTACTTTTGCAGGATTTCTCTAATCCAGTGAAAGGTAGCAATGAGAAGTGTGGATGAATGAAAAGTATGCAGTGAAAAGTGTGGATGAGTGAAAGGTGTGCAGTGAAAAGGATGGATGAATGAAGAGGATGGAATGAAAGGTATGCAGTGAAAGGTAGCAATGAAAAGTGTGGATGAATGAAAGGTGTACAGTGAAAAGGATGGATGTATAAAAGGCAATAACATTTGCATTGTGGGATGTGAGTCGAAGCCATGTAAAGTTCATTGCATCCAGTATTGCGAAAGGGGGAGGAATACGTGAAGGAAAGACCTTTGTTGAGTGTTACTGTATCCTGGGTGGCTGGAAGCGCAGCGGCTTGCTTATGCTCAGGGAGCGAACTGTTGTTGGCGTGGGCTGGACTAATATTTTTACTGGTGAGTCTGAGGGTGTGGGGAGCAATGAGCTGGAAATACATAGCCGTGTTGTGTTTGTCCATTTCGTTAGCAGCTGGATATTGGGAGTGGAACGAAGCTCGCAACATTAGTGGAATTCCTGAAGCGCTGGGTGGGCCGGTTGCAGAGTTGAATGGGAGTCCCGTGGAAGCTATAGGCACGATCGTTTCCGTTGTGGAACGGGATGGGGATCGGGTTGATTTTATAATGAAGCTCTCACATATGCATTTGCTTGCAGAGGGAGATGAAAGAGCATCTGATCCTATGGTTGAACGGGATAAAAAGGTGCTGGGGGAGTTAATCGCAGTGCAAATCAAACTTCTGGCTGAGCAAGAAATTTCTGTCGCTGCGGAGTGGCAAAGAGGGGATGAGGTGCAGCTTAACGGTGTGCTGGAAGAGCCGGCAGTAGCGCGTAACTTTGGAGGCTTCGATTATCGTACCTATTTACATACGAAGAAGATTCATTGGCTTTTGAAGGGGCAGGGAGTGGAAAATGTGAGGGCAACCATTCCAGATTCATGGAGCCCGTTAACGATTTTTCGCTTAAATGACAGCGCGCGGACAGTTCTTGGGGCGGAGCTGGATCAACTTTTTCAGCAACGGCACGCTGGGTATATGAAGGGCTTAATCATTGGGATGCAGGATGATCTTGATCCGGATACCTTTAAACAGTTCTCACAGCTCGGTTTGACGCATATTCTCGCCATTTCTGGTATGCATGTAGCCGTGTATGTAGGGGTTCTTTTATTTCTGTTCAGGCGCTTACGGCTTACCAAAGAGACCGCACTAACGCTCACCTTCATACTCGTTCCGGTATATGTTCTCTTGTCGGGTGCAGGTCCGTCCATTGTGCGTGCGGGGCTGATGAGTATGATTGCCTTGCTCGCTGCACGAGTCGGGATGCTGAAGGATGGACTGAATATTTTGGCGGCATCGGCACTGGTTATGTTGATCTGGAGTCCGTATATGCTGCTCAGTGTCAGCTTTCAGCTGTCTTTTTTGGTTACCCTTGGCTTGATGGTCTACGTTCCGCTTATGAATCCTCTTCTGAGTGCACTGCCACGCTGGCTTAAAGGTGCCGCCTCTGTGACACTAGTAGCGCAATGGGTCTCATTTCCGCTCACGATTTATTACTTTAATCAGTTTTCGCTACTGTCCTTTGTCGCCAATTTGCTCTTCGTGCCTTTTATTACCTTTGTAGTATTGCCGCTAGGGACACTTGCGCTGCTGCTTGGACGACTATGGGAAGATGCTGCAAAAGTACTGGCACATGTTACGGAGCTGCTGAATAATTTTACTTTCTACGCTGTGGAATGGATCAATGAATCTGCTGGTGGAGTTTTGATTTGGGGCTCGCCCTCATTGCTGTGGATCGGGGGGTATTATGTTTTGTTGTATAGTCTGCTGTATGTTGCCAAGTTAAAAAAGGAAGCTCGTTCTGCACCGCAGTATATGGAGGATGAGACAAGGCCATTGGCAGAGGTTGGTTTACCTGTGGAGCGTTACGGTGGGGTTGGGAGAGTGGGCAATGCACAGTTTACTTTTGGTGCTTCCGTGCTAGGACGCTGGAGCGGAGCGATTGTTCTAGTATCAGCCGTTGGACTGGGGATATTATTGTACAAAGGTTATCAGTCGGAGGGACAGGCTGGTAAAGGTACGATTAGTTATCTGGATATCGGACAAGGTGATAGCATTCTCATAACTACCCCAAGCGGAGCACATATTTTAGTAGATGGAGGTGGAACCTTAAATTTTGGTCAAAAAGAAGAGTGGCGCACTCGCCGGAGTCCGTACGAGGTAGGTGCTAAAGTGCTGGTTCCTCTGCTGAAAAAACGTGGTATCCACCGTTTGGATGTCATTATTTTAACACATGGAGATCAGGATCATGCCGGAGGACTGCAAGCTGTTCTGGAGGAGATTCCAGTTTCGGCGTTGCTTTTTAATGGGACGCTTGCTGATCGAGAGTCTTATATGGAGTTGATGAGAACTGCACTGGAGCGGAAAGTTCAGCTATATGCTGTGCATCAAGGAATGACCCTTTCCCCGGATGATGCAACAGCGCTGTCTTTTTTGTGGCCTGAGGGAAGAGGTGGGGAAGGGACGGGTACTCCGCCATTGAAGGGTGTTCCTTTACTGGAAGAGCAGAACCACGATTCGGTAGTTTTTCACTTAGAGATGAATGGTAGGAACTTTCTATTCACCGGAGATATGGATCTGGAAGCCGAGGAGGAGATTGTGGAGCTAGCCCGGCAAAAGGGGATTAGTGCTGGACTTGTTATTGATGTGCTGAAGGTAGCTCACCATGGGAGCAAAACATCCACTGGCGAAGCTTGGCTAGAATTCTGGCATCCTGCAGCGGCGGTGATTTCAGCGGGAGTCAACAATCTGTATGGTCACCCGAAAGCTGAGGTGTTGGAGCGATTGCAGGATAAGAATGCAGGTATATTCCGGACGGATCAGCAAGGGGAGATACAGATGCACGTTCGGACGGAGGGGATTGAAGTGCGATGTAAGTTGGGGGAGGGGGAGGAAATAGATAAGAGTAGATAAGAAAAGATATAGGGAAGGTAAGCAGATTGGAAAAAAGCAGGGAAGTAGGGTGGAGGTAATTTAGGGGAGTAGCAGAGTAATGGAGGGGGCGTGCATAGATCCTCTGATTGTACTGTGTGCAATAGAACGTCCTTCAAAGTAGCTGGATCTTCATTTTATTGTACTTTGTACACTCAAAATAAGGGAAAGTGCCTATCTCTCTGAATTGTAGCAGCATCAATTGCATGAAGTGCAACTGAATTTCTTTATGCAGTGGAAAGATCAACTTTTATTGCACGAAATGCAATAGAAAGCTTTTGTTGAGTATATTCGAGTCCGAGCAGATGGGTTGAACGATATACCAGTACATTAATCACATGGAAGTATAATTCAGATTTCCCTAAGTAGGCACGCGAGCACCCCCAATGACGTATAAGCGCTCATCGGGGGTGTTTTTTAATAGACAGAAACACTAGTAATGCTGTTAAGTAAATAAAAACCTAATTATTTATTGTATAGGGAACTTTTTCAAGTTCAGGAAGTCTTATTAGGCAAGGGGTGAGGCGAACATGCTAAGTGATGATATGCCATATGCGGAAGCGTATGCGTCTGAAATGACCTTGCGGGAAATGATGGAGGCGTATGGATCGGATGTGTGGAATTATGCTTTTTTCTTAACTAGAAGCCGTGAGCAGGCGAATGATATTAGCCAGGAAGTGTTTTTGAAGGCATATAAAAATGTGGGGAAGTACCGGGGACAATCCTCGATGAAGACCTGGCTGCTCACGATTACTAGAAATACAGCCTTCAGCTGGAGCAAAAATAGCTTTTGGCGCAGATTCATACCATTTGCGGATCAACCTGTCACTGTAACTGCTCTCTCTGCAGAAAGAGAAGCGCTTGGCAATCAGTATGCGAACCGAATCTGGGAGATTATTATGACCCTGCCGGATAAGAACAGAGAAGTGCTTGTACTGGATATTCAGCATGGACTATCAATCGGCGAAATGTCCGATTTATTGAATGTACCACAGGGGACTGTGAAATCTCGTCTCGCGCGGGCGAGAGAGAAGGTTAAGCAAGCCATCCAAGAGGAGGAGAGAGAATGAGAGGCAAAGCTGATGACAGTAATCCAGTGATGATCGGACAGACAGATTGGTATGCGGAAGCAGGCAAAAGACCTTTTGTTGAGGATGGTTTTACACCTGAACTGATGGTGCGGATCGAACAAGCTGCTGCGCTAAAAAATAAAAGCCACAAACGTTATCGAATAAACAAAAGTATGCTGCTGACTAGTGTGGCAATGATTTTGTTGATAGGTTCGCTTAACTTGCCTATAGGCGTATGGACGAGTCAAGGTCCAGTTCAGTCTTCATCGGTGCAGTCACAGACCGCGGGTATACTGCCTACTTCTAGTCCTGCTACTAATGACAAAGCGTTCGAACCGCCAGTAGGCTCAGCGTTATTTGAGATCAGCGGGAAGGAATATTACATGCCGTTGCCGTTGGATAGGAATAAGGCGATGGCTTATGCAGTTGAGACATCAGCTGGAATTGTGTGGTCCCCACCACCCCCGATGGTTGACTATAAGAAGCCAAAGTATACTCATCCTACAGAGCCGTCTACACTTTACTTGAGTTCGAAGGATCAGGCGGAGCTGTCGGTTTCTTCTGCTACTAGAATTTATACGTTTCCTCTTTATGCAGGGGGAGCAAGTACTTATCGTTATTTGGGTGGAGTTTTTGGAGCGGGAGATTATGTCCTGTTATTTTCCTACAAGAAGACTCTTGGTGTAGGTATATATGAGGATGGTAAATTTTCGACGATTAATGTTAAAAAATCAGGGTTAGGGGAAACTGTGGTACCGATAGAACTTACATCCTTTGATAATACATTATTAGATTACAAGTCGATAATCGCACTTGATAAGGAACATGGACAACTCGTATTTAGTTACCTAGAATACGTGGGAGATAAGAAATACCAAGACAAAACAGTACTTTATGATCTGGAGACCTTAAGCATTCAAACGCCTGCCGCAACAATCGGGTTTAAAAACATTAAGGGAGAAGCATTAACCATGGATTATAAAGTGGATGAAGAACTACGTAAAGCAGATATTATTACGAAAGCTGGATTGGGGTGGCTGGATGAGAATTGGGCATTTTTATCGGAAGAACAGCAAAATAAACTTTATGTGGATTATATGAGTACTACTCCTTAGTAGATAATTCACCCAATAAAAGCTATACTTTTTGATAAAGTATTATCTTTTGAGAAGAGTGGAGCCGAAGAGATGAAGAAGTTAACAATTGATGATGTGGCTCAAAAAGCAGGAGTTTCGAAGAGTACGGTCTCCCAATTTTTGAACAAACGTTTTAAATATATGAGTGAAGCGACGAAGAACCGGATTGAGGCTGTGATTGAGGAGCTTAATTATCAACCGAATGGTCTAGCCCGCAGCTTGAAACAGAATCGCACCCATATGGTCGGAATCATTGTTGCTAATATTGATTATTCGCTGTCTATCCAGTGTATCCGGGCGATCGAGAATGAGCTTCAGCAGCATGGAATCCAAGTGATTATATGCAATGCGGATGAGAATGCGGAAAAAGAAAGCAAGTACGTCGAAACTTTAGTCGCCCGACAGGTGGACGGTTTGATTATTTTTCCGACGGGGAACGATCCGTCTGCTTACAGCCGACTGATAGAGTCCGATTTTCCGCTAGTGTTTATGGATCGTCTGGTAGATGGAATCACCACGCAGAGTTTGTTGCTCGACAATGAAATGGCGGCCAAGATAGGTGTGGGACAGCTGATTCAGCAAGGACATGCGCGAATCGCTCTCGTATCCCTTCCATTAGGTGAACATGCGATTACCCCTCGGAAAGAGCGGATCAGTGGTTATAAAAAAGCGATGGAAGAAGCGGGTCTAACGCTGCGTGAGGAGTATATTTGTAGTGTGCCAAAAGAAGAATTGGCTACAGGACTGAAGCGCCTTTTAGCGTTGCCGGAACCTCCGACAGCGCTATTGGCTACGAATGATATCACACTAGCGGAGATCCTGAAATTTGCGAATCGAAATGCCATTGCTATTCCGGAACAATTGTCTGTCATCGGTATAGATGATGCGGAGTTCGCGCAAATTTATAATCCGGTCATTACAACGATTCGTCAGCCTGCTTACGAGATGGGGATGCAAGCCGCTAAGATTATACTCTCTTGTATCGAGGATAAAGGTACTTCTGTTCCTATCACGTATCGTTTTCCACCGACCTTACAACAAGGACAGTCCGTGAAGTCTTATAAATAAGTACAGGCTATAGAAGTGCATCAAAAAAGGGGATAGTTCGATCAGCCATGATATGGCTGAACTGACTATCCCCTTTTTGGGTTACTTGATTTAAACATCAAACTTCATTAGAGCGAGTGAACTTTTGGCATAGTTGGCATAGGAGTTAGCTATCGGACACGGTGGACCTTATACGCGGCATAATCCCCCATTTTGAATGCGAACGGACTCCATAGTCGCTATTGACATGAGAAATACAAAATATGGGCCTTTTAATGAGGAATAGTGTCACTGGAGTCCGAAACTACACTGAAAACGCTAAAAATCTCCAAATAACGTCAACTGGGTCCAAATGGCTTACACTTCCTGTTGCATAAACTTCGCAAGCTCTTCACGGGTCGGAAGTCCATCCATATCGCCAGGCGACATGACGGCTAACGCACCGATCGCATTGCCGCGTTTGACAGCTTCAGCAATCGGAAGCTTTTCCAACATCGCGCTGATTACGCCAACGGCAAATCCATCACCTGCACCTACGGTATCAATGACCTGCTCCACCTTAAATCCGTCTACATACCCTTCACCTTCAGAGGATCTATAGTAAGCGCCTTCAGGTCCAAGCTTGATGACGACTAAGCTAACACCACGCGTTAAATAATAGTCTGCAATCTCTTCTGGTGTATTCCGTCCGGTAAGGATCTTGCCTTCACCGAGTCCTGGAAGGAACCAATCACAACGCGTAGCCAGATCATTGATCGTGTTCACCATCGTTTGCGTATCCGGCCATAAGCTAGGGCGCAGGTTTGGGTCAAAGGAGATGGTCTTTCCTTGTTTCTTCATAAATTCCATAGCGTGAATAGAGAATTCATGACAACTCTTGGATAAGGCGGAGGAGATGCTTGTTACATGCAAATGACCTGCAGAATTAAAATAGGCTTCGTCAAAATCAACCAGACTAAGCTTGGAGGCTGCGGAATTTTTGCGGAAGTATTCGACTTTAGGATCGCCAGTAACAACCTTTGATTTTATTAACATACCCGTTGAATTTTCTTTAGTAAAAGTAATATTGTCTGTATCGATATTCTCCTTCTTCATAGCTTGAGCAATGAAATGACCGAAGTTATCTTCGCCAAGCTTCGTAACATAACCTGTAGGATGATTCAAACGCGACAAGCCTGTAGCCACGTTGCTTTCTGCACCTGCTAATGCTTTGGAGAACGAAAATACTTCATGCAGAGGACCGGCCTCATTCGCATAAAACATCGCCATCGGCTCCCCGAAAGTGACGGCATCCAGCTGTTTACTCATTTGAGTTCCTCCTAGGGTAATGAATTTATCCCAGTATAATGATGTGTAACTTGAAATTATCACATAAATCGGTTTTGTACAATAAAAGAATAAATGTTAATTCGAATTATTCTTTTGGTAAAATAAAATGAAAAAGACAATAACGCCTATTATATAAGGGTTTTCTAGCGTTTATTTATAAAATATATACTCAGTCTCGTAAAAATGTATTGACTGTTTACCGTATTGTTATTACTATCTGAGTATAGATTATATCGTAATGATTAGTAAATTTAATAAAAAAGTTTATCTAAATTAGTGTTTCTTATTCATCTATGATCGTACCAAGAGAAAGGGAGTCTACTGATGAAGAAAATGAAAGTATTACAGAATGTGGCGTCTGTTGGAGTTGTAGCCGTTATTCGTGCTGATAGTGCTGAGGAAGCTTTTAAAATGTCCGTTGCTTGTATCGAAGGCGGTTTGAATAATATTGAGGTAACCTTCACGACTCCGGATGCAGATGTGGCGATTAAACGTTTGGTTGCGGAGTATGGAGATCGCGCAGTGATTGGAGCAGGGACTGTACTTGATCCATTAACGGCCAGAATAGCCATTCTTGCAGGTTCAGAATTTGTGGTTAGTCCCTCTTTTGAAGCAGAGACGGCTAAGATGTGTAATCTTTATGGTATTCCGTACATGCCTGGCTGCATGACATTAAATGAAATGAAGGAAGCGTTGAAGCTTGGTGTGGATGTGCTTAAGCTGTTCCCTGGCAGTGCATTTGGTCCGGATTACGTGAAAGCGGTTAAAGGTCCTATGCCGCATGTGAACATTATGCCAACAGGTGGCGTGGATTTGAATAATATGGAGAAGTGGATTGCGAATGGCTGTATCGCTGTAGGCATCGGGGGCAATTTGACTGCGCCGGCGAAGGATGGCCGATACGATCAGATTACCGATCTTGCGGCTCAGTATGTGGCGAAGTTTAAAGAGATAAAAGGAATTTAATTCTGTTTGTTTCTTGATTTGATTTCGAATAGATGGATTATTGAAGGTTGTATAGCTGACGAATGTCGGCCATACGGCCTTTTTTGATGCATATTTTCTGCTAATCACAATTTCTTACAGTATATGTTTTTCACAAAGTATAGAATGAGGACAAAGGCAATAAACTATAAAGTAGAAGAGTTGTGAGGCTTGACTGACGTCAACGAATGGGAATGCTTTATTATCGGACCGGGAGTGAGTATATGCCTGCTTATCATGATAAAGAGTTGTATCAAGCAGCGGATGAAGAGGATGCCCAATACGTAGAAATTGAGACGGCATTTCAGGGTTGTAAGGTGACGGAAGGCCAGATTTATAGATTAGAACGGAATTACAATAACCCTCATATTTTTGAGAATGGAGAGGCGTATGTTGTGGATGATGAAACTAGGGACAACTACGCAGTGTTCATGCTCTGCAAGACTGTGTTATATAAATAGAGTGAATTGCTCGAATTTAAGGATATTTCTTGTGTACTAGCGGCTTCTTTTCCGTCAGGAGGATAAGCCGTTTCTTTTGAAAATATAAGGATTTACATGTTCTATAGTATTAATTAACTTCATATTTCCCACATAAACGCTTACCGTCCCTATAGGATGATGAAGGCGTTTATACTTATGTCATTTTTGTTATAAAGTTATCCAAAAGAGTATTTGAATGATTGAAGTTTCCCCTGTATGCTTAGTAGGAATTGTAGGCGGTGAAATGTGCGATAGCATTTTAACGAAGATGGCTTAACATGACGTTCTAAGAAAAGTTTGGTATTCTAAAAATATTAATTACAGGGTTGCAACAAATTCGCAGTCTTGCGCGTCAGTAAGATTGCATAGAGAGGGGGAACCTTCGTGGTGGAGCAGGGACTCATCAGAGCCGCTCAAGCGGGCGATCGCGACGCTCTAATCACCCTATTGCGAGAAATTGAAGGACATGTATATAAGACGGCCTTCTACATTTTGCATAATGAACAAGATGCACTGGATGCATCTCAGGAGGCCTTGATCCGGGTTTATACTAAAATCGGTTCATATGAGGAAAAGGCCCAGTTCAAAACGTGGGTTCAGCGAATCGTTACCAATATTTGCATTGATAAATTCAGAAGAACTAAACCTACGGTTTCTATGGATGAGCATGAAATGGTGTTTCAAGATAAACACAATGTGGAACGCGAGGTTCTATCCTCTTATTTAGCTGAGGATATACGCGAAGCGATTGATCAATTGCCCGAGCATCATCGGACAGTTATCGTCCTGCGTTATTTACAAGATTTTTCTTACAACGAGATTGCAGACTGCCTGGATTTGCCTTTGAATACAGTGAAATCGTACCTGTTTAGGGCCAGACAGCAGCTGCAGAATAGACTTCAGGAGTACCAGAAAGGTGGTGTATCGGGATGAAATGCGCGGAGGTGATGGAATGGATGCACCGCTATTTAGACCAAGACTTGAGCCAAGATGAGATTGTTGAGATGTTCCGTCATATCGATAATTGTCCTTCCTGCGCGGAAGTCTTTGAGCGACTGACACTTCTCTCCAAAGAATTGGAGCAGTTGCCAGACGTGAAACCCCCGTTTAGTCTGGTTGACTCTATTTTACCTCAGCTTGCAGAATTGGATCGAAGCAGCCGTGAACAAAGCGCTGTAAGAACGGAAGAGCCAGTTGTAGTTCCATTTTCACGTGAAAGCTCCCGCGGTAAATCTTCCAAGGGAACCTCTATAGCAACACGGACAGGCATTGGAGCTATTGCAGCTGCCGTAATATTAGGGATCGCTATTTTTAATATGCCGGATAAAATGCCCGGGGCAGAGGTAGAACAATTGTTGCAGGATAGTGGCAAAGCAACCAGCAATAGTGCTAATAATATGGCTATCGAATCGCAAGCCTCTACTTCTGCTAATTCAGATGAAGTTGCTCCTGCTAATATAGGAACGGATTCTGGGGCTCTACCAGCTGCGCAAGATGTGATTGAGGATAACCCCGGATTAGATCGATCGATGGGACCGGTAGATCCTACATCTATGCCGAGTGCTCCAACAGAATCTAATGCTGGAGCTGGAGGACGATCGATACCAGAACCAACTCATAGTGTAAAGCCTGATCCTACTGAGAAGATTATGACGCCGAAGCCGGACACGGTAACGAAAGTTCAACCACCGGATGCTGGTGGTGGCAGTAATAATCCGCCCAAAGTCGATAGGAAGGAACAAACCGCTGATCTAGATAAAGGCAGCGCATCAGATTCAGCGTCGTCTCTACCTATGGAAGAATCCTCCTTGATGGATAGTGGCTTCGGCCAAGGACTGATGAGCTTTAACAATTTTAATGATTCGAATGTACAGACTTGGACTTCTCCTGACGGGCATTATGCGGTTGAGTTTGCTGGGTTACAGCTTGTTATTTATAAGAATTCACCCGAAGGCTCAGTGGAAGATAGGTCGGCAGTGACTTCTTATCCATTAGAAGGAAACTGGGTTTCTGGAGAATGGTCGGCAGATAGCTCGCAGTTCACGTATGTGACGGAGATCGATGGAGTTCGTACTACCAAGGTCTACACTGTGCAAACAGCGGGGATTACCTCTTCTGCTCCGGCTGCGTCGCCTTCAGCTACACCAGCGACTACACCAGCTGCATCGTCAACTAATTAAATTAAGGCTGGAACATTTTTCGGAGTTTCGGAATATACTATAGCAACCGGACTGGAACTAGAAAGTATAGGATTTGCAGAACATCGGTATGACCGTCGGATGGGAAGTTTCTAGGGCTTCTCATTCCGACGTTTATATAGATGCGCCGCTTAAACGGAGGGGCTTTGGCCATGGCTGCCAGAGT